>Ga0181533_1003040_pt1 | contig 18691 bp, 20 predicted proteins | sample PEATcosm2014_Bin_45_FD_119772 | JGI IMG/M metagenome (GOLD analysis project Ga0181533, IMG submission 119772) | Peatland microbial communities from MTU Mesocosm Facility, Houghton, MI, USA - PEATcosm2014_Bin11_60_metaG | ecosystem: Environmental > Terrestrial > Soil > Wetlands > Peat | place... | reverse complement strand
TCTGGACTCGATGCTCAGTGAACACCAATGTGAAGGTTGGCTGGAAGGCTATCTGCTTACAGGACGGCATGGGCTTTTTAACAGCTATGAGGCTTTTATTCGTATCATCGATTCTATGTTCAGCCAACACGCCAAATGGTTGAAAGTCACCAATGAATTGCCGTGGAGACGGAAAATAGCATCCTTGAATTATCTGCTTGCCTCCCACGTCTGGCAGCAGGATCATAACGGCTTCACGCACCAGGATCCCGGTTTCATCGACCACGTTATCAACAAGAAAGCCGATATCGTGCGTGTTTACTTACCGCCCGATGCCAATTGCCTGCTGTCGGTCTTTGACCATTGCCTTCGCAGCCGGCATTATGTCAACGTGGTAGTTGCAGGAAAACATCCACTCCCCCAATGGTTGACTATGGAGGAGGCAGTTGTGCATTGCACGGAGGGAATTGGCATCTGGCAATGGGCCAGCAATGACCAAGGGTTTGAACCGGACGTAGTAATGGCTTGTTGTGGCGATACACCAACACTGGAAATACTGGCAGCGGTTTCTATTTTGCGACAGTATCTGCCCGATTTAAAAATCCGGGTAATCAATGTCGTCGATTTAATGAAGCTGCAATCCTCAAGCGAGCACCCACACGGACTTAACGAAACGGATTTCGATTCGCTCTTTACAAAAGATAAGCACATCATCTTTGGTTTTCATGGATATCCCTGGCTGGTTCACCGGTTAACTTACCGCAGGACTAACCGTAATCTGCACGTCCGTGGGTACAAGGAAGAGGGTACAATTACAACACCCTTTGACATGAGGGTGCAGAATGATCTGGACCGGTTTCATCTGGTACAGGATGTAATTGACCGGCTGCCGGAGTTGGGTAATAAAGGAGACTATCTGAAACAGATGATGCAGGACAAACTTATCGAACACAAAATGTATATTGATAAACACGGCGAGGATTTGCCGGAAATAGTCAACTGGAAATGGAATCAGACCAAAGCACAGAAAGAGTAAATGCTGAAAATAATAGAGAAATGATGCGAATAGGAATAGCCGCAGACCATGGTGGATTTGAGTTGAAAGTGAAACTGACAGTGGCTCTTAAAGCTGCTGGTTATGAGGTAGAAGACTTTGGTGCCCGTGAGTTTGTTATTGGGGATGACTTCCCTGATTTTGTGGTGCCTATGGCCATGGCCGTGGCGAAAGGTGATGTCACCCGGGGGTTGGCCATCTGTGGTAGTGGTGTAGGGGCTTGCGTTGCAGCCAACAAAGTGCATGGCGTGCGGGCGGCATTGATCACCGATTCATTCTCTGCTCATCATGGCATTGAAGATGACAACATGAATGTGATGTGCTTAGGCGGCCAAGTCACCGGATATCAACTATCCTGGGATTTAGTCCGGACATTTTTAAATGCCAGTTTTAAAGAGGACGAGCGATTCAGACGGCGCCTTAAAAAAATAGCAGCACTGGAAATGGATAGAGATTAGGAATAAAATTACAGCACCAGAAATATTGGAAACTAAACTAAGAAAGAACAGAAATTATGAATGAAAATGATCACAATCACCATAGGCCTTATTGGAAACGGATACACCATACATGGTATTTTTGGGTTTTCTTGTTTTTGATGTTTGCAGGCATCATATATTACATTATGAGTGTTGATTTTGCATTTGCACCTCACAAACAATTAAAGCCTCGGTCTGAAAATAACAGGACACAATAGACATTCACAACTAAAGGATCATTAAAAATGAACACACAAGTTATTGTTGACACAGCGAAGGCTTTGGTAGCCGGAGACAAAGGGCTGCTGGCGATGGACGAAAGTAATCCAACGTGCAACAAACGATTTGCTGCGTTGGGAATTCCTCAGAACGAGGAGGCCCGTCGTGCTTACCGGGAAATGATCGTGGACACGCCCGGTCTTGGTGAGTCCATCAGTGGTGCGATTCTATTCGATGAAACGATCCTTCAGCAGAAGAAAGATGGTACTCCCTTTGTTAAAGTCCTCATTGATGCGGGAATCATTCCAGGTATCAAAGTTGACATGGGTGCAAAGGACATGGCAGGTCATCCCGGAGAGAAAATAACCGAAGGCCTGGACGGATTGCGCGACCGCCTTAAGGAATATTATCAGATGGGTGCCCGTTTTGCCAAGTGGCGCGCAGTGATTACCATTGGTGATGACATTCCCAGCCGGGGTTGCATCGAAGCCAACGCTCATGCACTGGCCCGCTATGCTTCGCTATGCCAGGAAGCCGGACTGGCACCCATCGTCGAGCCTGAAGTGCTCATGGATGGAGTGCATTCCCTGGAGCAGTGCTACGTGGTAACGGAAAACGTCCTGAGAACGGTTTTTAACCAACTATATCTACAGCGTGTGATACTGGAGGGAATGATCCTGAAACCCAACATGGTGCTTCCGGGATTGTCCTGCCCTGAGCAGAAATCAGTGGATGACGTGGCGGACGCCACGGTGAACTGCCTCATGCAAGTTGTTCCCGCTGCTGTTCCTGGAATTGCCTTCCTGTCAGGCGGACAACCCAGTGAACTGGCTTCGGTTCGTTTGAATGCCATGAATGTCCGGTTCAAATCGCGACTACCCTGGGCGTTGGCTTTTTCATTCGCCCGTGCTATCCAGCAACCAGCTTTAGAAATTTGGCAAGGCAAGGAAATTAATGTGCCGAAAGCACAACAAGCTCTGTATCATCGGGCAAAATGCAACCAGGCAGCACGTCGTGGAGAATACAATACCGGGTTGGAGAAACAAATTCATGACATTACGGTTTACAAGCATCAGACATAACAGAAATAGAATGCTGCCTACACAAATCCGAGGCATTATGAATAACAATGCACCGAAATATCCAAGACTTCTGGCGTTTGAGAAAAAACTCGAATGGCCAATGCTGATTCTTAGTTTTTTGTGGCTCTGCATACTTATTGCAGAACTCGCCAATGTCACAAGCCCATTGCTATCAGGTTTTGGAACAGGTATCTGGATCTTATTCATTTTCTATTTTGCAATGCGCCTGGCAGCTGTTACCAATCGAATAGCATTTCTCAAAAAGAATTGGCTCTTTATTTTAGCAATTCTTGTCTCTGCCCTTCGATTTTTCCCTTTCTTGCAGCCCTTCCCATTGGTACGTGCACTGACCGCAACTTTAGGCATGCAGGTGATTTGGATTCTCGCTTCAGCCGACCAGGGAATGCGCTTCCTTCGTCGTGCCCTTGGACGTCGGGGTGCCGGTTATGCGCTCGCATTAACCTTTGTGGTGTTATTCGCTGGTGCAGCGGGCATGCTCCATTTTGAGGGAAGCTCATATGATCCACAAAGTATTCACACTTATCTGAAAGCCCTTTGGTGGACAGCCATGCAGATGACGAACATTGGCTCCGGTTATTTAATAAAGACAACAGGTGGTCGCATTATCTGTCTTTGCATATCTGTATATGCAGCAGTGATGTTTGGTTATCTCACCGCCCTCCTGGCAACATTTTTCATTGATCGCGAAACGAAAGATCCAAAACCGGAAATTGCACGTCAGAAATCGGTACAGGAAATCCAGGAAGAACTTATTCAATTACGCCACTTAATCGAAGACTTTGTAAACAATTTTCCCAATAAAAGCTGAATAGCAAACAAAACAAACTATTAAAACTCTTTTCGAGGATTGCGAATGAACAACTTGGAAACAAGATTCCGTGAACACATGGATCAAATACCTTTATATCCCATGCGGTTCGAACCGATTTACCAGTACAGAATTTGGGGTGGACGGAGATTAGCCAACCTGCTTACAGTACCGCTACCGGATAACGACCCGATAGGTGAAGCGTGGATATTTAGCGACCGTGATGATCATGCGAGCCGTATTGCCAATGGGCAGCTCAAAGGGCAAACCATTAGCCAATTGATGGAGTATTGGCCAGTCCAGTTGATGGGGAAACTGACCGGACGTTTTAGCCGGTTCCCTTTGCTACTGAAGTTCCTCGATGCGCGTGAAATGCTCTCGGTGCAGGTGCATCCATCGGATCAGCAAACGGACTATATACCTGTTGGAGAACATGGTAAAACCGAAGCTTGGGTTGTACTGGAGGCAGGACAAGAAAGCCGCATTTATGCAGGTCTGAAGCCAGGTACTACTGTTGATAATTTACGTCAGGCAATTACGAATGGCACAGTGGCGGACCACCTCGCATATTTCACGCCGAAGCCTGGCAATGCCGTTTTCCTCCCTGCCGGGACGGTTCACGCCCTGGGCGGCGATATCGTGGTATTTGAGGTTCAGGAAAACAGTGATGTAACTTTTCGCCTTTACGACTGGAATCATGTTGATGCCAAAACAAACAAGCCGCGGGCTCTTCAAGTCGATCAGGCGTTTGCATGCATTGATTTTGCACAGGGTGCAATAGAACCCATTGTGCCGGTAATGGAGGCCACAATGCCGGTAGAGCGGGAGCGGATCTTTCAATGTGAACATTTCCACTTGTGGAGATGGCGGGGACAATCGCCGTTTACCATTGGTGAAACGGATTTACCAAGGGTACTGGTATGCCTCGAAGGCAAAGGAGAGATTGAACATGACGACGTTGTTTATGCCATCAGGAAAGGTGATGTATTTCTTTTACCGGCGGTGGTTGGGGCGTGTACTTTTAAGCCAGTAAGTAAAGTGAACTTGCTGGAACTTGCGATTCCGGAATAGATTAAAACTGGTTAACAGTAATATGATTGAAATGGCTGATACCTTTTAATATTTTAAGAATTCAAAGGAGGAATATTAATGAAAAGACTAATCGTATTTGATCTAGACGGTACACTCGCCGAAAGTAAATCGTCTATTGATGCCGAAATGTCCGGACTGCTGCATGAACTTCTGGATATCATCAAAGTGGCCGTTATTTCCGGAGGCGATTGGCCACAGTTTGAGAAACAAGTGCTCTCCAAACTTCCACATGACGGGTGTTTAGAGAATCTATCCCTGCTTCCCACATGTGGAACCAAATTCTATGAATACGCTGCAGGAGATTGGGGTAAAATATATTCAGAAGATTTCACAGATGATGAAAAAAAGCAAATCATCGGTTCAATGACAAAAGCAATTGAAGAAACCGGCTTTAAAGAGAAAAAGGTATGGGGAGAAACGATTGAAGACCGTGGAAGCCAGATAACATTTTCCGCGTTAGGTCAGCAGGCTCCATTAGAGGAAAAAATCAAATGGGATCCTGATTTCACAAAGCGCAAAAAGATCAAAACAATCCTTGATACTTTTATTCCCGGATTTTCTGTCCGGTTGGGTGGCGCTACATCCATTGATGTCACCAAACCTGGTATTGACAAAGCCTATGGGATTGGAAAACTGAGGGATACGCTTGGCATTGCAATTCATGAGATGATCTTTATAGGTGATGCTTTGTTCCCCGGAGGGAACGATTATCCAGCCGAAAAAGCAGGCGTTGTGTCAATCCGGGTCAAAAATCCGACTGAATCGAAACGGGTGATTGAAACGATTATCGCTTGTTTGGACGGAGTTTACGAGACTACTGTTAAATGAGGAGGAAAACAGATGAGTGGATTTAAATTGAAACGTCTGGGGATGATAATGGAACCGGAACCGGGTAATCCCCAAGAGATCGAAGGTGTTCTGAATCCTGCGACCGTTCGTGGCCCTGATGGTAAGCTTTACCTGTTTCCACGAATGGTTGCAAAAGGCAATTATTCTCGTATTGGGATTGCCCGGGTGGTATTTAATGAAAATGGCGACCCTTCCGGAGTAGAACGGCTTGGTATTGCACTGGAACCGGAAGCCGAATATGAACTTCGATCTGACGGTAGCGGCGGTTGCGAGGATCCCCGTATCACCTTTGTAGAGCCGCTCAAGAGCTATATGATGACTTATACTGCACTTTCGTCAAACGGCCCAAGGATCGCCCTGGCAATTTCAGAGGATTTATTCCATTGGAAGCGTTTGGGACTGGCTACCTTCGAGCCGTATGACGGCATCGATTTCGTCCATGTGGACGACAAGGATGCAAGTCTTTTCCCCGTCGCCATTCCCAATCACGCCGGGAAAATGCAGATGGCCATTCTGCACAGGCCACTTTTCCCCGGTACACGGCCTGAAGAAACTGCCTGTCAGTCAGCGTCGCGAGCGGTGGACCTTGATCATGAAAGCATTTGGATTTCTTACTGCCCAATGCCTTTAAATGGACCCGAACCATATCATCCCGGTTTGTTTAATTCACATCACCGGTTGGCGACTCCGGTGTCACCCTGGGAACGTCTTAAAATCGGAGGGGGTACTCCTCCTATCCTGACCCGGCATGGTTGGCTGATCATATATCATGGAGTGAGTGAAATATCGGATGCAAGCAATAACGAACATCATTTGCGCTATTCAGCCGGGGTGATGGTGCTCTCGAAAGATCATCCACGTGTGATCCAATATCGGTCTGGAGAACCGGTGCTAACACCGGAGTTGCCACAAGAACAGCACGGGATCATCGACAATGTGGTATTCCCCACCGGCATCGACCGGCGTGACGATCTTGGTGCACCGGACCGTATTGATGTCTATTATGGGATGGCTGATAAACGGATTGGCGCGGCACGACTTGATTTACCGGAAAGTCTGCCCCCAGGTGGAGTTGCTGCCACGCCGGAAGTAAAGGTATAACACTTTTGATTTTTGAAATTCAAACCCTTAAACAATACTTCTTTAAAAAATTAAAAATATAAATATCAAGATCTTCCTCTTCAGGCTCAGTAAGAATCTGTATTAGGGAATGTGTGAATTTTATAACTTTTTTTCGAAATTGTGTAATGTTTTTCGGGATCATAAGAACCAACTTTGTATCGTTGAGAAAATTCATTCACACTAAAATCAAAAAATATGTTTTACAATAATTATTTTGGGGGAATGCACCTGTTATGGTGGGTAGTTTGGATAGTCCTCCTTTTTTGGATATTTGCTCTGCCTTATCGTATCCCCTTTCAGCGATATCAGAAAGATACGCCTTTTGATATTTTGCGGAAGCGATTTGCTTCAGGGGAAATCACCAACGAAGAATATCAGGAGAAGAAAAAAATCCTTGAACAGGATTTAGGAAAGAAAAGCTAATTAATATTTGGCTGTTAGAAATGGATAATGTGGTTTCTATTAACAATAGAAAGACATTATCCATTTTACATACAGCAATGTATTATCGATACATAATGTATTATATAAAACGCCAGTAAGATGAAAAATATAAAGGTATTAACAATCCTTCTGTTTATAATCCTTTTAGGAGGGTTTGAATCGTGTAAACATTTACCAACAAAAGAAAATACATGGACTGATGAACAGAAAACCAAATGGAAAACGGATTGTCAGCAATGGTTAATTAAAAGAGGACTGCGCAAGATAGATGCAACTAATTTCTGTGATTGCATGCTTAAAAAGACATCAGAAAAATATACTCCTGAAGAAGCTACAAAAATTACCCCGGCAGAAGAAAGAAAGCTGTGGAATCAATGTGACTATCGATGGTAATATGGATTAACAGAATAAATCAATACATAAAAATACACAAGATGTTAAAAATCATGAATGATTTACCGGGCAATATATTGGGCGTTTCTGCAGAGGGAAAAATAACCGGAACAGATTATGAAACTATCTTAATTCCTGCCATAGAGGAAAAATTGAAAACAAACAAGAAAATCCGGATGCTATATCATCTTGGCAGCAACTTTACCGAATTTGATCTGAATGCTATGATAGATGATACTAAGATAGGTATGAAACATTTAACCGCCTGGGACAGGATTGCATTGGTATCTGATCATGAATTGATAAATACTTTTGCTAAATTTTTTGGTCATATGCTATCCTGCGAGCTTCGCATATTTAAAAATGCTGAAATAGAAGAAGCAAAAAAATGTATTACGGATTAACAAGGATAAATGAAAGTCTATCAAATAAAGTAGAATGACTGTTATGAAACATGATACCGACAAGCCCAAAGCGCCCAGTACAAAACCGGGATCCAAGCCCGATGTGAAGGACGACCTGAAATCCATACCCATGACTGAAGTGGAGAAAAAACTGGAATCGTCGCCTGACGGTCTCAGTCAGGCCGAGGCCGAGAAACGGTTGACCCAATATGGGCCAAACGAGATTGAAGAAAAGAAAACCAACCCGCTCCTGAAATTCCTCACCTATTTTTGGGGACCGATACCCTGGATGATCGAAGTGGCTGTGATCCTTTCGGCAGTCGCCCGGCATTGGCCTGACTTTGGCATCATACTCGTTCTGCTTCTGGCAAACGCCCTGGTCGGATTCTGGGAAGAACGTCAGGCAGGTAATGCCATTGCTGCTCTTAAAGCCGAACTGGCAATCAAAGCCCGCGTTAAACGGGATGGGAAGTGGGTAACCCCTGCGGCACGTGAACTGGTGCCGGGTGATGTCATACGTTTGCGACTGGGTGACATTGTGCCGGCGGATGCACGCCTTCTGGAAGGTGACCCCGTAGAGGTGGATCAATCAGCCCTGACAGGAGAGTCTTTACCTGTTACACGAAAACCCGGTGAAGCAGTGTTTTCGGGGTCGATCATTCGCCGGGGCGAAATCGGTGCAATGGTTTATGGAACCGGCGCGAACACTTACTTCGGCAAGACAGCTCAACTGGTGCAGGAAGCACAAACTGTCAGTCATTTTCAAAAGGCGGTGTTAAAGATCGGCAATTACCTGATCATTTTGGCTGTGGTTCTTGTAGCGGTGATTATCACCGTGGCAATCATCCGTGGCGACAAGATCCTCACGACATTACAATTCGCATTGGTGTTGACCGTGGCCGCTATTCCAGTGGCAATGCCGACGGTGTTGTCTGTGACCATGGCAGTCGGGGCGCGCCTTCTGGCAAAGAAAAAGGCGATTGTAAGCAAGTTGGTGGCCATTGAAGAATTGGCGGGCGTGGATGTATTGTGTGCAGACAAGACCGGCACGCTGACGCAGAACAAGCTGACGCTGGGCGATCCCTTCTGTGTTAACAATATCCCTGCCGGTCAGGTGATCCTCAATGGGGCATTGGCGTCACGTGCGGAAAACAATGACACTATTGATCTGGCTGTACTCGGTGGACTGAAAGACAAGGATTCGATAAAGGATTATGAGGTGGTTCATTTCCAGCCATTCGACCCGGTGCATAAACGTACTGAGGCAACGGTCAAAGCCAAAGACGGAAAAACGTTTAAGGTGACGAAGGGTGCCCCACAAGTGATTCTGGCATTAGCTGCCAATGCCGGGCAAGTAAAGCCGGCCGTTGACAAGGCAGTCAACGAATTCGCAGCACGTGGCTTTCGTTCATTGGGCGTGGCACGGGCCGAAGGCGACGGGCCATGGCAGCTTGTCGGCGTGTTGCCCCTGTTCGATCCGCCCCGTGAAGATGCCAAAACTACCATCGCGACCGCACTGGCGATGGGTGTAAAGATCAAAATGGTCACGGGCGATGCACTGGCCATCGCCAAAGAAACTGCCCAGAAATTAGACATGGGCACAAATATACTAGATGCCGGCAGCCTGGGCGATTCGAAAAAGCAAGAGACGACTGCTGTTGCCAAATCCATCGAGAATGCCGATGGTTTCGCCCAGGTGTTCCCTGAACATAAGTTTCATATTGTAGATGTTTTGCAGAAGCTCGGCCACATGGTAGGCATGACGGGTGACGGGGTGAATGACGCACCCGCATTGAAGAAAGCCGACTGCGGCATCGCCGTTTCGGGTGCGACTGATGCAGCACGCGCAGCAGCATCCATTGTACTGATGACCGCCGGTTTGTCGGTGATTATTGATGCGATCAAGGAGAGCCGTAGAATCTTCCAGCGGATGAACAGCTATGCGATCTATCGAATCGCCGAGACGTTGCGTGTGCTGTTATTCATGACGCTGGCGATCCTGATCTTTAATTTCTATCCGGTGACCGCTGTGATGATCGTGATGCTGGCATTGCTCAATGATGGCGCTATCCTGTCCATCGCATATGACAATGTTCATTACAAGGACAAGCCCGAGGCTTGGAACATGCACATGGTGCTGGGGATTTCCACGGTGTTGGGCGTCATCGGCGTCGTTTCCGCTTTCGGCCTGTTTTTTCTCGGTGAGCGCGTCTTTCATATTGACCGTGCACATATCCAGACACTGATGTATCTTAAGTTGTCAGTAGCGGGACATCTGACGATTTTTCTAACCCGTACGCGTGGCCCATTTTGGTCAATACGCCCCGCGCGGGTTCTATGGATAGCGGTGCTCGGCACCCAGATTGTGGCTACGCTGATAGCGGTTTATGGGCTGTTTATGACACCCCTTGGCTGGGGTTGGGCAGGTTTTGTTTGGGGTTATGCCTTGCTATGGTTCCTCCTCAATGATCGTGTGAAACTGCTCGCTTACCGGATTTTCGATCCAGTCAAAAAGGAGCCTAAAACTGATTCCAAGACTGAAGCCAAAGCCGGGGATAAGCCAGAAGATAAAAATGATGCCAAGCCTGAAATTAAAGCTGTAGATAAGCCAGAAGATAAAACTCAAGCTAAACCTGAAGCCAAAGTTGAGCCAAAACCTGAGGCCATAGCAGGGGACAAGCCAGAGGCCAAAGCTGAGGATACGTCCGAAGTAAAAGCGGATACCAAACCTGAAGCAAAGGCCGGGACGCCATCCGATTTAACACCACAAATTGCTAAGCGTGCTTATGAAATCTATGAAGACCAAGGACGCAAGAGCGGTCAGGCAACTCAGGACTGGAAGAAGGCGGAGCAGGAGATTCGGAAAAATGAACCCAAATCTGGACCTAAGACTGAAGCTAAAGACGAGACCAAGCCCGAAGCTCAAGACGAAACTAAACCAGAAGATAAGGTTGAGCCAAAACCTGAAGCCAAAGACATAACACCCTCCGATTTGACTCCTCAGCTCGTTAAGCGAGTCCATGAACTATACGAGGAATTAGGGCGTGAGGAAGTTCAGGCAGTTCAGGACTGGGAGAAGACGATAAAGGATACTGGGAAAGATGAAGCTAAAACCAAGGCTGAGCCTGAAGTAAAAGCTGACTTAGAGACTGAATCGAAAAATGAACCAAAGCCTAAAGAAAAAGACAAGCCAAAGCCTGAACCCCATGAATAAACAGAGAATAGCAATGGCACTGACAAAACTGAAAGGATAAAAATGAAAATTAATTCAAAGGATTTCCGTGTCCGACCCGGAGAAAAGGTCAGTCTAACAGAGTGGCCAACCACTATAAAACCTTTTTACAATTCGAAAAAACAGTATCAAAAACTTCTGGAAGAACACATAGAGGAATTGAACTCATTGCAACGCCTTCATTATGCATCCAGCCGCTATGCGTTGCTGCTGATTTTTCAGGGGATGGACGCGGCTGGCAAGGATGGCGCCATCCGGCATGTTATGTCAGGGATCAATCCGCAAGGTTGCGAAGTTTTTAGTTTCAAACAACCGAGTATTGAAGAACTACAGCACGATTTTCTCTGGCGCACGACATGCCGGCTTCCTGAACGTGGGAGGATCGGCATTTTCAATCGTTCTTACTATGAAGAGGTTCTCGTTGTTCGGGTGCATCCGGAGATTCTTCGCAGCCAGGAACTTCCGGATGAGTTGCTCGATGAGAAGACTATTTGGGAGGAGCGCTATCGTTCCATTGTTGACCTGGAGGACCATCTCCACCGTAATGGCACCCGGATCATTAAAGTCTTCCTCCATCTGTCGAAGAAGGAGCAGCGAAACCGATTCCTCGAGCGCATTGATGAGCCTGAAAAGAACTGGAAATTCAGTTTGTCAGATATTCACGAAAGAAAATACTGGAAACATTATATGAAAGCTTATGAAGATTGCCTGAGCGCGACAAGTACCCATCACGCTCACTGGTATGTTGTTCCTGCCGATGAAAAGGAGAATGCTAGGTTGATTGTCTCCCAGATTGTTCTTGATGCACTCCATGAACTTAAGATGGAATATCCCAAAACAAATGAGAAACGCCGGCAGGAATTAAAAGCTATCCGTAAACAGCTATGACGGCACAACCTTGACCAATAAACAACGACAGCAACTATTAATAACAAAAAAAATAAAATCATGAAAAGAATAGAAGACAAAGTTGTCATCGTAACAGGTGGTGCATTAGGAATCGGTCGCGAAACATGTATTTTGTTAGCAAAAGAAGGTGCAAAAGTAGCGGTAACAGATGTTCTTGACAAAGAGGGCCAAAAATTAATTGAAGAAATTCACCAATCAGGTGGAGTAGCTAAATTCTGGCATCTTGATGTAACAGACGAAAAAGAAGTTGAAAAAGTTTATTCGGAAGTAGTCAGAGAATTTGGAAAACTTGACGCGACAGTGAATAATGCAGGAATTGCAGGTGTTGACAAGCCAACACATGAATTAACTGAGAAAGAATGGGATGCTGTTATGAATGTGAATGTAAAAGGAGTTTTCTTCTGTACTAAGCATGCAATTCTTCATATGAAAAAATCAGGTAGTGGCAGCATTATAAACCTTTCTTCAATTTATGGAATAGTCGGAGCCGGAGATATACCTCCTTATCATGCTTCTAAAGGTGCTGTCAGATTAATGTCAAAAAATGATGCGTTAATCTATGCAAAAGATAATATTAGAGTAAACTCAGTACATCCGGGATTTATCTGGACCCCGCTGGTCGAAAAATTAGGTAAAAAAGATCCCGGATTCAGAAAACATCTTGATAGCCTGCATCCTTTAGGACATATTGGAGAATCGATAGATGTTGCTTATGGAATACTTTATCTCGTATCTGACGAATCAAAATTTGTTACCGGAAGTGAATTGATCATTGATGGTGGTTATACCTGTAAATAATTTCCCGATCCTGAATTGCGTAACTGTTAATAGTTATGCAATCCACTCAAATCGTAGCGACATTGATTGCGATTTATGGGCTGTTTATGACACCCCTGGGCTGGGGATGGGCAAGGTTTGTAAGGGGTTATGCATTGCTATGGTTCCTCTTGAAAGACCGTGTGAAATTGCTCATCTATGGGATCTTCGATCCGGTCAAAAAAGAGCCTAAAGCTGATTCCAAGCCAGAAACCAGAGCCAAGGATAAGCCCGAAGCAAACGACCAGCTAAAGCCTTAACCCTCTAAATAAAATTTGCTTAAAATGTTTGAAATGTATATCTTTGCTTAAGGTATTCCGATTCATAATTTTGGGGAGTATTATACAGTTGTACAATTTTATAATTCAAATTGAAGATTTACATTAAATACATGGTTACTATCCGGTGCAAGATGGTCGTGAAATCTGAACTGGAAAAGCTTGGGCTGCATTATACAAATGTTGATCTTGGGGAAGCTGAAATAAAGGATGAGATTTCACCAGAGCAAATGGAGCACCTGAGAGTTGGCCTTAAAAAGTCAGGCCTTGAATTGATGGATGATAAAAAGAGCATCCTTGTAGAGAAAATAAAAGCAGTGATCATTGAACTGGTACATTATAATGACGAACAACTAAAAATAAACCTTTCCGATTACCTGGCTGAAAAACTTAATCACAACTACACTTACCTGGCCAATCTTTTCTCCGAAGTCAAAGGAACTACCATTGAACAATTTTACTTAGCCCACAAAATAGAAAAAGTAAAAGAGCTCCTGGTGTATGATGAACTCAACCTTACCGAAATCGCTTACAAACTGCATTACAGCAGTGTGGCCCACCTGTCAAACCAATTTAAAAAAATGACCGGTCTTACTCCATCTCATTTCAAACAGCTTAAACACAAAAGGCGTCACACTTTGGAAAATATGTGAATGATGTAACTTATTTCCAAAGTTATATAACGTTTTTCCTCTTGACCTGATAGACCTTTGTAGTTTAATTTCCTTTTTTTATTATTCACATCCAACCTTGAATAATTTGGGAAAGGGAATTTATATGTGTTTATCAAAGCATTTGAGGGGATTTTTTTTAATTACATTCAATCATGGATACTACAGAAGTGGATAAAGCAAAAGCGTTTATTATTGTCGAGATCATTGAATATGTTCCAAATTCAGTGGTAATTAAGACCATCATAAAGAAAACAACAGGTAACGTTACTGCGGTCTCTATCGATTCAGGTGAAATGATGACTGAAAAAATAATTCCCTTCGACACTTTTGTCCAGATCATCGACGGCAAGGCTGAAATTGTTATTGATGGAGAATCAAATTTCCTTGAAACCGGACAATCAATTATTATCCCGGCTCATACAGCCAATATCGTAAAAGCCAACGAACGGTTCAAAATGATTTCGACCATCATAAAAAGCGGATACGAATAAATTATTACGGCCTTTGAAATAGGCAAACCCATACAATCGGGAATTATTGCCCAGGTGATAGACTTTAGGAATTCAGGAATGAAGGAAAGAACTTTTTTTTATTAATAAATAAAATACACTTTTTTATGACCACAAAATATCAAAAGCTCTTTGAACCCATTACAATAGGAAAACTGACCCTTAAGAACCGTATCTCCATGGCCCCGCTTGGAATGATGGCAATGGCTGATGCCTGCGGAGGATTTTCTGAAAACGCACAGGAATATTATATTGAGCGTGCAAAAGGCGGCACCGGTCTTATTATCACTGGCATTACAAATGTCAACTACAATGAAATGCCGTCGCTTCTGATGCCTTGTGCAACATACAATCCGCTGATGTTCGCGAGATCATGCGCACCCATGAATGAACGAATTCATGCCTATGATACTAGGATTTTCCTTCAGTTAACCGGGGGATTTGGCAGGGCAGCGATACCACAACTTATGACGAAGGCCATTGCCCCGTCAGACCAGGAAAACAGATGGGATCCATCTATTCATCACAAGGCCATGACGGTTAACGAAATAAAGGAATTGATCGCATCTTTTGTGGCCTCTGCTGTTATTGCCAAAGAATCTAAATTTGACGGAGTCGAAATTCATGCAGTACATGAGGGCTATTTGCTTGACCAGTTTGCCATTGCATTCTATAATAGAAGGACCGACGAATATGGCGGTGATTTAAGGGGCCGTCTTAAAATGACCACAGATATTGTAAAGGGCATTAAAGCCGCCTGTGGTAAAGATTTCCCGGTGTCATTGCGTTACAGTTTAAAAAGCTTTATCAAGGCTCTGCGTCATGGTGCACTGCCCGGAGAAAAGTTTGAAGAAAAAGGCAAAGATATTACCGAGGGAGTCGAAGCTGCAAAGATCCTGGTGGAAGCCGGCGTTGATATGCTGAATGTGGATGCAGGCACCTATGATGCCTGGTACTGGAATCATCCGCCGATGTATTTCGGGAAAGGAATGTACCGGGAGTTTGGTAAAACCCTGAAACAAAATGTCGATGTTCCGATCATACTGGCAGGCAGGATGGATGACCCGGAAATGGCCTGCAATGCCCTTGGTGTTAGTTGTGATATAGTTGGTTATGGCAGGCCACTGCTTGCTGATCCGTATTTACCTGAAAAAATCAGGACAGGGAACCTGGCGGATATACGTCCCTGCCTCTCATGCCACCAGGGTTGCCTCGACCGGCTTGCGCATGGTTTGCCGCTTTCATGTGCGGTAAACCCGGCTTGCGGCAGGGAAAAATCATTTTCGATAATGCCGGCAACAGAAACGAAAAACGTAATTATTGCCGGCGGAGGCCTTGCCGGCATGGAAGCAGCCCGGGTATGCGCCCTCCGCGGGCACAAGGTCACGCTTCTGGAACAGAGTAACAGACTTGGTGGTCACATTATTACGGGAAGTGTGCCGGACTTTAAAAAAGATGACCGGGCATTGCTCAAATGGTACGAATTTCAGATAAGCAAGCTGCCGATCGATATCCGGCTCAATTGTACTGCTGACAAGGAGATGATTGAAAAATCCGACGCGGATGTAGTCATTGTTGCCATGGGGTCCACCCCGGTGAAACTTGTTTTTGGCGGCAAAAATCAAGTTTGTACGGCTGATGAAATACTCGTTGGAACAAAAAATTCAGGGGAGAACATCGTCGTGGTGGGCGGAGGCCTGGTTGGCTGCGAAACAGCCCTTTGGCTGCGTCAGCAAGGGAAAAATGTCACTATTGTTGAGTTATTGCCAGAAATTTTAGATGGCGGCAAATACATGTGTTTTGCAAATTATGATATGCTCAAAGACCTGCTGGCCTTCAACAAAGTCGATGTGTTATGCAACACGTCGGTAAAAACGGTGAATGAAACTTTTGTTGTCGTGAAAACTCCGGATGGAGAGAGAGAAATTAAAGCAGATACGGTCATGGTTGCAGTAGGTTATCATTCCCAAAATCACCTGTATAACGATTTGAGTGATTCGTGCAAGATTGTTTACAATGTGGGCGATTCCCTGACTGTCAGAAATATTATGGATACAATATGGGATGCCAACCAGGTGGCGAGAGAATTGTAATGGGAAAGTCGCCATATTTTGAAAAATATGTGAATGATGTAACTTATTCATAAAGTTATGTAACAGTTCCGGTAAGCAATGGACTGACCTTTGCAGGGTGAAAATTCATTCACAAATCAAAATTGTAAATCAATGAAAAAGATGATTTTTAGCATTGTTATAACAGGAGTTATAGCAGCAACAATGTTATCCGGTTGCCAGTCATCGGGGACAAAAGTCGGAAATGCCGAGCAAAATGTTCAGGACGCAAAGGATAAAGTGGTAGTAGCTCAAAAGGAGCTGGACCAGGCCATTAAAGATTCTATACAGCAATTCAGACAGGAAGAAGCAGATAGAATCAGCGCTAATGAAAAAAGTATTGCCGAATTCAGGGCAAAAATAGCAACGGAGACCCAGGAGATCAGAGCAAAAAATGAACAAAAACTGGCTGAATTAGAACAACAAAACAGGGATATGAAAACCAGGTTAGAACAATTTAAGGAAGACACTAAAGATAACTGGGATGCTTTTCGGTTTAAATTCAAACACGACATGGATAACCTCGGACAAGCTTTTAAAGCGTTTGTGGTTAAAGGAAAGTAAAACAAGCAGCACTCTGATTAGATTTTCAAGGGGACTAATATTGCTAACATAGTAACATAAATCATTAACACATAAGTCATGGGAAACCTACTTTATATCATAGCAGTCATCCTGATTATCGGATGGGCAATCGGATTTTTTGCCTTTGGTGCAGGCGGCATCATACATATTCTCCTTGTTATTGCGATTATTGCAATACTATTCAGGGTGATACAAGGAAGAAGAGTCCTTTAAAATTGACTTCTTATTTGATCCGGTCTCGGGTGCACGGTATATCCGGAAAAAAGGAAAGAATTCTAAAAAGTCATGATAGACAAAGAATTAAGATTACCGGTTTATATAAAGGCAATTTCCATTCTCATCGGGTTAATTGCCATACTCACGGTGCTATATATTGGGAAGAATATTATTGTGCCTCTGGTTTTCGCAATAATCATCGCCATCATACTGCACCCGGTGGTGAATTTTTTTATGCGGAGAAAAATTAACAGAATCTTTGCTATCATTATTACTTTGTTCCTTACCTTCTCAGCTATTGCTGCATTTTGCGGACTTTTATATTCTCAGGGTGTCCGGTTTTACGAATCATGGCCGGTATTGGTCGATAAATTTACCCTGATACTCGATCACAGCATCACTTGGGCGTCCAGGTATTTCAATATAGATCCACAAAAAATCCATGATTGGCTTGCAAACGCCAAAACAGAAGTCATTAGTACCATTAGTGCTACTATCGGGCATACACTCATCTCAATTGGCAGCGGTCTTATGATCGTCTTTTTGGTTCCGGTTTACGTTTTTTTGATGTTATATTACCAGCCACTCTTAATCGAGTTTATTCGCAGGCTCTTTGCCAAAAGCGACCAAAGTCAGGTGAGCGAATTAATAACTCAGACAAAAACAGTTATTCAACGCTATCTTGTAGGACTCATAATCGAAGCGATCATAATAGCAATAATGGATTCCGTGGGTCTTTTAATTCTCGGAATTGATTATGCGATCCTGCTCGGTATAATTGGAGCTTTGCTCAATGTCATTCCATACATAGGAGGCATTCTGGCAGTGGCGTTACCCATGATGATAGCTATTGCCACAAAATCAAACCCCGTATATGCCCTATATGTTATCGGCATCTATTATTTCATACAACTGATTGACAATCACTATATCTTTCCAAAAATAGTTGCATCAAAAGTAAAAATCAATATGCTTTTTGCTATCATAGTGGTTTTCGCTGGATATGCCTTATGGGGCATTGCCGGGATGTTTCTTTCTTTACCCCTCCTTGCAATTATAAAACTCATTTTCGACCACATTGAACCTTTAAAACCATGGGGATTTTTATTAGGCGACACCATGCACCCACTATTGACTTTTAAACCGATTTTTAAAAAAATGAAAAACAAACTCAAATGATAGAGGTTAAAAAAGAGGGTATAATCCTTAGTAAAACGGAATTAGAATTTGAAAACGAAGGTGTTCTGAATCCTGCAGCAATCCGCGAAGGTGACTGTGTTCATATTTTCTATCGGGCTGTTCGAAATGGGAATTATTCGACTATTGGCTATTGCATGTTAGATGGACCATTGACAGTTGCTGAAAGATGGAATAAGCCATTTATGACCCCTGAATTCGATTATGAATCACATGGT
>Ga0181533_1003035_pt1 | contig 18721 bp, 22 predicted proteins | sample PEATcosm2014_Bin_45_FD_119772 | JGI IMG/M metagenome (GOLD analysis project Ga0181533, IMG submission 119772) | Peatland microbial communities from MTU Mesocosm Facility, Houghton, MI, USA - PEATcosm2014_Bin11_60_metaG | ecosystem: Environmental > Terrestrial > Soil > Wetlands > Peat | place... | reverse complement strand
TCCTGGTAAAACCGTGTTCACGGGCCAGGGCGAGATGATCCCCTGAATTGATACGGCGCCCCCGGTAAAGGGTGTTGGCATCGGAAGCGACTGGCACACATCCCTTCTGGCTGATTGCACTGCAAATAAGCCCCACATGTTCCGGCCTGACAAAGCCCGTATTTCCTTCCTCGCCGAAATGCACCTTCACGACAACCTTTTCGCTCCCGATGAGGCAGTTGAGGACCTTACTCACTTCAAGAAGCCGCTTCAGCTTGTCGTTTACCGCCGGGATATCATCGGCGTTCTGCACGCCTACGAAATAGACGTTGCTCTTCATTGGCTGCTTCTTTTCATTTTGAAGGATAACAATATTAAGCGTATACCACAATCCAGGTTTCTGGCAAGAGGGATGAGCGGCATGGAAAAAAGATAAGCCCGGACGACCAGTCCTCCCTGCTTCGCCCGAACCGGAGCGTTACCCATTGGAAGGCATCCCGTTCCGGTTTCGGAACGACCGTGGCCCATCACTACGCGGGGTGGGGGAAAGCCGAGAAACGACGGGCATTGGTCAGCGCGGGGGCAGGTAAAAGACGGGAAAAGAAGTTTTCAGTCGATTCCGTACTCCGCCCACCGTTGCCTGACCTTACTGAGAATGTGCTCTGACAGCTTAACCTCTGTCGGCTTCTCTTTCCATTCGAAAGGTATGGTCGCATTTAAAATGATTCGTGAGGTGAGGAGCTTATCGCCGGCAGGATCGAGGGCAGGATCGAGGGGTGTGGATCTCCCCCTGTTGAGGATCTGGGTGCCGCGGGCCGGATTGAACCTGGTACCGAGGGCCCACCACACGCGGGGCAGATCATCTGCGGCGATATCGTGGTCGACGATAATTATACCCTTACAGCAATATGAAGCGGTATTGGTCGCTGCAACGGCTGCGCCCACCTGTTCTGCGTGACCGGGATACATCTGCTCGACGGACACTATTGACCAGAAACGGCCGGCGGCTTCGGGCGGCATATAGACGGATTTGATGCCCGGGATCTGCATCCTGGCAAGTTCGACCGATAACATTGCGTTCTGCATGAAGGAGAGGAGCATATGGTTGTCGGTGACCGGTTTTCCGGCGCTCGTCTCCCAGAGGATCGGATTGTTCCTGTGGTAAATCCGCTTTACTTGAAGCGCGGGCTTGGGAATCGGCCTGATCAGCTCGTCCGTGTAATAGCCCGTGAATTCACCGAAGGGACCTTCCGGTCGCAGGTCTTCGGGATCGATTTCTCCTTCCAGCACAATCTCTGAGAATGCGGGAATCGGTAGTCCCGTCAGTTTCCCCCTCACAATGTCAACCGGCCTGCCGCGCACGGCCCCTGCCACCTCATACTCGCTCGTGTTGGCCACCATGGCACTTCCCGCGAGGAGAAGCAGAGGATCGCCTCCGATAACGGCACATGCAGGCATCTTCTTGCCTGCTTTCCGGTACTTCTCCAGGATCCTGTCACCCCTCTTCCCCTTCAGGATTTGCACACCAACTGTTTTGCTATCCAGGACCTGCATGCGGTACGTCCCGAGGTTTATCCCGCCGGTCTCGGGGTCCTCGACGACCAGAAAAACTGTCGTGCCGAAGTAGCGGCCGCCGTCCAGTTCGTAAAACCGCGGTGAGGGGAACATGAAGATATCGACATCGTCCCCGACCAGAATGTTTTCGAAGATCGGACCGTCCTTCTGTTCTTTCGGCTGGACCAGTTTCTGACTGGCAAGTTTCATCCATTCCTGCGTGAGCTCTACCATGGACAAATGCGTATCCTTCCCGAGAAGCAAGCCAAGTCTCCGAGGGGTCGCAAAAGCTCCGGTGAGAACCGGGCTCGCATACCCCCTTACCTTTTCAAACAACAGCGCTGGTCCACCTCGCCCTTCAACGACCTTTGACACGTGGGAAAGTTCCAGGTCCCAGTCTACCTCGGTCGTGATCCTCTTCAACTGCCCCTCTTTCTCACATATCCCTATAAAGTCCCTCAGATCCATACGGCTCCTTTGCGATAAAGCACTGGTGAGTGCGGGCAGTGGTTCATTCGGTACATTCTCATTCTCCGGATCAGCGCGTAACCCATTCCTACTGTATCTCCTTAATCCTCCATTATCAGAGAAATGCCGTAAGATTACAACAAGTATCTTCATGCTTTCCGTGACAAAGACGGTATTCACGGGCAACAGGTGAGAAACTGTCTTTTGGCTCGCGGAAGGAGTGCATAACCGGTCTTGCCCATGACCGGCAGAAAGCCAGGCGGACCGAAAGGCCCGCCTGGTGTCTTGATTTATTTCTTTTTGGGTTTCACTGCCGCTTTTTTTGCTTTCGGCTTCGCAGGGACTGCTTTGCCGGCTGCTGCTGCTTTTAAGGCTGCTCCTGCGGAGAATTTGGGAACCTTCCTTGCAGCTATCTTGATCTCTTTACCGGTGCGGGGGTTTCTTCCCGTTCTGGCCTTCCTCGAGGCAACAGAGAATGTTCCGAACCCTATAAGAGCCACTCTGCCGCCCTCTTTTATTGCCTGTGCAATGGAGCCCGTAATCACAGCCAGCGCCTTTGCTGCGGCTGCTTTGGAAACCTTAATTTCTTCTGCCACCTTTGCTATAATGTCTGCCTTAGTCATTCTTGCTACCTCCTTGGGTATATGTAGGTATTTGTATGAGTATCAAGCAAGTATCCTGTATCTGTGACGTGAACCCCTTGAGAAACAAGCATCTACAGGAAGTATGTCCGCAATTCCTTTATAAATCAAGGACTTTCTGCATTTCATAAAGAGCCAATAAATGTCAAATCAGTGGTCATTATTGAACGTCAACTATACTACGGATCGTCTGATCGGTTCTCAAAACCTGAAAGTATTCCGATTCTACCTCTTTATTGCTCAGAATGAAACGCTTTTGTGCTCAGAGCGTGTGATGGGATCGGGGCATGTGTCGGCACAATGACTTCATAAATAGAGTTAGAGGGGTCAGGTCTTTCCGGCCTGTTGCCCCAAAGTAAGGGCGGGACAGAGGTCAGGCACTGACAAGGGACATATCCAGTCTTTGCTGTGGTAATCGTGACCCTCAGACGTGTAGGCCCTATTCACCCTGCGGGCGGAAAAGAATCACACACCGTTCCCCTTGTTATTTTTCTGAGCGTTTCCCCGTTACCCACCGTCCAGTGAGTAACACAAAAGAACACCAGGAACTTTTAGAGGAAGACGCGACAATAACTGTAATATAATGTGACCAGATGATTGACCGGCGGCCGAAAGGCGCTTTCCTACAGTCTCATCCCCCTTCAGTCTTCGGAGGAACCGAGGTGAGCAAAGGATGTTTCATCAACGCGGAGGAGATACTCAGGGGGGAACAGTATGAATCAAGATGAGTACATGGAACAAAACTTTAAGGCCCGCCCTCGCTTTTCCGGCCAGAGAATGGGCCGCCTAAAGTCAGGTAAGACTGTCCAGGACGAAATCAGCCCCGAAGACCTGGAGCGCATCAGAGCTTTTATGGCTGGCCGCCTACAGGGTCTTCGCCAAGAGCGGGGTGATAGGGGGTCAGGGGGGAAGAAGCGGTGGTGGACTTAGGTTTGCTTCGTGGCGGGCAACGTGGTACAATACCTTACATACATCGAAACCCGGCGATGACTCACCACCGGCTGGAAATAGCTCTCACCCGGATACGCCTCGGTGTTCTGATCGTGCCGTGCTTCGGCAAACCGGGTTTCATCTCTCGAACAAGGCTCAAAGGACGCTGAATGACGGCATCTTCTGTGATATGCCGCTGCTTTTGCCCACTCGACCATGCATGCGGTCCAACAAGAGGAGGGTTCATGATCGAGCACCAACTCACAGGAGCGAAAATGGTCGCAATGCAATTGACCACCGACGAGGGGGCGTTCATCTGCAATATCGATGAATCCGACATGACAAAGATGGCTGCCGGGAGTCGGGCACGTTCATCGTTATCCATCATGTCATTCGGCTGGATGCAATGTTCGGGGAGCAATACGAGATCCATAGGACGAAGATGGTAGAGACAAGCTCAATCGATTTCTATCGATCCTTCCATAAGACGCAGGAGAGGGAAAAATGGGTAAAAGCATTCTCTTCGTAGACGATGACCGGACGATAGTCGAGGCGGTGAACACCATGCTTGAAGGCATGGGACACCAGGTTCGGATGGAGACGAGCGGCATGGCTGCCCTTAGCGTTTTTTCCAATAATTCTGCCGGGTTCGACCTGATCATCACCGATCTCGGCATGCCGGACGTCTCGGGGTTGCTCCTGCTAGAAAAACTCCTGAAGGTACGCGCCGATGTCCCGGTCGTTCTTCTCACCGGGTTGGAGGGCCAGGCACAATCGAGGGCGCGGGAATCGGGTATCCGCTGGTTTGGCATGAAGCCGCTGTCCATAACCGAACTTGCCTGCACCGTGGAAAGCGCCCTGATGGAAGCGCCGTAACGGCAAGCCTTCCGCGACACTTTATCTCTTTGACTTGCCTGCCAATATAACGCTATCCAGTGACGGGGTAAATAAAGGAGATGAAGAGCAGAAAGAGGATGACCGATCCGATAAACCCCCATTCCTCCGTGCCTGAAAATATCCCAAAACACCGCGGAGCGCCTCGGTTCAACAATCTCTTTCGGCATCGCGTCGATTATTTTCATTCAGTTTACGGTCAATATCCTTATGGTCATCAACCTTGCCCCCGTCGTCGGGATCACATTGCCCTTGATCAGCTATGGAGGGTCTTCTCCGCCTGAAGGGACGAAAGAGGTCTTGCAGCGCATCGCACGGGGAGTATAATACGGGGAGAAGGAGCCGATGGGACGGCGTCCTTGGTTTTGACAGTTATCGAAAAGCATCCCCCGAACAGACGCCCCGGAAAAGCCGCAAAGCAGGCCGGAAGGCGGTGGCGCAAAAAGGGACTGACTGCAAGTATGCCATAATATTAACTATTGTTTTCACGGCCGGACGGTCGTCGCCGCGCATAAAGACATTCAACTTTCTGAATACTGCTTGAAACGATTGGGCTTTCCGCGCTGCCTAGTGAAAAGGCATAACGCCGAACAGCCTGTGATAACGGGATGTTAAGGCCATGCCCCCATGGGTTTTCTACATGTTTTGCACATTTGCTGTGGAAAAAGGGGGTAAGAGGGCGAATTCACTAATGTGTGCCGGTGCAGGACGTTGTCGGCCCCATCAGGACCCGTCGGAGGAATAGGCAGCCCCCCGGAAAACAGGGTAGTCGTCAGGAGGAAAAGAAGTGAAAATCCCGTTTATCATTGTCCTGATCGCCGTGATCGCGGTCAGTATTCACACACTGGCAAAATGGCGATGCAACAGGAAGGGGCCGGAGTACATGAGGACGGGTAGACTCGTGAAGCACAACCGGAAGGCGATAGAGGCGTATCTGAGAAGCACCACGATTACACGAACTTAGGATTGCAACAACCCTCTTCGGATGGAGAGTGGGGTAGGGAGGGATGATATGAGAACACACCTTATAATAACGGTCTTTGCAACCATCTGCGCGGGGGCTTTTGTGTCGGTTGTTCTTCATAATTCTTGGGGATTCTGGATTGGGGTTGGAGCAGCTATGTATATTCTTGTTAGGGATTTGGATGAGATTCCACATTAGAGGACCTCTGGTTCATAAAGTGAACCACACAACGCGGCGGCGAACCGTGAACTTGTCCGGTCGGGCCCCGGCCTGGTGGTATAGACAATATGCAAAGAAAGACATCGAACTGAAGCGCTGGAAAGGGACGCACGGAAAGTGAAAGCGGGTCTGTGGGCTGACGCCGATCCTGTCCCGCCGTGGAACTGGCGAAGGGGGTAACGATCATGAAGACGCTCGCCCTGGTCAATAGTTCCCGGTAGGGATTGGCCGGGTGCTTTCACGAAAAACGATTCTGGAGGCGTCTGCGGGCCTGGTTCGAGCTCTACGATGCCCCGAAGCTGTACCGGCTCTTCGTGAGGGGGAAGGCGCCAATGATGATGGAAAATGGGCAGATAACGGTTGTCTATCCGCGCAAGGCGCATAACCCTATCCTCAGATCAGTACCCTAGCGCCGACTGCCTCAGTCTCTCTCCTGGCTCGATAACGCAGGGCTGACGCTTCAGTTCAAGCAGGGGCGGCAGCCAGTTCCTTAAAGGTGGCGTCCCACTTGTCGATAATGGTCTTAAGCTCACCGGCTTTCGCCTTGACGCCGGCCGGGTCGGCAGCGATCATGTCTTTGGTTGTTTTCAAGCCTTCCGCAAAGGCTTTGGTGTCCGCGTCCCAGGCGTCCTTCTTGTCCTTCATCTTCTTCTCGACCTTCTTGGCAATGGCTTCAAGGTTCTTCCAGCCATCCTCAAGGCTGGCTACGGCAGCATTGGCCTCATCGGTCATAGCCTTCTTACCGGCTTCGACACCGCCTGCAGCCTTCTCAAAGGCGGCCTTGGCATCGATGTAGCCCTGCTTGGCTTCCTTGTACTTCTTGTCGTTCATTTGAGATTCTGCTGTGTCCCAGAGAGTCTTGGCAGCCCCGAAATCGGCGGCAGCATACTTGTCAGCGCCAACAGACACAGCGGCACCCATCGCGGCCTGGGCAGCCGACTTCTCCGCATCGGGAGGCTTTGCGCAACCGACGAACACAAAGGCCAGCGAAAGGACAACCATCAACGATACCAAATACTTAGAACGTTTCATAAATGTACTCCTCCCCTTTTTGTTGAGTGTCATTGTGAGATAGACTAACATATATAACTTAATTGCAGCACAAATCTTTCCATTCAGGCAATGGTAATGGCCGGGTACCTTCGCAAAAAACGATTCTGGAGGCGTCTGCGGGCCTGCCGATAGGCTCCTGGAACATAGCTCACTGTTGCTCTCCATGTGAACCAGACAAGGGGTCGGCTTTCGTGCGCGCGCGTGAGGATAGACGCGGAATTTGTATTACTTGTGTAAAAAGGGAGCGCTGTGAGAAATAGGCGAAGTGGTCACATAGAGCACCACCGTCTTGACATTTTCTCAAGATGGGCGCATCGTGGATACGTGGCGTGAAGTCGCGCGATGGGGTATAGGTCGGACCTCTGGCTTTCCTCAACGGATAGGAAAGGGACAGGGAGGTTTTGTGCCCAAGGAGAGCGGGCATTGCAAAACCACCCGAAACCATAGCCCGCCCGAAGGGGAAGAAGATAGCCGCATCGGGCACCCGTTTGAAGGAAGGCTTGCGTGGGATCAAAACATTACTGGAATCCATCGATCTTCCGTAGGAGTGAGAGGGGCCGCTTCTTCTGTCCCGCCTGTCAGCCGCACGAGGGAAAGACGCAGGACTTGGCCATCGGGGACAAGGGCTTCATCTGTCACAAGTGCAGGCCGAAGGGCGATCTGCTGAAACGGATCGAGGTCGCCGGGGACATGACCTTTCCGTCCGCCGTCGCCTGGCTGGAAGGGGAGACCGGCATCGCTTCACCGGGACATCGCAAAAGGGGGATATATAAGGGAGATATATAGTGATAAGGGCCGGGGCGAGAAAAACGATCCTGGGGCATCCTGGAAGGCTGCGGACGGGGCCGATCCTGTCAAGGTCATGAGGCCTTTATCAGATCCCGCCCTAGATCAATGGCAAAAAGAGAAGAACGTCGATGGAGGAGAACATGAACGCAGATCATGAGATAATACCAATTGTTGAGGAGGATCGGGGCGGGGGGCGGATGGACCCGCTTCACCAGGAGGACTTGAATGATCTTGAAAAGAAGCTGAAAAAGCAGGCGAAGAGAGAAACACAGATGCGACATGCGAGAAGGAAATGACGGGTCTACCTAAAAATTAGGGTATAAGAATAGGCCGGACAGTGATGCCTGCGGACGCCGATCCTGTCAAGGTCACGGGGTTCGCACCTGATCCCGCCCCATATGAAGCCTTCCTGTCCGCCTGTCGCCCTGTGCATGGCAACGCCTTGGACTGGCTGACGAAGGACAAAGGCATCGCGCCGGAAGTGGTCGTCGCCCTCGGGCTTCGCTTCTGTGATCGAGAATACCCTGATCATGAGGGCCGGCCCTGAAGGAACGCTTCAGGGAAGACGCGCTTCGGGTCGCCGGGGGCGAAGAACTTCAAGGCCGCATGGGTCGAGGGCTTCCGGGGCCTTCAAGACGCGGGCGGACGGTCAACTGTTTATCTGGTCCTGGACGCGGATAGAGCGGGTGCCGAAGGGTCGCTGGTCATCGCGGACCTTTTCCTGAAGGCCGGGCTTCCGGTCCCGCTGCAAATGATCCTTCCGCCGGGAATGGATTTGACGGACTTCATGAAGAGAGGCATTACGGAATGACGGACAGACGGAACGGAAAGATGAATATACCGTTTGTTATGAAGCTGGTCTGGGCCGCGTGCTTCCTCGCGCTCCTGCCCGCACAAGTCTACGCCCTCACGCCCGCCCAGGTCTTCGACAAGGTCAAGGACGCCGTCGTCGTGGTGAAGACACTGGACGCCCAAGGCAGGATGAAAGGACAGGGGAGCGGGGTGCTGCTTCCTTCCGGCCGGGTCGCCACCAACTGCCACGTGGTTGAAGGGGGTGCCTCCTACCGGGTGAGCCGGGGCAAAAAGCTTCTTCCTGCCACCCTCTATGCGGAAGACGGCGACAAGGACATCTGCCTCCTCGATGTCAAAAGCAGTCAAGGGAAACCTGTCCAACTCGGCAAGGCGGCACGCCTCAAGGTGGGGGATCAGGTTTATGCCGTGGGTGCGCCGAAGGGCCTGGAGCTCTCCCTTTCCGACGGCGTCGTTGTGCAGCTCCTGGGCGGACCCCCACCCTTCATTCAGACCACGGCGGCCATCTCCCCCGGTTCGAGCGGCGGAGGCTTGTTCGATAGAGAAGGCCGCCTTGTCGGCCTGACCACCTTTTACCTGGAAGGCGGACAGAGCCTTAACTTCGCCATGCCCGCGGAGTGGATAGGCGAGGTCAAGCCGGGCCGCGTACCGGCTGCAGAGGGTCGCGGTCACGCAGAATGGTTGAAGCGCGCCGCTGCCTTGGAAGCGGCGAAGGACTGGCAGGGATTGCTTGAGTGGTGCCGGAAGTGGACGAAAAGCGAGCCGGGAGATGCCTGGGCCTGGTACAACCTCGGAATCGCTTACGGCCATCTCACGCACTACGACGACGCCATCGAGGCCTTCCGCCAGTCCATCAGGATTGATCCGGAGCATAGCTGGACCTGGTTCTACCTCGCTTACGCTTACGGCCTCCTCAACCGCTACGACGACGCCATCGAGGCCTACCGCCAGGCCATCAGGATTGATCCGAAAGATGCCGACGCCTGGAACAACCTTGCAGTCGCTTACAGCAATTCCGGCAACAGAACGGCCGCCCTGGATGCCGTCCGGGAACTGCGACGCCTCGATCCGGCGAAGGCCGACAAGCTTTTCAACTGGATCGTACCGCGCTGATGCAACGGAAGATGACAAAGGAAGGAATGACATCATGACGGACGGAAGGAATTATGGCATCGGCAGCAGCGCTCAGGCAGTGGTCGCCGGATAGTGTCCGGCCTGAAGATGGCCACTACCAAGGCCGAAACCAAAAACAAGGAGGGTGTCATGGAAAACGTTTGCGGAGATGGCTTACCGACGATGGAAGAACGCTGCGAGATCGCGTTTTCATTCGCAGGCGAGGACCGGGAAGATCCCATCGTCATGATCTCCAGCTATCCTCCGCGGCTTTGTGGCATCGGAACCTTTTGCGAAGAGGCCCGGGAGTTTATCCAGAAGCGGAACCCCGACCGGGAGGTGCTCGTCATTAGCCATACGGACGGGGCCGGAGAAGGCGTTTTCCCCCTCATCGACATGTCACGCCATGACTGGTGGAAGTCCGTGGCCGAGAAAGTGGAGAAACTGAAGCCCTACGCCGTTCACATCGAGCACGAATACGGCCTCTACGAGTTCTATGACGACCGGGGGAAGGGGGATGAAAACGAGGGTTTCATCGATCTTTTAACTGCGTTGGGTGACTGGCCCGTCGTCGTCGAGCCCCATACAATCCACGGACGGATGAGGGACGTAGAGGCAGACTTCGTGTACAGGCTGTGCGAAACCGCCGACGTGGTCCTCTTCAAGTGTCACTACCAGAAGTGGCGCCTCGACTGGTGCTTCTCGGGGAGGGGCTGGAAAACGCCGCTGAACATCATGGTTGTGCCCCACGGGGCACGGCCGGACAGGCGGTGGGGGCTCCATGAGATTGCCGGCTTGCGTGCGAAGATCGGACTGAATGAACTCCCCCACATCGGAAAGCACCTCGTCGGCCTCATCGGATGGATCCAGTCGAATAAGCGATGGGACATCCTCACCTCCATGTGGGAAGGGATAGAACGGGAAATCAAAGAACGAACAGGCGACCACTGGGATATCCTCGCCGCTGGCGCCATGAGGGACCCGAGCGACCTTCACGAGTATGAGAAATACAAAATGGAGCTTGAGAGTCTGGCGGAGAAAGGGCTGGCCCGTTACTACGAGTTTATCCCGAGGGGGGACGCCTATTACAGGGTGATGGCGATATGCGATTTTATCGTCATCCCTTCTCTCGACGAGACCCAATCCGGCACCCTCGCTCGTGTCATCGCCCTGAATAAGCCCTACATTACGACGGCGCCCATGGAAGGGCTAACGGCGCAGACCCTTGAGAGCGAGGGCGGACTCCTCTTTACGAGTAAGGAGATGCTCCGGTCAAAGGTGATCCGTCTGGCCTGCGACGAAGAACTCCGTCTGAAACTCGGGGAGAACCTCAGGCAATACCTGGAGAACGTGGTATCCTGGGACAAGGTGGCCGGCCAGTACGATGAGGCTTACAGGCTTGCCCGTGAGGCGAAGCGGACGGGAAGGGCCGTGGAGCTCCCGTTGGAGTTCTAGCAAAGGAGGCAGCAAAAGAGAGTGCAGACAGAACCAGTCAGGCCCATCTCCCGCCATCCCGGATAACCCTATCCTCAACTGACCGCGCGGGAAACGTAATTCCATAATGACGGCATGACGTAATAACGGAAGGCAGGCACTATAGCAACAGGAAAGAAGGCGCTGGACATCTTCCAGCCGACAACGGGGCCGAAAGCTGAGATCGGCGTCGAGGTCCCGGAACGGATCGAGGGACGCCCACGGGCTGCGGAACCTTAATTAAAGGGCCACGGTCATTTTGTATGAACGTCAAACTGCCCCGCCGCTGTCCTACGCACGGCGTTGGCATGTCCCTGCTCAGCAAGTTCTTTGCGGAAACGGCTTTACTATCGAGCGGAAAAGTTCCCGGCTGAACAAGGCCGACGCAAAAAGGATAAAAAAACAGCTATGGTCCTTGATAGAAGGCAATTTAGAGAAGGGAATGACCAAAAAACCACCGGAGGAAGACGAGGCTTGCTCCTTTCTCTACAAGCTACGGCAAGAACAGACCTTTCAGAGTTATCTTCGTTGGTATGACCTTCATGTGGGCGCTGATTACCGAAAACTTAACGGCTTTTCCTTCAGGGCCATTTCCTTCTGTGAGTGGGTGCGGCGCAACCATCCTGAGCGGTATGAAGATGCTAGGGAGAAGGTAGCCGGCACGACCAAGGTGGTCCGGTCGAGAGAGGGAGAGAGGGTACTCAGGGGAATTGTGGGAGACCACATCAGAGGAGAAGACGCGGTCGAAAATGGCGTCAAAGTAATTTATAGGGCCATCCACAGAAAGGCTTACCCCTCAAAGAAAACGAAACAGAAAAAATACAATTGCGCCACGCATGTCGGTGTGCCCTGCCCGAAAAATTGCTCCTACCTCAAGGCGTTTATGAGAGACTTCAATAGACGGAATATGCAGTTTAAGCCGCTTAACACAACCGATCCGGCAATCCTATCTCAAGTAATTGGTGAGGATTCTCCTGAAGATACATTCGACTAACCGCCCCTCGCAAAAAGCTGCAAAATCATTATAGTTGCTCTCCTTTAGCCTTTCGGAGAAAAAACTACCCCTACCCTTTTTTCGGATTCTAAGTAGGTGACGAGGAGAAGAATTTTGATCCTCAGAGCGAAACCGAAAGGAGGCATTGAAAATGGGAGAGAAAGAAGAAGTCATCACAACCCCGAACCTTTGGCTTACCGGACATATCATCTACGTCACCCAGTGCAAAAGCAGTTTTGAACACAATGGCGCTATGTTGTTGTTCTCTTTGCCCAAAACCGAGGCCGTCATGAAGGCCATGGCAGATTTTAATAACGGCGGTTTAGTACCGGCAATTGAATACGCGGAGATTATCAAAAGGCTCCGGCATGAGATGTACGTCGCAAAAACTGAAAGGGAAAGCGCAAGCGGAACAGGAGAGAAAGATGGATTTTACCGGAAAGCCTTCTAATCCCCGCCTCACGCTCTTCAACCGACCTGTTTTTGAAGTCTTCAAAAAGCCCGGCGAGGTGACCGAAGTCCGAATACTGAAAGCTTCGGGGAAATCGGCAGCCTGGGGCAATGAAAATGCCAGGGGTACTGTTTCCGGCTATTTCGACGACCACGAAGCCTTTTGTAAGGCTGTGGGCCTTGCGGACAAGGCGGCCCACGGCGGCGTCTACTTCACCCCCCAAGTCATCGATTCGCGCCTGATAGCTCGATCATTTAACCGCCTGAAGCCGACCGACTTAACGGCCTCAGACAACAACGTCCTCCTCTACCGTTGGCTATTGATCGACCTCGACCCCATTCGGCCCTCTGGTATTTCTTCGAGCGATTCCGAGCTTAGAGAGGCCCTTGAACTACGAGACATAGTCGCGGAATGGGCAGTACGCGAGCTTGCCTTTCCTTCACCCATACGGGCCATGAGCGGCAACGGCGGACATCTTCTCGTCAGGCTTCCCGACTTGCCCGTGAACGAGGAAAGCCGCGCATTCATCAAGAATACCCTTGAAGGTCTTGCCGCGCGGTTCAATACTGACAAGGTGCACATAGACACGACGTGTCACAACCCGGCCCGCATATGGAAGTGCTACGGCACGACCGCCCGGAAGGGCGACCCCGTACCAGAAGGACCCGGCAGAGAGGCCAGGCCGCATAGAGCCGCCTATATCGATGACCTGGGGGCAATCAGTGAACGACGCTTTATCACAGGAAGCGATGGAGAAGGCAAAAGCGATGTTCCCGCCGAAGGCTCCCGAAGCTCCTACCGCGACAGGCAACGGTCCCCGGCTCGACGTGGGCGCGTATCTCGACCACCATAAGAAGCCTTACAGAATTAAGACCATCGATGCAGGCACGCTCTATATCCTTTTGGACGGTTGTTTTTTTGACCAGGGGCACAAGGACGCGGGGATACTTCAAACGGCAGACGGTCGTCTTCTTTACAAGTGCTTTCACGATGGTTGCCAGGGGCACACATGGCAAGAGGCCCGGAAGATCATCAGCAGAGACGACAGCCTTGCACCTTTCATGAGGGGCGGGCAGAAGAAAGCAGACGACAAGCAACACGACCGCAAGCCCGACCCGGCAGACCCGTCAGTCTTTGTCTCGGTCAGTTCATTACTCGATGTTGAGGAACCGAACAGGCCCGACCTATGGGAACGGGAGATCCCGCAAGGCTCGCTTGTGGGGATCAGCGGACAATGGGGCTCAATGAAGTCATACGTGATGCAGGCTCTTGGACTGAGGGCGGCTCAAGGACAACCCTTTCTCGGGCGGAGGCTTGTGGAGACGGACGTTTTTTATTTTGATCTGGAAAACCCCCGGAGCGTCTGGAAACGCAGGTTGCTTGACCTTGCCGGCCAAGACCGCCCGGAACGGTTTCACATGATGCCCCTTTTCGGACCCTTCCCTCCTCCGGTGTTCGATACCGAAGGCATAGCCTTTTACAACAAACTTGCCGAGCTACACCCGAACGCTCTTTTTATCTTCGATTCCCTTGTGCGCTTCTACCCCGGCGGCAAGCAGACCGAGGGCACTGAAGATTCCATCCACGCCATGACGGCCCTCAAGGGCTTTACCCGGTGGAGCACGACGGTCTCTTTCCTGCATCATCCTACCAAAATGGGGGGTGATTTCCGAGGCGGCGGCGATCTTCAGGCGGCGCCGGATCTTCTCTTCACCCTCAAGCATGACAAGAAGGCGCGACGGCTCACCCTCGAATGTACAAAAAATCGCTTTGATGAGGGCCACACCCTTCAGGTTTCATACGAGCCGACGCCCGAGGGCGGGCTTGTCTTTGTCGATATGGCGACCGCTCAGGAAATGAAGCAACGAGCCAGGTACCGAGAACGGACGGCGGCCGTGCTTCAAATCATCAAAGAACTGTACCCGAAGGGCGCGGCAAACGCGACCATAAACCGGGAACTGTCGGCGCTTAAGAGAATGTTTTCCATTGCGGCAAATAGCACGCCCCCGAAGATGCTACACGTGCCGCATGTCCCGCACCTTGCAGAGAACAACGTGAGGACCGGGTACTTCGAGTATGACGAGTATGCGAAGCTTATGGACGAGCTTCCCGATTACCTCAAGCCCGTGCTCACCATGGCCTATTTTACGGGAATGCGGAAAGAGGAAATCCTTTCCCTTACCTGGAAGCAAGTCAACGTCTTCGAGCGGAAGATCACCCTTGAGGCTGGGACCACGAAGAACAACGAAGCCCGGATAATCTATCTCACCGGGGAGTTGTATGACACCATTTTGAATCAGAAGACAATCCGTGATTCTGCCTATCCTGCGTGCTCTTATGTCTTCTTTCACCAGAGGCACAGGTTGAACGGTTTCCGCAAAGCCTGGGCAAGCGCATGTGAGCGGGCCGGGATATCGGGCAAGCTCTTGCACGACCTCAGAAGGACGGCCGTAAGAAACATGGTCCGGGCAGGGGTGACAGAAAAGGTCGCTATGAAGATCAGCGGCCACAAGACGCGGGCCGTCTTCGACCGCTACAACATCACGAATGAGGAAGACCTTAAGAGGGCCTGTCAGCAAGTCGCGGCTCTCCACGAAGAGAACAGAGAAACGACCGAGCGGGCACAGGCGGGCAGAATTCCGGGCACAATCTCGATTAACAGGCACAGGTAAGCGAGAGGCATGGACCGGGGAGCCTTGAAAACAAAGGGAAAAAGAAATGCCCCCGGCGTGACTCGAACACGCGGCACCAGGATTAGGAAGACTCATTATAGCCCTTCCGGGAAATTCTGAAAACTTCCTATCTATTCGGAATTACTCTGCTATTAACACCTTCCACATGCCAACAAGTTCTCCCTGATTCTGCCTTTGTCGCCGATTTTCTTAGCACGATTACACAGGAATTACACACAAATATTGTACAATAATGCATACAACAGTTCTCTGTCTATACACCCGCACACCATGGGAACAAATATACTACCTCTTGAAAAAAATTCTTGTTTATTTTTCACCGATGTGGTGAAATGAGGTGAAAAGGCCATTAAAATACACTTGAGGATGAAGGCCATGAAGGGAAGCGACAAGACCACGAAGGCCGCAGCCACAAAGCAGGTAAGGGCGACCATCAGTTTCCCCCCTGACGTTTACGAGACGCTAGAAACAATCGCTAAGCAACAAAAGGTGTCACTGGCATGGGTGGTCCGCGAGGCGGCGGACAAGTACATCACCGACAAATGGCCCCTTTTGAAGGGCCGGAGGTAGCGCAATGCCATCATTCTATGAATTCTTCGCTGGCGGAGGGATGGTGCGCGCAGGGCTGGGTTCACAATGGCGCTGTCTCTTCGCAAACGATTTTGACCACAAGAAAGGTCGCAGTTATCGCGACAACTGGGGCGACGGCGAATTGAAGACTGCCGACGTCGGGTCTCTGACGACTAAGGATATCCCTGCCGTGGCCGATCTCGCATGGGCCTCCTTTCCCTGCCAAGACCTTTCGCTTGCGGGTGGTGGCGCAGGTCTAAAGGGAGATCGTTCAGGCACCTTCTGGCCCTTCTGGAAGCTCATGAAGTGCCTCATTAAAGACGGCCGTCCTCCACGCCTCATCGTGCTTGAGAATGTATGTGGAACCCTAACGTCGCATGAAGGCAAGGATTTCGTAACGATTTGCAGTGCTTTTCAAGAAGCCGAATATGTTGTCGGCGCGGTCGTTGTGGACGCCTCGTTATTCGTACCGCAATCGCGCGCCAGACTCTTCATTATTGGCACCCAACAAGGGACCGAATTACCCCCAAGCTTGACCGCGCAAGGCCCATCGGCACCCTGGCACACCAGAACGCTCAAAACTGCTTATGAGAAACTTCCTACGAAAACTAAGCGCCAATGGATATGGTGGAATCTCCCGCTTCCGCCCAAGCGCAAGAGCACCTTTGCGGATATGATAGAAGAGAACCCTACCAAGGCCGTTTGGTTCTCGGAGCAAGAAACTCGCCGACTGCTCGCAATGATGAGCGACACCAACCTTAACAAGGTTCTGGAGGCAAAGAGCCAAGAGCGCCAGATTATCGGCGGTGTGTATAAGCGGACGAGGCCCGATCCGAAAGGAGGGACGGTCCAACGAGCGGAAATCCGCTTCGATGACATATCAGGGTGTTTGCGCACTCCGGCAGGCGGGTCCAGCCGTCAGGTCGTTGTCATGGTGGATGGCAAATCCGTGAAAGCACGCTTGATCTCAAGCAGGGAGACAGCACGGCTCATGGGCCTGCCTGATGATTATAAGCTTCCGGACAAGTACAACGAGGCCTATCATCTCACCGGCGACGGTGTGGTGGTCCCTGTCGTGCGGCACCTCTCGGAACATATCTTCGAACCGCTCCTTCACGCGCTTCAAGCGCGGACGACGGCGGCCGCATGAGCGTCATTCCATGCGAGCAAAATGAAAACCTTCATAAATTGATTCTCGACTATGCCGAAACCCTCAAAACCGAGGCCCACAAGTTGGGGTCACACGGGCTTACCGAGGATGAGTTTTACAGCAGCGGCCTTTTTAGAGGTGCGATCGAAAGGATACGCGGCCAGTTTTCCGCAACAATGAGCGCCAAGCGAGAATTCGTCCGGGATGTGCTCAACTACATGCAGGACCAAAGCTTCATTCAAGATTGGGAGTCGGCGGGGGAAGCCAACCGTCATGATTACACTGTCCGTATGAAGACCGGCCGAGTGGGCGTGATCGAGCTGAAAGGCGGCCTTGATGGCAACAACACCAACATTTTCGAACGGCCTGCCCATGCGCACGAATTTGTGATCTGGAGCCTCCTCACGAATCCCGGCGCAGACCCCCGGCTCAATGCCTGGTCTGGAATCCATACGCGTCTCAGCGCCGAAATCATCGAGCGGCAACAGCGGGTTGACGGCGTCATAATCTGGGATATGTTCTGTCGAACCGTCGGGCGGCCCTGCCCGAAGCTCGCAGGAGCGCCAGAGCGGGTGACCGCTGTCGCCCATTACATGTTGCCGCCCCCGTGCATCTACGTCATGCCAGCCACTATTGCGAGTCCGAGGAATAACCCACGACCTGTGGCGCAATCGCTCGATGAGGTTCACCTACTGAAAGCGTTTCACGAATGCTTCCGCGGCAAGGACGACGAAGTTAATTACGTCGATTTCGAGGTCGAGCACCGCGGTGCTGAAACCATGCGAAAGACGCGTATTCGCCGCAGTGGAGCGATCATGCGCGAATCCGACTTCACCGCTATCCGAAGAGCCTGATGGAATCGCCTGAAGTCAGACGGCGAACAATGCAGGCGGTAAAAAGCAAAGACACCGCGCCCGAGATGGCAGTTCGCCGCTTGGCGCACCGCATGGGCTACCGTTTCCGGTTGCACCGCAAGGACCTTCCCGGAAAGCCTGATCTTGTGTTTCCCAGGCTTCACAAGGTGCTTTTCGTTCATGGATGTTTCTGGCACGGTCACGATTGCGCGCGCGGCGCGCGTGTGCCGGTCCAAAATCGCGCCTATTGGACGAACAAGATTGCACGCAACCAGCATCGAGACAAAACCGCCCAGGCTTCTTTACGCGCGCTTGGTTGGAACGTCCTGGTCATTTGGGAATGTGAGACCCGCAATGAAGATGCTCTAAGAAAACGCATAGACGTATTCCTCTTCAACGCAGACGAAACGCCCTAACTGCCTTCTTTCCCGTCCTGATTATGTTGAGATATGTTTTAATTAACAAGCCCAACGGACGACAACGGCAGGGCCGTCTCTGACCCTGCCGTTATACCCGAATAACGATACCCTACTTGCAAAGTACCCTTGTCTGTCTCCGTCCTCAGCCGCTAATGCGTTGTAGCCTGTTTCAAACGGTACTCAACACTTTGGTGGCATTCGCTACAAGGCGGGAATACATGACCCTTTACCATCGTGATTTCCTTCGGATGCTTGATATGGTTGACTACTGTGTAGATTCCCGATGTCTCACATGTCTGACCAGTTGACGGCATAGAAAACACCTCCTTTCTTGTTTAATTTTTAGATCGGCCTTACACCCGTACACAATACAACACCCGAACACCGTTTGCAACAAAAACCACCCGTCAGCAGATCACGCTCTTGCATGACTCGCCGATTTGCCAATTTCCGCGCCGTACCCGTCACGGAAATTGTATTATCGCTGCCGCGAGAAAAAACGAAGATTTTTCCCCGTTCTTTGTGAGGGGAAAAATTCTTGAGAAGGGAAAGACCCCACTTCCGCCCAGGCGCGGACCCCCAGCCCCCGTGCTCCTTACGTCCGCGCGGGAGGCGGGAGGGACCGCGCGTCACTCGTTGACCCACTTAACATAACCTATCTCCCGCCCCGTCCCTTGTTCAAAGAAGCGCCACGTATCCCCTT
>Ga0181533_1003033_pt1 | contig 18735 bp, 13 predicted proteins | sample PEATcosm2014_Bin_45_FD_119772 | JGI IMG/M metagenome (GOLD analysis project Ga0181533, IMG submission 119772) | Peatland microbial communities from MTU Mesocosm Facility, Houghton, MI, USA - PEATcosm2014_Bin11_60_metaG | ecosystem: Environmental > Terrestrial > Soil > Wetlands > Peat | place... | reverse complement strand
TGGAGTGTGGGCGAAACATCAAGGCTCCGCGCGTTGACGAGCAGGTCGTATTTTCGAAGGACTTTCTTGCGTGTGTCGCCCGAGCATGTATCCGGCGCCGTGTACGGGTTGCAATTAATCGTCACGCGCATCCGGAACTGTTCGGCGGATTCCCATTGGACGCTGTCCAGATCAAATACCTGCTCCTCGCCTTCCTTGGCAAGAGAAATCCCCGGCACACGTCGGGCCGCCTGTTCACGGGTCCCTATAACGAACAATTCAGGATGCGCCTCGTAGTAGTGGGCGGCAAGCCCGAATGCTCCATCGGGGGACCAGGACATCCACTGAACCGCTGAAAGCCCGAACGCAAACCGCGTGCCGTCGAGCACCATAGCACCAGTCAGCGTTGAAAGGTGGATGAGAAAGCCCTGCGCGTTTTTGGTCAACGATAAGCACAGGACATCACCATTCGGCGAAACTGGAGATACCCACGCGCCGTCGCTCTCGGCCGGAATCACAAAGCCACGCAGGGCAATGTTCCGATAGTACATGTGATGGTCCGTATCGAGAGAGAAATCGCCCTTTCTGTCGCCGAGCTTCAGTTCCGTCCACTGATGCGATCCGCCATCCATCGAACGGCTCTCAGTGGGCTCGGTGGCGGGCGTGATGTCACCCTTCATGCCCTGCGCAAGCTGCCAATCCCTTTGGCTGGCGGATACACGGAACGCAGCGAGGACACCCTCGAAGCCGCCTTCAACACGGTGACGTGGCCAATAATGCGATACCGTCTCCCCAATCGTCGGAATGTCAAGGGGTTCTTGATGGTTGCCCGCCTGCCCAAACGTCTGTGTTCGGCCTGGAGAAGAAGCCACAACCTTACCATCAAGCATGATGTATTCTCCTTGCCTCCCGTAGCTCACTCCGATGGCATGCCATTCCCCGAAGCGAAACCTTGTTTTTCGCGCCTCAGTCGGAAGAGCGTGAGGCTTATCATACTTGCTTGTGGCCATCCAATAAACCAAACTGCCGGCGCGGGACACGAAAAACTCTGTAGTCCCCGGCCAAGTGACATCGCCACCTTGGGCGTCGCTCGAAAAAATCATCGCGGCATCCTGATTGGTCCTGAGTTGGAAGTTGTTATAGCCGTAACCGCCGTCCACTTTGATCCAGAATTCCAAGGTACCCTCGGGCGGGATGAGCCCAGGATATTCAATCCGGCTGGAATTGGCCGCCGAGAAGACAGCACCTCGGTCTCCAATCGCATTCGTCCATCGGACGCCCGTCGCGGCCCCTATTGTACTGCCGGCGAGCTTGTCTTCCACTGGCAATGGTTTCGAGCCGAAATTCACCGGCTGCGGAATACTACGCTCGACCGCAGCTCCAGCGACGACGATAATAAGCACGACTACGATTCCGCTCACTGCCGCCCATATCTTTGCGCGCGCGTTTCCGGCGAGCCTCGCCGTTAACAAAGGCTTGGCCCAGAAGAAGAGGAATGCGGACGCAATCTCAGCCCACGCGACGCCGGAGTAGCCGGGCATTGTGGTGCGCATGAAAGCATTTTGCACCAAGTAGGCGAGGAAGAAGCCTCCGATGCCTCCACCCCACTTGCCTGCCACCGCGCAGACCACGACGAGTGCAATCGCGCCCACCAAGCCGGCGACGCGCGTAACAGCGTTTGCATACGGGGGCGGCATAGAATTGTAGATTCCCAGTCCGAAAATCAATCCCAAGAGTATGCCGGCCCAGAACACCTGCTTTCTCCAACGCGAGAGGGCCGCCCTTTCCATTTCGACAGCCACCGAGACGTCGATCCTTACAGTGCCTGCGTTGCTTGCAATTTCAATTGTGGCGTGATTTCTCGTGCCCAGCGTCATTTTGGAGGTGTCGAGGTGGAAGGTATACTCCTGAATATGATGAGCTTCGTCGATGGCACCTTGCGGAAGCGCGACCCACGACCTGTTTGCCTTTATCGTTCCGGTGAGCGTCCCTCCTCCGGTGTTTGTAATATTGTACCGGCCGCTGAGCGAGGTTCCCTGACGAATGTTATTGAATTCGAAACTTGTCTGAGAAAGAGTTAGTTCCGGGCTTCCCGGAGCCTTGCCTCTCTGCCCGTGCACCTTCGCAGCTTCAGCTTGAATTAGCTTCTCAATCTCCTTCGGGGGAATCTGGAGCTTCTTCCCAAACGCGCTTAATTGACTCTCTTCTTCGCTCGTGAGAATACCGTCGGCAAACGCCATGACTACGTAAGGGTGCAGGTATTCCAGACGCTTTTCAAGGCTGTCCAGCAAATTCGCACTGTTATCCAGCGCCACCTGCTGTCCAACCGGGCTTGGGAACGGATCGCGGCCCCGTCTCGGCTCAATCTCGCACCAGGGACAAGACCGCAAGTGATCGAAGTACAGATGGTTCGGATTAGCCACGCACTGCCGGAAAGCACTGTCAAGATTCCGGAGAACTGAATACCACTCGCGAGCTGTGGGACGTTGATCTGGGATCCCGTGGCCTCTTGCGAAGCAACGCTCGAATAGCTTCCGCATCTCCGGATGCAGCATCTCGAAGGGCGGTGCATGATCCGGGGGAGCAATATCTTTTCCCCGCACGCCGTAAGGGAAATGCCCGAGCAGTATCTTCGCTTCGGTACTAGGCGCATTCTCGACCAGCCGCCCCTTGGCTTGATACGGGTGCGTCCCCTCCATGAGCAACTGGAAAAGCAGCACCGCGAGCGCGAAGGAATCGGAAGCGATCGTCCTGTCCACATCCGAGAGCCGCTTCCCGCTCAGTTCCGGCGCCGTGTACTCCGGCTTGCCCACCGGTGAGCGGTACGTCTTGCCCGCGGCTGAATCCGACAGCTGAAACGAATCACAATCGATCAACGAGATGAGCGCATTCGGCGCAACAAGGATGTTGCTCTCGTTCAGGTCGCCGATACAGTAACCCCGCTCGTGAATAGCCGCCACCGCGCTCGCGATATTTGTCGCCGCGGTTACCAGATGCTTCCAGGTGAATCCGCCTCCGAATCTTGCCGTGCGATCCTGGGGATCGATAAACAGCAGGGCCTTTTGGAAAACCTTGAGATCCAGTTTGGGCATGAAGAAGCCGGCGAGGGCGGCCTTGGCCGGGCTGGTATGCAAGAGAGCGGTGGGCCAGCAGATCGACCTGTGCATCCGCAGCTTGTAAGTCGGGTCGGGCGGCGGATTGGCAACCATCAGGGTTAGCTTCTTCTGCGCCTCAGCGGATAAAGGCTTCAGATATATTTTTGCGCATTCCAATGGATCAGTTGGAGACGCATAGATCGCGCCCTCCCCGCCTCTGCCAATCTCAGTGGTGAGAGAGACGCTGCGCCCATCGTCCATGTATGCGATTGTGGCCATGTCTTCAATCCATTTCGACTACGCCAACCACCAACGTTTTGTCGTCGTCCGAGTGTTCGCAGAGCTTGGCCGATGCCAGCAGTTCCGCGATTTCGCTTGCGCCGGTCGCCGCATCAGTAACCTTGCGCGCGTAGTTGAATACGGGGGTAAAGAATCCCTCGAAGGGAACCAGAGCGTCCTCCTCTTTACGGAACGCCGCGCGCTGGCAGCCATCGGTGAAGACGGCAATGCCGCGGATGGGAGATTCGCCCGAGGCGATACGCAGGGAGTCTTGCCACTCCTTGCTCGTAAGTGGTACGACTTCGTTTGTATATTCCGACTCTCCCGGACTGGAGATGAGAGATAGAATGCCGTTGATTTCCCCCACTACCGCTCCATCGCCGATGTGAGCGACAGCAAACTGCCGCCCCGTTGCGATGGCGATAATCAACGTGCAGCCCAAGTCGCGCAGGTTGCAGGATACTTTTTGAGCGTGCCGTTCAAGCTCCTCTCGCGCATAGGCGGCGGCGCTTCGAACAACCTCCTCAAGCCGCCGCTCTCCATCCGAGCTCGATTCCAACGAGGTCATACAGGAACGGAATGCCGACGCGACGGCTAGCGACGCTCCTGTATCGCTTCTCGCCGCACTTCCCAGCCCATCCGCGACGGCGATTACAATCTCATCCGAAGCGGTAGCTGCATAGGCGCAAGCATCCTGACAAGGAATTTCCTGCTGAAGGTGCATCGGCCCGCGGACCGACGATCCAAAGACGCAGGATCGCCCCGTGCGATTCGGATTTTTCTGCGTCACATCCGTATAGAACTCTCGACTTACGCGGAGATCTCGCCCCAGCCTGCGGCCACCGGATTCTCGAGCGCGACGTTTTCGCCGATCTTGGATGAGGAGACCTTCGCCTGGCTCTTCGAAAGCCATGAGAACATCTCGGCGAACTTGGTGCCGATGAGCTTCACAGGCGGGCGATTTTTGGGAGCGACTTGCGCCAGCGTGCCGGTGTCGGCCGGCTCCACAGCCACGGCAAAGAACAGGAATTTCTTCTCCGCCTCACCCGCATGCACACGCGTCGTAACTTGGTTCCAGGTGCTATCCCCCGGTTCCATATCGGTCGGTGCGCCGTCCGTCAGAAGGAAGAGCCAAGGGCGGTAGTAGTCGATGCCCTGTTGTTTGTACTGCCGCTTCCGTTCCTCCAACATATCCGCGGCCTTCAGAATCGCCTCCCCCAAGGGAGTTCCACCATCAGCCGACAAAACTCGCGGTTCGAAGTCCTCAACGGAGCAAAAGTCCTGCAGGAGTTGGACGGATCCACCAAATGCAAGCACGGCCAGATCCACCCGCTTTCGGGCAAGATCGTCCTTGAGCGTCTCCTCTTTGAAGGTTTTCAAGGCCTCATTCAGATGCGCGATCTTCTCCCCGGCCATCGATCCCGATGTATCGAGCAAAAGTACGGTCGCGCAGTGCGGCTGTGTCGGGTTGCCAATCTCAACTTGATCTACTAGCCCCATGTCTTCCTCCTTCTCATTCAGCCCTTCCTAAAAATGTCGGCGATAGCGTTCGTGACGTCTCTTCCGAAATAACCTATGGCATCGCCGACCAACTCGGGTTTGCCGTGCGCCACGTACCACAGAGATTGAACTCCACAGGCGAGAAAGTAACCGGTGATTTTGAAGAAAGCCAGCATTAGCCTGAAGCAGAGCTTGAATGGATCAGACACGTCCGGCAACACCCCCACATAATAGACGATCCTTCCCTTGGCTAATCGCCGGGAGGGGAAGGTCCACAACCTGAGCAGAAGTTCGCATTCTCGCCGTAAGCCGGACAGTGCGCACAATCGCCTCCTCGCCACGGCCCAATGGGGTCTTGAGGTTCTACTTGGCCCTGGTTATCTCGTGCCCCTTAGGGCACTTCACGGTGTTTACAACGACACTCGTGCGGGCATGGTCATAGCAGACGTAATGCTCGCAGCGGCTGCACCAATAGGCTTTATCAAGCGAAATCTGGTGGCCGCCCGGAACGCACTGTACTTTCTTATCGCTCATAACGACTCGTGTCCCGGTTATTGCCCGACGGGGCCAGGTTCGGGCGCCGCCGGCGGGACACACCTTAAGCCAACCTTAAGCCGAAATCGGATGTATCATACCACGAAACGACGGAATCTGCTCTAGAAAGAAAGAATTGGCCGCTCATTCGGCCACCATGGGCCCCTCGCCGCGCGATAGCTCCGCCAGGATAGCCTCGCGGCGGTTGCGCGCCGCCGACCCCGCAGATTCCATCGCCATCCAGTAAATCGCCACGCCCAGCGCGGCGGCCAGCGCCAGGATTGCGTAAAACACGATCTGGTTGTCCAAGGCATAGCGCGCCAGGTAAGCGAGAAACACCGGCAGCAGCGCGACCGGATACAAGAGAAACAGCACGCCTTGCGCGCGTCCGCCGCCCCCTCCTCCCGAGACCCTCAGCGCGCTCATGGGGCGCGGATAATTGACCGAACTCAAATTGCCGATGGCCAGCAGGTATAACGCGGCGATGCCGGTGACCAGGTACGCCTCGGCGATTTGGCCGGCCGCGATCCCCAAACGCAGCAGGGAACAGGCGGCCGCTACCGCCGCGATCTCCAGGAAGATGAAGATGGCGGCCGCGATGTTCTTGGCGGCCAGCGCGCGCGAGATGGGGACGGGCGCCGCGAAATAGAGCTGCGCGGCGGAACCGTCGAATCCGAACGCGTTGCCGTAAGTGACCTGGGCGAGCAGGAACAAGGCGTACAGGCTGACCACCGTCAGGAAATTGCCGGAGACCGCGGAGTGCGTCAGGCGGCCGCGTAGCATCATCGGCAGCCAGACGACCAGGCCGAATGAGAAGCCCATCACGAAGACCAGCCGGAAGCGCGGCGTACGGACCAGCGAGCGCAGTTCCTTTTCGACCATGGCGCACAGCGGATCGGGCAACACCAGAGAGGGCAGACGGTACAGCCGCTCGAACAACGGACGGTCCTTGGCGGATGCGACGGTGGCTTGGGCTTCCTGGAAGTCGTATCGCAAGCCGCGCATAAACTGCCAACGGCCAAACAGGTAAGCCGCCACCGTCCAGCCGGCAAGCACCGCCGCCGCAGCCATGGGCCGCACTCCGGCGGACTGGCCAAGCAGGCAACGCGCCGTGGCCCCCCAAGGCCAGAACGGATTCGCGGCCGTCGGGAAGACGTGCTCGAGCCGCCGGTTGGCGAAGCCGGTGACCATCAGCAATCGCGGGAGTACGCCGATGAGCATCAGCAGGAGCGCAATCGCCTCGCGGATGCCCTTGCGGCTCAGCAGCCGCTCGATCAGGTTGCGGAGTCCGGCCGCCAGCATCAGGTTGAACGCCGCGAAAAGAACCACGGCGAGAGGCACGCGCGCGAGCGACCGCCACCCGCCGAATGCGGGATTCCGCAGCAAACCGATGGCGACGCCCGACAATAGGAGCAGCAATTCCGCGCAGGTGGTGATGCGCAGCAGGATTTCGACCAGAAACAGCGAGCGCCGCGGCACGGGATAGACCAGCAGCTTGCGCAGATCGAGCGATGCGCCCATGGTTGCCGAGGCCATGGGCGCCAACTGCCAGTAGGCGAATACTCCCAACAGGCCGGCGGGCAGCCAGGTTACGATTTGCGCCCGCAGTCCCGGAGCCGCCGTCAGTTGCTCGGCAACCGCGGCGAGCAAGGTCCAGAAGCCGAACCAAAGCACTGCAACGATCACCCGAAACACAGCGGCCCGGCTGGACGCCAGGCGGAAGATCCGCATGCTCAGGAATTGCGCGCGCAGGATGGCCCGGATCATTTGAGCCACTCCAGTTCGTGAAACTCGCGCCCGGCTCCCACCACGCGCACGAAAACATCTTCGAGCGATTCCGTTCCGCCGCGCAGCTCGTCCATGGAGCCTTCGCGGACGATCCTGCCTTTATCGATGATGGCCACGCGGTCGCACAGGCGCTCGACCACCTCCAACACGTGAGAGGTGAGGAAGATGGTGGCGCCGCGGCGCACCTGGTCCAGCAGGATGTCCTTCATGAGCCGGGCCCCCACGGCGTCCACGCCCTCGAACGGTTCGTCCATCAGGAACAGGTCCGGGTGATGGATGAGCGAGGCCGCCATGGCCAGGCGCTTGCGCATGCCCTTGGAATACTCGGCGATGAGCTTGCGTTTTTCGCGCAGCTCGAACAGATCGAGCAGGGACCGCGCGCGCTCGATGGCCACGGGGCGGGCCAGGCCGTACATGCGGCCCACGAACTCCAGGAACTCGGCGCCCGTCAGGCGGTCGAAGAGCAGCGATTCGTCGGGCACCAGTCCGATGCGCTGCTTGATCTCCAGTTCCCGATCCGGCAGGCGCATGCCCAGCAGCTCGATGGAGCCGGAGGTGGGCGGGATGAGGCCCGTCAGCATGCGGATGGTGGTGGATTTGCCCGCGCCGTTGGGACCCAGGAATCCGAAGAAGCAGCCGCGCGGGACCACCAGGTCGAGCGAATCCACCGCGGCTTTGTCGCCGTAGAGTTTGCGGAGGTCGTGGACGGCGATGGCTGGCGTGTCTGGCATGCAGCTACTATGTTAGGCGGTTACTGCCGCCCTAACATCGGTCTTGCTGAAATCTTCTCCTTTAAACAGCAGCGGTTCCCCAGTCGCTTTGGCGAGCGCATAGGCGAAGCAGTCTCCGAAATTCAAGTTTGCCGGATGGCGGCCTTTGCCGAAATCGAGGAAGGCTTGCCGTGCCAGGTGCGTTTGTTCCACTGTGACGGGCTCGATGACGATTTTCAGCTCTCCGGAAGAATACGTCGCACTGGCGGCCTGCCTCGGGACCGATCTGCCCCTCGACCACCATTGAGAGTTCGACAAAATTGGCGGCGCTGATGCGGCAACGTTCTGCGTCATGAATGACCTGGATATACAGTTCCAGTTCAGGCTCTCCAAAGAAGATGGCAGCCAGGGCGGATGTGTCGAGGATCATTTCGGGAGGCCGTTTTCATCGTACAGGAAGTCCGCATGGTCGAGGTATGGGCGCTTGACATGGGCAGCGGCGCGTCTGGCAATTGCGCGGAGTTCCTCCACGCCGGCCTTGCCGTGGCGGCTCGGCAGGCACTCAAAGCGTTCCCGGAGCGCATTGGTTACCACGCGGGTCATGGTTTCGCCTGTCTCCTGGGCAATGGCCGTCGCGAGCCGATGGGCTTCGGGGTCTTTGATGTTGAGAGACTTCATGCCCGGCTTTCTGTAAAACACCGCAGGTTCTATCATTCTACCGTCGTCGGAGGAACGCGCGCCGCTTGGTTCTTTTTTCCGCGATCTATGTTGCATCGCGTAACATTTGTAGCGGCGGAGTGAAAAGCCCAGATCGCCGCCTCGCCAGGGCAAGATGAGACGAACAAAGCCCAAGCGCTTCAATAATAAGCTGCTTAGCAGGTACCAAGGGCGGATTTGTTCCACCAAGTCGGACGACCCGTAGCGCCCGCAACAAAAACTACCGATCGTCGCGATTCGCTTTGCGTTACGTTGCATACGTTGGCATCGCAGGGGACGCGTGGGTCGCAGCATTGAGCGACCGGCCTTGGAGGGCCATAGACTCCACCCGAGCAGATCAGAGTACCACGGCTGTTTGGCAGTTCTGGCAGGTGGGTTGAAAGTCCAGGCCTGTTTTCATGAAGATCCGGGCCGACCCCGGCATGTGATCGAAACCGGATAGCTGGAGGCAGTTGTCGGTTTCCAGACTCGCTTGCTTCGCAGGAAGTTTCGGCGCTTTTTGGGGTACAGAACTCATCGCAAGTTGCCGACCACTCCGAGTGCCCAACTAATCAGCCGGTAGGGGGCCACTTCGAGGGTAGCGAGCTTTGGGAGCCGACGGAGGGCAACCGGGACAAGGCGGAGGGGCATAGCGCGGGATTATCGGAAATGGAAGGGCGGAGCGCCCGTCGGGGGCGACCGGAACAACAAAACGGACTATTAGCGAGCCTCTCGTTAACGGTGTTCGGCGCTCGTCCGGAACCCGCCCTCCAGACCAAGTGGCCGTTCGCTGGCCGGGAGGTTTTCAGGCAAGTAATTATGGCGGGCTCTGGGTGGCTCCAGAGAGCTCAATTCGTTCATGAGTACTGATCCTACTAGTCCCATCTCGCTTGAGAAAACTTCCGTCGAACATGAGCAGAACGGCCCGCTTTCCCCGTAGTATAAGAGAGGGGGACAAAGCATGAAGACGGAACAGCAATCATCTCGCCGCGCTAACCATTCTGCCGTGGTAGCCACCATCTGCTTAGAGGTGGCTCCAATCGCACAGATGCGGCGGTCTAGTAGGGCAAGCAAAAGTCTCAGGCTGGCGCTGCTGCTCGGCTTCTCCAATATGCTGCTGGCGCAATTGGGGGGTATTACGGAGTACCGTATTCCAACGTCCGGCGCCGTAGCTGCGATCATCACATCCGGGCCCGATGGAGCGCTGTGGTTTACCGAAAACGCTGGTAACAAGATCGGGCGCATCACTACGGCCGGGGTAATCACGGAATACCCTGTGCCCACCGCCAATAGCAGCCTCTGGGGGATCACAGCGGGGCCGGACGGCGCGCTATGGTTCACCGGATTCGCCAGCAACTACATCGGGCGCATTACCACGGCCGGGGCGATTTCGGAGTACTCCGTGCCCACCGGCAATAGCGGCCCCGATTTGATCACGGCGGGGCCGGACGGCGCACTGTGGTTTACCGAACGACAAGGCAACAAAATCGGGCGTATTACCACTGCTGGGGCAATCACGGAGTACCCCGTGCCCGTCGGCGGCAGCTGGCCCTATTGGATTACGGCGGGGCCGGACGGGGCGCTGTGGTTCACTGAAATTTATGGCAACAACATCGGGCGCATCACCGTCGCCGGGGTGATCACGGAGTACGCGGTGCCCACCGGCGGCAGCCAGCCCCTCGGGATCACGACGGGGCCGGACGGGGCTCTGTGGTTTAACGAATCCAGCGCCAACAAGATCGGGCGCATCACCGTCGCCGGGGTGATCACGGAATACCCCGTGCCCACCGCCAATAGCGCCCTCCAAGCGATCACGACGGGACCAGATGGCGCGCTGTGGTTTACCGAAAACGCTGGTAACAAGATCGGGCGCATCACCGCTGTCGGAGTGATCACCGAACAGACAGTACCCACCGCCAATAGCATGCCCGTTGCGATCACAACAGGGCCAGATGGAGCGCTGTGGTTTACCGAAAACAACAGCGATAATATCGGGCGCCTGGCAATCCAATCGGAGCCTCCCTCGATCGGCGGAGTAGTGAGCGCCAGCGCCTTCGGCGAATTCTCTTCCGTCTCGCCCGGATCCTGGATCGAGATCTACGGGTTGAACCTCGCCGCCGATACCCGCTCCTGGACCGGCGCCGACTTCAGCGGCATCAACGCCCCCACCTCGCTCGACCGAACCTCAGTGGCCATCGGTGGCCAAGCCGCCTTCATCGACTACATCAGTCCGGGGCAGGTGAACGCGCTTGTGCCGTCGAATGTGACAACGGGCATCCAGCAAATCACGCTCACCACGGCAGCCGGTACGAGCGGCGCGTACGACATCACGGTGAATACGGTGGAGCCCGGACTGCTAGCCCCGTCCTCCTTCAATGTGAACGGCATCCAGTACGTGGTTGCGCAGTTCGCCGACGGATCTTACGTGCTACCCACGGGCGCCATCGCGGGCCTCACTTCGCGGCTAGCGAATCCGGGCGACACTATTGTCATTTATGGTGTCGGCTTCGGGCCGGTCACGCCCAGCATCCCGGCAGGGCAACTCGTGCAAGAGTCCAACGTGCTGTCCTCGTCGTTCAAGATCTCTATCGGGGGTACGGTTTGCGGGGTGGCTTACGACGGGTTAGCTCCTAATTACACGGGCTTGTATCAGTTCAACATCGTGGTGCCAGCCATCGCGGCAGGCGACGCGGTGCCGTTGACCTTCACGGTCGACGGAGCGGCCGGAATTCAGACGCTGTATACAGCGGTGGGAAACTAACTCGGGCTCTTTACTAGACGATAAAGTATGTAAATCGTCTAGCAAAACGGACGGACCGCTGGATCGCGCTTTAAACACAATAAAACTCTCGCGTTCGAAACGGATTGGCTCTGGCCCGGAACCGTATGCTTGAAGTTGCCACTCCACCTAGCCGCGCTTGCCGGCTTTCGCGGTCGGCGTGAACTGCGCCACCTGAAACACGGACGGGCATGGGGGGCATCAGTCGATGCTCATAGAATTCCAAGAAGAGTCCACCAGTCCTGCGCGGCGTGCAAGACGCGCACGATTGAAACGCCGTCCGGGCGGGGCTGATAGAAGATCAGAAAGTTTTCAAAACCGCTAACCCGCCATTTGCGCAACCCGGCCAGCTCCGGTGAACGCCAGGAGAGCGGTGCGCCCATTTCGGGATTTCTGGACAGATCCGAGAAGCTCTCGCCGGCGTTCGCCAGGAACCGTTCCGCGGTCTCAACGCCGGCATGCTCGGCCAGGTACACGTACTGTTCGACCAGGTCGCGCTTCGCGCTGGCCCGCTTCCGGACCGTCGGCACCGTCAGCCCTTCTTTTTGCGGCGCTTGAGCTGCGCCCGCGCTTCCTTGCGGATATCCTCGAAGTCCTGCTTCGTCAGCTCGCTCTCTTCGCTCGCCAGCCCTACGAGTAACAGCGCCTCCAGCCGTTCTTCGGCCTTGCGCTTCTCGTCGTCACGGATGAGCTCGCGGATGTATTCGCTCACGCTGCTATAGCGTCCTTCGGCAATCTGATGATCGACGAAATCCTTGAGCGGATCGGGCAGGGAGACATTCATGGTTTGCATGACACGAACTCCTGATGCTGGCATCCTAGCATGCATGGCAATTCTTGTCAATTTCTGTCATTAACAATTCCTGTCATCAACAATCGGTATGATGGCGGGGATTGCGTTTAAGAACGATAAAGCAGCCGGCCCTGCCTATCCGAAGAACTTCACCGCCAGGCGCTGCCACCAGGGCCAATCGTGGCCGGTGCCGTCGCCCCAAACGTCCAGCCAGTGGGGAATCTGCTTGCTGTTCAAGATGCCGTCCAGGCGCAGGTTGTCACTCAGGCACATGTCGTGTTCGCCGGTGGCCAGCACCAGGCGCATGCCGTTGCGGTATTCGCTCAGATAGCGCTCGTCTGTGAGGTTGGGCAGGAAATCCGGCGGGCAATTGAAATAGCAGTTGTCGTCGTAGTAGCCGTTCAGGAATTGATGGATATCGAAGGCGCCGCCCATGCTGACGCACGGGCCCACCAGTTCGGGATGGCGCAGCGCGAAGTTGACGCAGTGATAGCCGCCGAAACTGCAACCGGTGACGGCCACGCGAGTCTCGGGAGTGCGGGCGCGGATGAACTGCAGCGCCTCGTGGATCACGTAATTCTCGTACTGCAGATGACGGAGCACGCGTTCCCGCGGAGGAATGCCGCGGTTATACCAGCTTTCCGAATCCACGCTGTCGAGGCAGTAAGCCTGTAGCCGGCCGGTGTCGTACTGGTAGCCGAGGGCGCCGATCATGCCCCGGTCTTCGTAATCGAAAAAGCGCCCCATGGAGGTCGGAAAAACGACGACGGGCATCCCCGCGTGCCCGTACGCCAGCAACTCCATGTCTCGTTGCAGATGGGGACTGTACCACTTGTGATATTCTCGGTTCACTCGGAACAGTATAGCTTGAAGACGCCGGGCCCCGAGCAGCTCGCCGGACTGTCGGCTGAAGCCGACAGCGGCACGCTGAAGCGTGCGCTACTGCCCGCCGATGGGCAGCATAGCGGGAGCGCTGGCCACTCCGTTGACGGTGATGACCACCGGATAGTCCCCGGCCGCAAGCTGGGGCACCTGGAGATTGGCTTGGGCGAGGCCCGCGAAATACGGCGTCAGCCCCAGAAACTGGATCGGGGCGTTGACGCCGCCGATGGTGGCTGTCGCGGAGAACGTCGCCCACGCCAGAGGACTCACAGGAGCCCCGGCGCCATCCAGCGGCGCGTTGGTCAGGCTGCCGATTCCGGTCAGATACACAACGACCACGGAACCAGCGGGGGCCGGATGGCCAGCCGTGAGGAGCGTGCCCGCGGCGTCGGTGGCCACCGCCAGGTTTCCGTCCCATTGGAAGATTCCAGGCGCTGCCGCATCGATGGTCAGCGGATACTCGACGCTCATTCCCAGCGGCGAGCGCACTAACAGAGTAGCGCTGCCTGCCTGCACTTCGAACGGCACTTGAAAGTCGATCTGACCGGAACCGGCGTAAAGCATCGGGCTGTAGAAGCCGTTAATGGAAGCGCTCACGCCGCCCAGGTCGTCGGGCAGGGGCAGGTTCGCCGGCTGGGCTGGTTGCGACGCGAATCCCGTACCGAAGATAGTAGCGAGACTGCCGGGTGAAACGGCGCCGGTGTAGCTGGCGGCGTTGGTGACGGCGCCGATCGTGGGCGTTGTCTGGCAACACGAGGTGACCAGAACGGGCGAATCGGTAACCGCGATGGTGGTCCCTGCGACGGCCGTCGCGCCTCCGAAGATGTCGCGCACGGTGCGCGCCTGGATCGCGGCGGGGATGGTGAACTGCACGTTCTGGGAAGGATTCCAGGCAATGATGGCGGGGTCGCCGGTGGCCAGCGTGAGCCAGATCTGCCACGTGCCGGACTGATCGATGACGGCCTGCGTAAGCGATGCGCCCAACAGCCAGTCGAGCAGGTAACGATACGCTTGCCCCGCCTCAGTGAGCGCGCGCGGATCGGCCTGCTCGGTCCCCACGCAAAACGAAGTGGCTCTGCCCCAGGTGTACCAGTCGTAGCGTCCGGAGCCGTAGGCCAGGTCGGTAAGGTATTTCCGCACCATGTAATTGGCGGCCTCGTCCGGCGGCGTGGTGGTGTCGCCGGATGCGCCTTCGGTGTCCCACAGCGGCATCGCGCCAAGCCCGTACTTATTCATCACCAGGCGGACATTGGCGATGAGAGGGCCGGTTGTTTCCGGAGGCGTGGTGTAGAAGTGATGGCCGATGACGTCCACATACTGGCCGGCGCCGGTGGCGAGGAATGTATCCAGGTAACCGGCGGAATAGGCGGCGGGCGAGCTCACCGTGTTTTGCGGGTCCACGGCTTTCAGAATCCGATAGGCGTTCTGAGTTAGTTGCGCCAGTTGCGCGACCATGCCCGTAAAGTAAGTGTTGTCGTTCGGCTCGTTCCAGATTTCGTAGAAACGGATGCGGCCCTTATAGCGTTGGGCGACGGCGGTGACATAGTCGTTCCAATCCTGAATGTTCGTGGGCGGCGCCGGCGCGCCCGCGCCCACGTAGTTCACGTCGTCGGGATTGGATGACGCCCAGGCGGGAGTCTGGCCAAGCGTCAGGATGATGTCCGGTACGCCGTTGGCCTGCGCGGCGGCCACCCAGGTGTCCAACGGCGCGAAGTTCCAGACGCCGCGGAGCGGTTCGAGAGCGGTCCAGGTAGTGCCGGAATCCCACAAGCGCAAGGTTCCGAAGCGCGCGGCGGGCCACGGGACGCCGCCGGATACAGGCTGTCCGTTGGAATCCGTGAATGAAGCGTCATCCACCGAAAATGTTCCGGGCGCGGTGGCTTGTATCATCGGCAGCACGGAGCCGGTGTCGTCGATTTGACCCGCCGCGGAGAACTGCTGCCAGTTCGCGCTGAGCTGCGCCGGCGTCAGAGCGTAGTAATTGTAAGGTGTGTTCTGGTTTTGCAGGATGACGTTGACCGTCATCCCCGGCTGGCCGCGCAGCCACACGGCGAACGTATAGGTCGCGCCTGGGATCACCGTGATGGGCTGGACTAATTGCACAGCGCCACTGGTGACAGCCTGCACATCGACCATCTGCGCCGCGGTTCCACCGTGCGGGTTGTTGGTGTCCTCAGCGTAGGTCACGGTGACGTCCGCCCAGGATGAGTTATCGTTCCAGCCGATCGCGACGTTGCCGGAAATCGGGTTGTTCTGCCCGACGGAAACGAAGGGCGGCTCAAAGCCGGGATTCGAGAGAACGCTCTGCAGGAAGTTGGCGACGTGGATGCCGAAAAAGGAAGTGGGAATGGGACCGAGGTTTGGCGTGGGCGGCGCGCTGCCGGGAACGTATGACACACTGGCGTCGTCGATCCAGACTGTGCCGGGCGTGCTGAGGGCGATCATGAAATACGCCCCCGTGGTGACGACGATGTAGCCGTGAACGGTGATCTGCTGCCAGTTTGAGGTAAGAGTGACGTAGGTATCCAGATAGGATTCGTATGGCGCGGAAGCGTTCTGAATGCGGAAAATGACCTGCGTTCCAGGGTCGCCCCGCATCCACACCGAGGCCGTGTAGAGCGACCCCGCCACAACAGGCATGTCTTGTTGGAATTGCGCCTCGCCGCTGCCAATGGCTGCCACGGCCATCTTTTGGCAGGATGCGCCGCTGTGCGGGTTGTTGAACTCCTGCGCATACTCGACGGTGGAATTAGACCACGTGGAGTTGTCCGCCCACCCGCTGGCGATCGACCCGGAGATCTGGCCGTTGTTTCCGGAGATGGCGTAGTAGGGGCTTTCAAAGCCGGGATTGATGAGAGGTACGTTGATGGGGGTGGCGGCCTGCGCGGCGGCGGGCGCGGCGAAGATAGCGGCTGCCGATATCCGGACGAGCAAGGAGGAGATATCGATCATCTACTCCATTATCTCGCGGTTGCACTTGGAGCCTCCCGCTCGAGTTTCTGCATTTCAGGATGGTGTATTTTAGCCGCCACGTGGCGCACGCTTTAGCGTGCAGCGGCGAACTTCAGTTCGCCGTTTGAAAGGCTGAAGCCTGTCCTACCTCGTAATCCCCACCTGCTTGAGCAGCCACGCATACTCGAACGCCTGATCTTTCATGCGGTCGTACCTGCCGGAAGCGCCGCCATGGCCCGCGGGCTCCATCTTGATCTTCAGCAGCAGCGGCGTGTCATTGGTCTTCACCGTCCGCAGGCGGGCCACGTACTTCGCGGGCTCCCAATACATCACCTGGCTGTCGTTGAAACTGGTAGTGACCAGCATGGCCGGATAGGCGCGCTTTTCCAGGTTGTCATAAGGGCTGTACGTCTTCATGTAATCGTACGCCTCTTTTTCGTTGGGGTTGCCCCACTCCAGATACTCGCCCACCGTCAGCGGCAGCGACGCGTCCATCATGGTATTCATCACATCCACGAAGGGCACCGCGGCGTGTACCGCGTGGAACAGGTCCGGGCGCATGTTGACCACCGCGCCCATCAGCAAGCCGCCGGCGCTGCCGCCCTCGATCGCCAGGCGTTCCTTTGAAGTCCACTTCTCCGCGATCAGATACTCGGCGCAGTCGATGAAATCCCAGAAAGTGTTTTTCTTTTTCATCAGCATGCCGTCCTCGCGCCACTTCTCGCCCATCTCGTTGCCGCCGCGGATGTGTGCGATGGCGTATGCCATGCCGCGGTCGAGGAGGCTCAAGCGATTGCTGGCGAAGGTCGCGGGCGTGCCGAACCCGTAGGAGCCGTAGCCGTAGAGGAACAGCGGCGCGCGGCCGTCGCGCACGAAACCCTTGCGGTAGACGATCGAGACCGGCACCTTCACGCCGTCGCGCGCGGTGGCCCACAAGCGTTCCGAAATGTACTGCGTGGGATCGTATCCGCCCAGCACCTCCTGGCGCTTCAGCAGCGCGGACTGGCCGCTCGCGGCGTCGTAATCGTAAACGCTGGGAGGCGTGATGAAACTCTGGTAGTTGTAGCGATAGGTCTTCGAAGCGAACTCGGGTGTGCCGCCGGGCGACGCGGCGTAGACCGGCTCGGGGAACGGAACGGCCGCCCATTTGGCGCTGTGAAAATCATACACGCGCAGGTGGTCGAGCGCCCGCGACCTCTCTACGGATACGGCGAAATCCTGGAACAGATCCAGGTGCTCGATCAGCACATCGTCTTGCTGCGGAATGAAGGTCTTCCAGTTCTGCGGTGCCGGATCGCTTTCCGGCGCGGTCATGATGGCGAAGTTTCGGCCGTCCTTGTTGGTCCGGATATAGAAGAGATTCTCGCGGTGATCGACATAGTAGCGGTGTTTCTTTTCGCGCGGCAGGAAGACCGCGAAATGGTCTTGCGGATGGTCCGCGCGCAGCCAGCGAAACTCGGTGGTATCCTTGCTGTCGATACCGAGTAAGATGTACTTCTTGTCGCGCGTTTTGTCGACCCGAATGTCGTATAGCTCGTCCTTCTCGTCGTAGAGCGGCTCGTAGGAGGCGGAACCGAGCGCGTGCCGCCACAGCTTGTCGCTCCGCTTGGTGACGGCGTCCTCGGTGGTCAGGAAGAGCGTCTGGTTGTCGGCTGCCCATACGACGGAATCTACGCGCTCGTATGTATCCGGCAGCGTCTCGCCCGTGCGCAGATTCTTCACTTGCAGGCCGAATTGCCGGAAGCCCGTGTAATCGACGCTATAGGCGAGCATGGTGTGGTCGTCGCTGACCACGAAGGCGCCCAGTCCGACGAACTTGTGAGACTTCGCGAGCTCGTTCAAATCCAGCAGGATTTCTTCGGGCGCATCCATGCTGCCTTTGCGGCGGCACTGAATCGGGTACTGCTTGCCCTCTTCGGTGCGCGAGTAATACAGGTAGTCGCCGCGGCGCACGGGAACGGAGAGATCTGTTTGCTTGACGCGGCCCAGCATCTCTTTATAGAGCGCATCCTGGAATGGCGCCAGGTCCGCGGTCATGGCTTTGGTGTAGGCGTTCTCGGCTTCCAGATATTCGACGACTTTGGGATCGGATTTTTCGCGCAGCCAGTAGTAGTTGTCGACCACGGTGGCGCCGTGTCGCTCTTCGCGATGATCGACGGTGGGGGCCACGGGAGGGGTCGGCTGGGCCGCGGCGGTAATCAGGCCGCAGAGGAGAAGCAGGGGCAGCACAACTTGATGACACATGCAGCCGATTATAGCGTGGGGCAGGCCCCGGAAACCGCTCCCTTACGGTCGCGGCTCGGTAACAGGCACGTGGATTTCGCGAGGTCTACTGAGCCGCGACCGTAAGGGAGCGGGCGCATTCCCCAAAACGATTAAGCACTCAAGTCAGGTGCCCTCTGGGCCCGGCCTCCCAAGCCCAGAGCCCCGGCGCAACGGCGTGTGACCGCCGGCTCGAAATGAGCTCCATGGCAAACGAACAAGCCGACGTCGTTGCTTCCCGAGGAAGAACTCCTGCCAGCGCCAATGCGGTTCACCTCTGCGCTGGTTCCGTGGGTTGACGGCGCCCGGCCAGTTCCACACCTTGCCGGCAAAACAGCCGACTGGACGGCTTCCGAATGCCCAACTACTCACCCGGAACAGACGGTCAGATAGCGTTTTGCCGATTACCGACCGACTCCAACGGCGGAGCGCTTGGCGAGCGAAGAGTCCGAATATCCCGCATCGGTGGCTGGCCGAAGAAACGGC
>Ga0181533_1003030_pt1 | contig 18747 bp, 20 predicted proteins | sample PEATcosm2014_Bin_45_FD_119772 | JGI IMG/M metagenome (GOLD analysis project Ga0181533, IMG submission 119772) | Peatland microbial communities from MTU Mesocosm Facility, Houghton, MI, USA - PEATcosm2014_Bin11_60_metaG | ecosystem: Environmental > Terrestrial > Soil > Wetlands > Peat | place... | reverse complement strand
CATCAATAGCTGTAAACCAATTAGCACTTCCAGCTCAACTGGGCGATGTAGTCCAAGCGCATATTGATCCAACAGGACATTTGATATTACAGTATGAAGACGGCCATCTTGAACTCAAAGATTTAAGCGAAGAAAAAAACCGCGACCTCATGACAGAAGTTATCGGAGATATCATGCCGAAATTCAAAAACTTAACAAGCCAGCAAAAACGCAAGCTAGAGAACCGCATAAAACTAGTCTCAAGTATAACAAAGGAAATTCAGAAGAGTTCTGAGGCTCTTTCAGCAGCTATGTCCGCTGGCCAATAGCTACCCTTTTTTTACTTGCCTTCTATGTAACTAACCGTAAAGCTTGATCCGCCAGCGGTAAGAGCTGAGACTGACGTTAATTCAGCATTTTGGCTGTTTGCCATTTGTATTTTATAAAATGAAAAATCGGCTATGGGACCAGTAGCATTGTTTACGTTTACATGACAATCGGTAAACGTGATGTTTCCGAAGTCGGCTAGCGTGCCGACCTTGTTATTTACGGTTGGTCTTTCAACTATCCATTCGCCTGAAGAACGAGCAGAGTTGTAAACAACATTTTGACTGGAAGCTTGCCCGGTTGTTGCATCGCTTATTTGTATGCTCCACTGACTTGTGCCTGAGTTAACTAGATTTATAGAGGCAATCATCGTGTCTCCTGGAGAGACGGCTATGCTGGTTAATCGTACAGCAAAACTTGGCAGTAACTCATACCAAGCAGTATAGGTGTTCTGCCCATTTATCGCATCTTGCTCCGTTCCCACTTGAATTAAGCTTTTTTCCAATTCACCGCCAATTCCAATCCAAGTAGCAGAATAGCCGTCCCCTGCTGAAGCGTTAACTTTCGGCACTATCCATGAAGCGTTTACAGCAATAACTTCAAACTGAGGATTAGAATTTTTTTCAATAGTGTATCCAGCCCAGCTTAAGCTTGAAACACTTTGAGGATAACTAGCAAATAATGACGCCAAAATCGAGAGCAAAAATAAAGATAACACTAACAAAAGAACCCAAATGAGAATAAGCAAAACGGCTCTGGTCCTAACCTTTCTTTTTTCCTGCAAAAGCAATTTTCCTCGATTTATCGTAGTAAAAATGAATCATTCTCGCTAGAAAATCTACTTCTAATTTATTATAGATATTGGAGAAAGGTTCTGTTACCTCTTCGGTAATCCATGACTTCTTTTTTCCCTGTTACTTTTCGGTTGACGCGGTCTAAACAAGGGAAAGTTTTTTCTTTTCCTGTATCCTATAACTTACTAGGATGTGGCTCTCTTGAAAAAGTGGTCTGAAGAACATTCATACAGTGAAGATATGCTTATGCCATCCTTTCCAGATGGCGGAGCAATAGATATTCAGTTTAAATGTCCTAAATGCGGAGAATTAATTGAAGTCGAGGGGGTAGAAATACCGAGTCCTTCTATGGTGGATGATAATGGAACGGCTTACGGCGATTCCGAACCAGTAGAGTGTCCTAATTGCCATAAAGAGTATGGTGTGTCAATTTGCAATTCTTTTACTCATTGGTCAGTGCTGTTTGATGACGGTAACGAAGAACCTGATAAACTTCGTTTCGCTAACATCAAATACAATTATGAAGACCAAGATGTTGAAGGAGCCGAAGAATAAATACCGATTGACGAGGTGAAAAAATGTCGTTGAACAAAAAATCAGTAAAAAAGGATAGAACAGAAAAGGAAGTATTGGAAGGAATCGAAGATAGCCTTGATAGCATAATTTTAGCCATAAATGAACTTAACGATACCGTTAAGTTGCTATATAATGAAATGGGAAAAGAGAATGAAAGGAAAAGAGCGCGTGCACGAGGTATGTAATTAATTTTTTTTGCTTGCGTTCTCAATCAGAGTTTTCCATTTATTTTCTCCCTCGATTATTATTCCGCATGCTTCGGAAGGGGTTTTACCGTGTAGGGCTTCATGTGGTCTAATGAAGTTATGATAAAGTTGGTAACCTTGAAGAATCACAGTTGCATCTTCTTTCTTTAATCCTCTCATGGTTTTTTCTCGGTCTCGGATTTCTCCGTTCATTCTTTCCATCTTGTTGTTGTGCATGTCACCGCTTAGTTTGATGTGTCGGATAGCGCGCGCGCGCTCAATTGCCTTTTGGAAGGTTCCCTCGATACTGCTCTTAAGCACAAAAGAACTTTAGCCTTAATTGCACCGTTGATTGATGATTTCAAGATTGATGAGGGCGAAAAAGAACCCTTACAGTTTACGATGGAAGGAGATGCCTTTAGAAAAAATCCTTATGGTGATATTAGATTAGTTTACAAGTGGCGATGTTGTGACCGATGTAGGTTTTGTCGAGGCAAGTTTCATACAACAAGATGTTTTGATTGGGGAGCAAATTTGCTATATCGAAAACTCTTAGCTCAAAATGAAGAACAAATTGCTAGACTGAAAACCCGAAACAAACTTCAATATGAAATGAAATATGATAACGATACCTATTTTGTGATGGGAACTTCAAGACTAAGACCTTGGAAAAAATGGATGATAATCGGATTGCTATGGATGAAGAAACAAGAAACCTCTAACATAGCTCCGTTAACTAATTTCATTTAGGCAGCAACTTGACAGAACCATATGGATACATACATTCTATGGGTTATCGATTATGGCATCTTTCGGGAACCTAATTCTCCTTAAGAACTTCTTTCGAATCTCCTTATAGGAATAGTTCTTTGCATTCAATTCATCAAAAGTTTTTTTGATTCCTTCCTCGCCATAAAAGGAAGCGAATCTTATCAGATGCCAAAGCGTTCTCTCAGGTTCAGTCATAAGTTCTGCCCCTCTCTTTTTACACTTAGTCATTTCTTTAAAGCAAGGCGCACAAATAGGTACAATTTCCTCGCTTTCCTTATCCTCAAACAAGCAGTAAAGATTATCTCGTGCTTTAGTTAAACAAGAAAGGCAAATGATGTTCTTTTCTTCCCGAATTATCGCTGGATTGTTGTGTTGACCAATTAACATTACAAGAGAACTCATTTCCCCTTCCCAGAATGAGATTCCTTTAGGTCTACTAAGACGTTTTTGTATTTTGTGAAAAATCGGTTTAGATAGACTATAAAGGAGAACTGACCGACCAAGCCAGTCTATTGCTTGACCTACAGTACCTAAATCGACTGACCGAGTTGGAAATCCATCCCTCACCCCATTTTCCTCCTCCTTAGAAACTGAATTTCAACAAGATTGATTAACTTTGTGTGAATTTCACCTTATCAACCGAAAAGTAACAGGGAAAAAAGAAGTCATGGATTACCGAAGAGGTAACAGAACCTGGAGAAAACTTGCCATTTATTTTGTTACTATTCAAATGCTTAATTCCCAGAGATTACAATATTTTTTTTATGTTCCAAGTGAAATCGATGCGGGCTGGCGATTTTCTGTTTGCAACTAAATTAGCCAACACTATGGATTGGAACATGGCAAAGGAAGATTTTGAGTTTATGGCTTCACTTGAGCCAGATGGTTGTTTTGTTGTTTTTCAGGGTTCTGAACGTTTAGGTATAGCTACAAGTATCAGTTTCGGCAAAGTAGGCTGGTTCGGCAACTTAATAGTTAAAGAAAACACACGGAACAAAGGTGCTGGAAGTCTTCTCGTGAAGCACGCTGTTAACTATTTGCAAAGCAATGGCGTCAAAACCATTGGGCTTTACGCTTACCCAAACCTGATTGGCTTCTACAGCAACTTAGGCTTCGAACGTGATGAGGATTTTTCGGTATTGCATACAGAAACATTGGGTTCTTTGACAGCTGAAACTCTGCCCAAAATTGGAACGCAGCAAATTCAGGCAATAGCCGAGTTTGATAGTGGATGTTTTGGCGGAAACAGGAAAAAACTGTTGGACTCCATCATTCTTGGAAAGGGCAATTTAAGCTATTATATGTTTGAAAGTAATTCGGTTGTTGGGTATGCAGCAGCTAAGGTTTACGAGAAAATGGCTGAGGTTGGACCATTAATATGTCAGGCAGGTCACGTTGATGATGCTGTTTCGCTTCTTAAAGCGGTTCTTGCAAAATTAACGGGTTTGAGCGTTTACGCGGTGCTGCCAAAAAAAGAAATTCCCCTTGCAGACATGCTTTTTAGTGTTGGTTTTAAGGAAGATTTTTCTGTGACAAGAATGTTTCTAGGTCAAGCTGTCTCAAAAAATTGTATATATATGGCTGAATCTTTAGAAAGAGGATAATTTATGAGCGAAGATTACTGCAAGATTTTACTTGAAGATTTTCTCAAGAATTCTTGGTTAAGCGTAAAAGTCTTAGTTGAAAAACTAAGCAGTTTCAAAGAAGAGAAACGCACCAAACAGGTAACATTATTTCATTATGTTAAAGGTCAAAAAGTAAACGTTCAATTTGAGGGTAACAGGTTTTTTTTAAGAGGCTCAGTTGAGTACACAAATCCTCAGTTAACCGTTGAGGAAGTTCAGGGAATTATTGGCACGCGCCTGCTTGAGTCTTGCGGAAACTACTTTGAAAAATACGGCTTACATGAACCAAACAGTGGCGACATTGCTCAGCTCTTGGAGATATTGAAAAAGCCGCCTGAAGACTGCATTGTCCCTTTTTTGCTAAACACTGACGATGTGGAGGCAGACCGGTACTCTATGAACCCGCTAAAACATTCCATAGTCGCCAGCGGACAAAGCGCTTTTCCAGCAGCATACGTTAAAATTGACCAGCTAAAAGTTGATGAGGCGTTCGTTAAAAAGTATGACGGCACCTTAATCTCTAAAGGCGAAGCAGAACTAATAGGCAACAGCCTTAAAGGTGCTAGTGGTTCTTACTTGGATTTTGTTGATTCAGTAAAGTACAAGCAGCTTGAGCCGCTGTCTGAGTTTTTCGGCATGAACCTGTCACTTTACGCCCTACGCATGCCTCTTTCAACCCTGCAAACGGAAGGAAAAGACGGTTTACTGCACTACATTATCAGTGAAAGCCACCGCGATTACGAAGCTATTAACGAAGCTTACTCTTGCATGGGCAGAAGCATGACAAAGCGGACTACGCTGCTGACGGTGCCGCATTCAAAAAAAGGCTACGGCTCAAAACGGGCAGCCCGCGGCAAAATACACTTTGAAGATGGTAAACTGCTGGATGTCGCCGTCAAATACAAAACCACTAAGCTTTACCCCAACGCCATGGACACGGATGATGTTGCGGTCGCCGAAGCAGATGACAGTTTCACTGTAGCTGGAGAAAAACTTAGTGATTACAGTTTTTCAGAGACGCCTTCATCGCCCCAATTCTTCCTCTACTCCATAGGTTCACCCGAGGACGCGGCGATTTGGCATGGAGTTGGCGCCTTCGGTTCACCACAACTGCTCCAAAGTTATTCAGCAGCCCGCAGGGCTTGCCGGGAAGGAAAGTTAATTAAAAATTTAAACGAAAAATATAACATTAAAGCGGAACTGCCATTGCAGTTTAACCTTGCACCAGAAGGCATATGGAGCCACCCAATCCACCGTAACATTGATGCCAGCATAGGAACCGTAGATGACCTTCCAGATTTGGCGCATAGAGGAATGAAGATTGAGTACCTTTCAGCTTTCAAATAGGAGCGGTTGTATGCTTTGTCGTCACTAGAGTATGCGGTATTTAGGATATTGCGTTTGTTTAGGAAACTTCCTTTTAACCCGCTTAACATTGGAAACCGCAAGGTAATTTTCGCAGAATACTTTAAGAATTTTGACAAAGTTGAGGCGGTGAAAGGTATTTTTGGCGAAAAAACCGAAGAAATCCTCCATCACCTCTTAGTGGAACTCAGCTGGATCATGGGTTACATGTACGTGGACGGCTCCGACGGGCACCTTGTAATAAGCAAAAGATACCTAGAAAACGGCAATAGAACTGATATTTACTTGGATTTAATTCATGAATTGTGCCATGTCAAGCAGTATATGGAGGGGAAAGAACTTTTCGACCCTCGATATGACTACGTTGAGCGACCCACTGAAATTGAAGCTTACCGTTACGCTGTCCAAGAAGCAAGACGGCTTGGACTCAGTGAGGAGAGAATCTGCTTGTATTTGAAGACTGAGTGGATGAGTGAATACGACTTTAAACGGTTAGCAAAATCAGTTAATGTCTCATGCTGCTAATGCTTCATGATAAACATTGAGCATTTTTTGAGCGCAAATATCCCATGTAAAGTTCTCAGCAACAAACCTTCTGCCGTCAGCGCCCATTTTTTCTCGCAGCGCCATATCTGAAAGCAGCTTCATTATAGCATCTGCAAACTTATCGGTGCTGCCCCGCTTCACAAGCAAACCAGTTTCACCGTTGAGTAAGGCTTCGTTGACTCCGCCGATGTTAAAAGCAACAACCGGTTTAGCTGAGGCTTGCGCTTCAAGCAGCACTATGCCTTGCCCCTCCTGAATAGACGGCAAAGCAAACACGTCAGCGCAATTATACACTGCTGGAAGCATATCCTCTTTAACATTACCCAGAAACGAAAAGTTGCCTGAAAGATTCGCAGCCTCAAGTTTTCTGAGCAGCTGGTTTCTTAATGGTCCTTCTCCAACGATTAGAAACTTTGTTTCCCTGTATTCTTTTACAATTTTTTTGGCCGCTTCAACAAGAAAAGGCAACCCCTTCCGAGGGATCAAACTGCCTACAAAAAGCACACAAGGCTCATTCCCTAACCCGAATTGCCTCTTTACTGCCGCTTGATCTTCAAAGGGCTTGAATTTCTCTGGGTCAACGCCGTTTGGAACAATCCGAACCTTTGCCTCATCAACAGCATAATATTTCTGTATTTTTTCAAGCGAATACTGGCTTATTGTGACTATTAGTGTGGCTTTTTTCGCTGTTTCCTCTTCCAACTTGGAAAGTCTATGCATGAAATAGTTAGCAATTTTGCCTCTAAATGACTGGTACCTGTTTTCTCTTGCTTGCTCGTACTCGTCGGCAAGGACACCGTGAATCGTGTGTACAAATGGTTTCTTGATGCCTTGGTTATTTAGTGCTTTTAAGAGTCCATAGCCGCTTACTGCATGGGCTTCATAAACGTCAGCGTCAATAACGCCTGCTTTTTTGGAGATGCTTCTGTTGAAGAACCAGTTGTCTAAAGGAAAGATTCTGTCGGTTGAATAGCACGGAATAAAACTTACACCGTCAATGGTTGCGGGTTCTTTGAAGCCTGCCTTAGTGCCGCTGTAAACGGTGATGTCCGCTTGGTTTTGCAGTCGCTTGGCAGTTTCGATTATCCTCTTTTCCACTCCTCCAAAGTACAAGTGAGGCGGCTGAGTGTTGAAGACGGCTAACCGAAACTTTCCCATTCATTACACATCTTTTATGCGTGGATTGAACTTAGCTAATGTTAACTTCCTTTTACATATAAGTTAGATTGCTTTTGCTTGAAGATTGCAAAGACGGAGCTTTTTAAAACCGAATTTGGCACCGGAAAGGCGGGATAGGGTATCAATTTAGCAAGTGAATTTCTCTAGCAAAATTGAAAGGAGTTGAAGCGCATACTATATTAAGTGATTCTAGTTGAAAAAAGATGCGCGACGGTTCTACATAGCAGCGTTTAACATCTTTCATTATTTAGTAAGCAGTTGTTACTTATGGTAGGGGTAATCCAGTAATATATCTTGCAACAATTTGAAAACTTGTTATGTCCGTATTATTTGTCCCTAAATATAAGGTAAGAGTTGCGCTTTCTCCACCACTAAGCCATGTAACTGCTCCGGCATCTGGCGGCAGTCTCACTTGTAATAAATCCGTTGCGTTAATTTGGTTTTTGCCGTTAAATAATTGCGCAGTTAAGTAAACATAAGCTAAGGTTGGATTATTTGACTGAGAGTCAGGCGGTGGATACTGTGTTGAATAATCATTCCGTATAGTAACATTTATGATAATGCAGGGTTCTCCATTTTCAACCCATACCACGCCAGTAGGACTGGTACGTGTGGGGTAAGGGTAGTTACCATAACTTGCATTTGCAGAAACCACGAATATCCTGCTAACGTTGCCCATGTATGACAAATAATAACCAGAGGCGGATTGAATTAATTCAATAACTGGTGTTGATGCAGGGTGAATTTGCTGGGCAACCAAAAAAGCAGATAATAGTATCACCGAAACTGCCATTATTGCGACAAAAATTAGTAATCTATCCTTTTTTAATTTTTTTCCAGTTGCAACTGAGTAAGCAGTCAGCATAATTTGAAAGTATCACGTTTCAATCTTTTAACACTACACCTTAGAACATCTGTTCTAAAATTTAGCAAGTCCATTTTTCCCAACTGCAAGATGAGCCGAAATAGAAGAAATTACTTGTTCTACAAACTTCCTCTTTGATAGGTTTTGATGGTTTCGTAGCAGAAAGCAAGGGTAAATATGGCTGTTGCAGCCACGAAGAAGACGTATTCACGTGTTAGAACAGGCGGGCTTAGCAGCGTCAACTCAATAAGCAGGACTGCAAACGCGAAAATAGTGTAGAAGAGGAATCTTGGTATTAGGAAGTGGCTGATCTTTATGCTGTTTTCCAAAAGAAACCTGTCAACAGTGTAACCACCGTCTTGCCGTTTCAAAAGACCAGCGTCTTCCAGTTTGGAAAGATGATATGTCGCCACTGAAGGACTGCTTAAGTTGAGGGCTCTTTGGAGTTCTCGAATGCCAACGGGCTTATTGCTTTTAAGTAAGAAGCGGTAGACTTCAAGGGTAGTTCCTCTTAGCACATCCTTCGACTCGTCGGCAGACAAAGCTTTCACATCCGCCAATAAAGCGCATCAACAATTTAAGAGCTATCCTAAAAAATCAACGTGGTAACCGTTCGAAAGATTAGAACAGCCGTAAGAAAATATAGCATTAAATAATACGCCATAACCTTACATTTCAGAGCTTATTGGAACTGGTCTGAGGAAGTGGATTTGGTAAACAGGAAAATGTTGTTGGCGCCAATTCTTGCTATTGCATTAGCGCTTTCGCTGTTTGGAGCCACCTACTATTTCCCACAATCTGGGCAATCATCACAATCTTCCACTATTCCCCAAGCTACGCCAAATCTGACACCTTTACCATCCACTGCACCCTCACCGGGGTTTGCAGCTGTGCCAGCCCCTACTTCTACGGCAGTGCCTGCTTCAGTAACAGGCGAATCGAGTAATCTTGTGCCATTGTTATCCGTTGTCTCTGCAATTGTTATCGCAGTCATCGCTGTCTTGTTGTTATTTTCAGAAAGAGACCATAAATTGGAACGGTAAAAAACGGAAAAAGCCCAATCTTCTTTTGGCTGCTTGCCGTTCATTCGAAAGCTGCTAAGAAAAAGCAACGTGCCGTTCTAAACGCAAGAACGATTGTTCTAAAGCATCGCATTAAGTATTGCTTGCATGTTTGAGTTTCATGCAGTAAACGGAGTACTGAACAAAAAATGAATAGGAAAATCACCCTCACATGTATGGCAATAATCTGCACACTTGTTATGCTTTCACCTTGGACTTATCTTTCCGTGCATGCAGCTAGCACTACAAACTTTTCGCCGACAGACACGTTCGCAATTCCAGAAAACAACAGCACCATAGCTTTTGCATACAACGGCTCTTATGAAACTGCCACCCTAGAGAACAGCACTTGGGTTTTCACCAACCTTCAATTAACCCCCTCAAACTTGACAAGCAACGATGACCCGCTCTTAGACAGCCCAAACACTGGAAATCTAGGCATAACTGCACAAGACTGCAACATAACCATAACCAGCTTTGACCGACTTTTGATTCAGGATCCAAGCGACATCAACAACACCGGGGATTGGCTAACTTCGGGCTGGCTAAACTACACCGTCACGGGAGTAGGAAACCAGACCGTCAAAATGCAATTCGGGACATCCAATTGGACAACGACATCCACTTATGTCGGCACGAACAGCTGGCCCGTAGGTGTCTACGCCGTTTTCATCGACAGCAAGAACACCCAGTACAACAATGGTTGGACTGATACAGTCGACGATGAAGGTATGGTTGCTAACGGTACAGGAATAGTCATTAACGGTGCAACTTCAAACGTCAGCATTGAATACGCCTGGGTTCCAGTGCCTTCTCCAGCTTCCACGGCAACATCAGAAAGTTCGACAGTGCCACCTGACGTGCCACTTAAAGTCGATTCTACTTTCTACGTTGTCTTAGCCGCTATCATAGTCTTTGCAGCTGTTATTACAACAGATTTGTTGCTTAGACTAAGAAGAAGCAAAAAGCGTGAACAAAGTCATGTTTTGAAGAGCCTTCTGTGCTCATCTGCCTGCTATGATTCACCTCTTAAGCTTAGAACGTACCCATTGATAAGAAACCCTGGCTATACTGATTAATTTAGGGACAAGCCAGCTCACATTCATGTGCTTAATCGCTGTGGCTTAATACTTTTATATAGATTGGCTGTAGCTTACTTTTTTCAGTATAGTTTAAATAAAACTGCTGTCTATTAATCTATGGTGAAGAAGTATGGCAAGAAAGCAAGGAGAAAGAGGAAAGAACGGAAATGTAGTTGGTTCCGAACTTTTAGAGTATGAAAGTGTAAAGAAATGGGTTGAAAGCCTTGAACAATCTGCCGTAAGTAGAGGTAAACAGTTCACTGAAGCAGCAAAAAATATTCGCCTTGGAAGGCTAATGGAGTACACTAATGATGGCGAGATTAGCCCAGATTTTCTTTTAGAAGAAGCAAAACAAAACATTAACAACACTGCCAAAAGGCTTCAAGAATACTTTAACACAAAATTGAAAAGTGGTACAGAATGGAACTCAGTTGTAACGAATATTTGTTTCTTACGTGGATTCTATTCGCATAACGATATAGTCTTTCAAAAGCGTATGAAGATCCCGAAGAGACACATATCCTCAGTCAAAAAAACTGATGGTAAAACAGAGATTTACGGCTATGATGAAGTAACAAGTGAAACAGTTTTTCATAATGGTACTTTGAAACACTTTTTTGACAACTTAAGTTTTCGTGACCAGGCAATAGGCTTCAGTTTGCTTTCAACTGGGGTTGATGCATCGGATATTTTGAACCTGAAAATAGGCTTTGTTAAAGATGCTAAAGGCAACCTTTCAACTGTTAAGCGTTTTCCATTTCACGACAATAGGCTAAAAGATGGAATTGAATTTAAAACATTTTTCAGTGTAGAAGCAACTGAATACATTCGGCGATATGTCCAACAAGAAAGAAGCAACGCTAAGAATGATGATTACTTATTTGTTAAAGAAGATGGGTCAACAGTTCCTCCTCATGCCTTATCAATGAACTTTAGAAAAGCTGCTGAAAAAATGGGATATGTGATTGATGATGAAAGCAATCCTTTCCGTCCAAAAAGATTCCGTAGCTTGTTCAGAACTGCTTGTGAAATAGCTAATGTTGAAAGCGGCTATGTTATGGCTATGATGGGTCATGCGAGCGACATTTCGGCTACATACTTAGAAAAGTCGGATGGATTGTTCCTTAAGGAATACTTGAAGGTTGAACCATACATTACTGTGTACGGGGGCATTGACAAATCACAAATCACAGTGATGAATGAAAATTATGATGAGTTGAAAAGCAACCTTTCCGAAGTTATAAAACAACAACAGAAGGACAAAGAGGAACTAGTGAAACAAATAAGCAGTATGTATGAGTTTGTCCACAAAACCTATGACCCAGCAATTGAACTGTTGAACGAGATTTCAAATACACCTGAAGGCAAAGATCTATTGGCAAAGTTACATGCTAAGAAGCTTGAGGAAGAATATGAGAAGCCAAGGGTAGAAGATTGATTATTTTTTTGCTTTTTAATTCCTTAATATAAGTACACCAAATTCTTCTAAAAGGTTAATTCACTAAACAAGTTTGGTTTCAGACTTCAAACGGCGAAAATTTAATTGTTTCAAAAACTTAATTCAGATTCTCCAAGGTTCTTCAATGCGCTTGGTTAACTCTTTGTTTATGTTCTTTGCATCTTCTAAGAGCTTATCATTTTCTTCAATGATAAATTTGCGTTCTGGGCGGGCGTTGAGCTTTTGTTGGCAGATAGTCCAAAAATTGTTAATTTGTTCTAAGTTGTTAGATTCAAAACGGTTGGGTGCTGATTTTCTCATGAAGCTGATAGTTATAGTCGGTGGAGTATTCTTTGGCATCTCAACATTATATGTTTTCGCCATTAAGTCTACGTACTTCAATAAAGTTTGACCTGATTTCAAACCGTCAACTATGTTAAGATTAAGTTCCGCTACCCCAAAAGGCTTCACCACTAAACTTGGCAGAATATCAACAGACTCTTCGTTGAAACATTCTTTTACAGATTCTGCAATGAGTTTCCGCGAAATTTTAAAATCCAATTCGCCTACTGTATCAGAGTATGTTTGAATTCTTTTTGAAAAAGAATCGTGTTTCTCTAAACTTTTTATCAACCATGAAGTACCGATGGGTTAACTTAATCTCTTCCCATGCATTGAAATCTGCTCTCTCGTAAGACTTTTTTTCAAGCATTGTGATTATTGGGTTTATGTTTCCATACAGTTTGCCGTAAACTTCTTCTGCAATTTTGATGCCGTACTCTCTTTTCCACACACTTCTCTGGGTTCTTGTTTGGACAAAATACGTAACTCCTGCACCTAAGGTCACACCTATCACTATGGGAAATAGCCCAGACGCATAAAATCAACTAATAAAAACTGCAATTCCGCCTAACGTTGAACCAATAATCCAGTTCAGGTTATCCTGTAAGCTGGGCATACTACCTATTATACAACTCTCCAGGTTAAAAAGGTCTACCGTGTTGAAGGTTTATTAGTTTAATTTCATACCTGAAAAAACTTGGTTTTTAAGGCAAACTTTTTAGCACCTGAAAAAGCACTTTTTCTTAACAGGTTGAAATACAGTTAAATGAAAAGTGAAATTGTTGTTTACATAGTATTTGTCAAAGAATTGAAGAATCCGAAAGCCCAATATTGGATTGCTATGTTTCCAAGGTCAATTTACCAAATCAACGATCCAAGTGATTGGTACAAAGCTGACCCAGATATGAAGTTGCAACCACAGGTGAAATGAAAATAAAAAAACCAATTAAATGTCCCAATTGCGGTTCATTGTGTATTGAAATCGGCAAACCTGAATATCCTAAGAAATTTACGATCATAAACCCAATCACCCAAAAGTAACTTACCATGAATATCGCTATGCTTGTTTGAAATGTCAAAAGGAATGGTTGCATGATACCTTATTTAATTGAATAGAGGATATACCTGAAGATTCACAGTTTTCTTCAAGCAAGCATATCTTCTTATTACTGCTGTGACGGAGATGCCGCATTTTTTAGCTAATTCTGTGAAACTAGTGCGAGACTCCGCTAGAAGGGTCCTAAGAATTATTGAGTCGACTTCATCGATTGGTCTCGTCTTTGTCCTCACTTTCAGTGTTTGTTTTTAGCAAAATATTCACTAATCTTTCCTAATATCGTTATTGGTTCGATCAAAGAGTTCTCGTCAGAAACTTAATTTTTAAATACTTACTATTGATAAATAGTTATTTTTTTTCATTTACATGGATCAATATTAACAAAAATTAAATACTAGTTACGGGAGACTTACCGTTCACAAAATAAAAGGAGAATAAAAATACATGAAATTTGCTAAAAACAGAATTGCAGCTATTACGATTGCTATATTCTTAATGCTTTCGATGTCAGCTTCAATGATACTATTGCCAAGTGCTAGTGCTCATACTCCTGCATGGAAGATTCCCACGTATGCTTACGTTTGGGCAACGCCCAACCCTGACGGGGTCGGTCAGACAGTATCTGTTTACTTGTGGCTAACCAACTATTACCCAGGCGCTGCGTTCGGTAACGACCTTAAATTCCACAACTATGAGCTTACTATTACAGCCCCTAATGGCGCGGTTACAACGCAGACTTTCCCCATTGTCATGGACTCTACGTCGAACCAGCACACCTCATTTATTCCTGACCAAACTGGCACATACAACTTAACCTTTACTTATCCTGGAGAAACATACACGTCGACCACGCCAATAGCTTATGGACTTGGTGCTTCATTTGTTCCTAACCCATTCACAAACGACACATTTGAGCCCAGTTCTGCATCAACAACGGTCACTGTTACAACAACACTAGTCCCTAACGCCTTAACTGGCGCTCCACTTCCAACTGCTTACTGGACACGACCAATCTACGGCGAGAACACTAACTGGTGGTCGATTTCGTCAAATTGGCTAGGCTTATCCGCACCTAACTACGGAGGCTACACTAACTGGGGATCTGACGAATCCGGTTTGGCAGCAACCACTGGCGGTGAAGCGATGTTCCCAGGCGACGCAATAGGATCATTGACTAGCCATGTAATGTGGACTAACCCGCTCCAAAGTGGAGGAATCGTCGGAGGAAACAACTATGCCATTCAGGGACAATCCTACTTCGATGGGTCTGCTTACATAATCCGATACAACAACCCGATAATACTTGACGGAATGCTCTACTACTCAGCACCTTTGGGATTTTCGAATACCGGTTATAATAGCGCCCCTGGTGCTATAGTCTGTGTTAATCTGCAAACAGGACAACAAATCTGGTCCAGCACAAGCATGCCAGCACTATCAATGGGTTACATGCCAGATGAACAAACCCAAAATGAGCACGGAGTCTGCCCACCACTGTTAATCTCTCAGACAGGAGGAGTCAGCGGATTACCTGGGCTGTTTCCAAGTGGCCCAGCAACTTGGCAAGTATTTGACGGAGACACAGGAAAACTACTATGCACAGTTGATAATGTTCCACCCTTTGGCTCTGGAAGAGTAATGGGTCCAGACGGTGAATACTTAAACTACGTCTTTGCGAATGCAGGCACTCCGACGAATCCAGATTGGACCTTGGGTGAATGGAACTCCTCGTTGCTGTTTCTGCCATTTTCCTCAGGTGCGCCAACATTTGCAGGCACGATCGATGGCAGCATTTCAACTGGCCTGAACACGCGTTACGATTGGAACGTTTCAGTCTCATGGCTAAACACGATGAAAGAGACAAGTCCAGGAATTAACAACACAAGCCCTCAAGGAGCACCATTGCCCGCGCCGCCAGCAGGAACTCTTCCATTGACTATCGTTGCTGCTAAGTACGGCGATGGAATACTCTGCTACAACGGTACTCTACCCTCCAACGGTGAAAATGAACTTCAATATGTAGTCAGCAGTCAACCATACACGTACTTCTTTGTCAATCTCAACGCATCCAGGGGCGCGATCGGTTCAATATTATGGTGGAAGACACTTAATCCGCCAGCAGGCAACTACAGTGTCATTCAAGAGGGAGTCGACTGGAACACTGGCGTCTTCCTGCAATCATACAAGGAAGCTGTGGAATGGGTAGGATACAGCCTTACCAACGGTCAGTACTTATGGACATCTGCACCTCAACAAGCTCTTGATTACTATGGCAGCCCAAGCTCGGGCGAATTAGAGGGTCAAATTGCTTACGGTAACCTCTACAGCGTTGGCTACGGTGGAGTACTCTACTGCTATAACGATTTGACTGGGAAACTGTTGTGGACTTACGGCAACGGCGGCGAAGGCAACAGCACCGACGCTTACCTCAACTATCCATACGGCTACTACCCAATGCAAATACAGGCTGTAGGAAACGGAGTGATATATATGGTTACCACCGCTCACACGTGGCCGTCACCAATCTATAAGGGCGCGTTTGCAAGCGCTATCAACGCTACTAACGGCCAGCAAATCTGGACTCTCTCAAGCATCACCGCCGAGTTCGGAAGCATAAGCTATGCTATGGCAGACGGCTACAACACGTGGTTCAACGGATATGACAACTCGATTTACGTTGTTGGCAGAGGACCCAGCGATACTACAGTACAGGCGCCACTGACCGCTATCACAGCAGGCAACAACGTAGTTATACAGGGCACAGTCATGGATATTTCCGCGGGCACAAAGCAAACTGAGCAGGCAGCTGACTTTCCAAACGGTGTTCCATGCGCATCTGACGCAAGCATGAGTGCTTGGATGAGCTATGTTTACCAGCAACAGCCATGCCCAACCAACTTTACAGGCGTTACAGTAACGTTGACCGCTATTGACCCGAACAACAACTTCATCACCCTCGGCAAAGCTACAACCAATGCCAACGGCTTATACCACTTCACCTGGACGCCTCCAAGTGTTCCAGGCACCTACCTTGTCACTGCAACTTTCGCTGGCACCAACGGTTACTGGGGATCAGACGCGCAAACTGCCATGGTCGTGCAAAGCCCAGCACCAACAGCGGCACCAACAGCTTCACCACCAACAGGCCTAGCAACAGCATCAGACCTAACTTATGGAATCGTCGCTGTAATAATCGTAATAATCGTCGCAATCGCCATAGTCGGCTTACTCTTACTAAGAAAAAAGCCATAAAAACAGCCAACCAAAAAATCCACTTTCCCCTTTTTTAGTCCTTTAAAAAAAATAACGGAAAAAAACGTAGGGCTGAGAGGGCTCTGGTCAAATTAATAAGCTGCAATAGCCTTTAGCAAGCTTTGCACTCTCGTTTAACTCTGTCCAGAGCTCCAGCAAACCCTTAAATTAAATTAGTAAAACCCTTTTTATAAGCAAGTTAAGTAGAATTTTACTTTAAATCCTTTCCTCGCGTCTTCGGGGTTTAGGTAGACGTCTTTTGATGTAAGTGTTGCTTGATGTAGCGCAGTCTTTCAGCGTAGAGGAGCGATCTTAGCGGAGTGTACGAGGATTGAACTCTCGTGCATCTTTCCAAAGAAGAAGCTGTTGATGTGGCTGTTAGTCTCGAGCGATCTTTATGGATTCGGAAGAATTGTTTTGGCTAAATCATACGGAAAATTCAAATCAAGTTTAGATTTAGCTTTATCAATAAAGCTTATTTTCCACTTTGCGATTAAATGAAACGTGGAAAGTTGAAGAGAGCATTAGCGATTGCGGTTATCGTCGTTTTGTGTCTATCTGTGTTTTCAGCTTTGGGGCTGCAGGTTGAAGCTCAACAGTCCTCGGCTGATTGGCCAATGTTCCACCACGCTGCAGAACACACAGGCTTAACAACTTCAACCGTGCCAATGACAAACCGCACGCTTTGGAAATTTACAACTGGCGGAAAAGTCTTCTCTTCTCCAGCGGTTTCCGATGGCGTTGTATACGTGGGCTCGTTTGACGGCAAGGTTTACGCCCTTAACGCTTTAACAGGCGTGTGAAATGGTCTTTTCCCACTCTTGCCGCAGTCTATTCTTCTCCTGCTGTTTCCAACGGGGTAGTATACGTCGGTTCACTTGACCACAATGTTTACGCGCTTAACGCGTCCACAGGCTTTCCGCTGTGGAATTTCACAACGGGCAAAGAAGTTTTCTCATCCCACAACTGTCGCTGACATGTACTTTGTTCCCGCAATCGTAGGCTTATTCGTTCTAATCATCGTAGTAGCTATAGTACTAGCGCTGTTGATGCTTAGGAAGCGACCATAAATCCACGCAAGGGAAAAACAAATTTCCATTCATTTTTTTGTTAACCTCTAAAATGGCAACTTTATTTCCAATTATTTAAATCTTAAAATGCACTTATTTGCAATGCTAACTCGCGAGAATGAGGAGTAAACAGTTGCAACAAGACCAAATGCTTAAAGAAAAAATTCATCAAGCAAACATTTCCGTCCACCAGCATGAAGCACAATACTATGAACTGCTCCATCCAGAAGTGTACAGTAAACAAGAGCAGAAGAGAATAACAGCAAAACTAGAAATGATGGACAAACTTGTGTCAGATAACCAAAAAAACGTTCTTGATGTTGGAGCAGGCACCGGCAACTTAACAGGCAAACTTTTGCACATGGGCTATAAAGTTACAGCCGTAGACATCTCACCAGAAATGTGTGCAATCCTTCAAGCCAAATACAACACTTACTTGAAAAATAATAAATTAACTATAATCAACGCACCAATCGAAAATCTGGCTTTTGGTGCTGGCGAATTTGACTTAATAACCTGCTACTCTGTACTTCACCACCTACCTGATTACGTTACCGCACTCAAAAGCCTCTCAGTCCTTCTAAAGAAAAGCGGCGTAATCTACATTGACCACGAAGCATCACCTTTCTATTGGAAAACTGAACCAAGCAGCTTAACCAACCTCATCAAAGGCATCTATTTTCATTCAAACCCCATATTTAACAGCTTTTATTTCCAAATTATCGGATTAAAAGTTCCCTCAATCGATTATTCCCTGTCGGATTACTGGCACAAAAAAGAACACGCATTAGACCACAAAAGCATAGAACAAATATTCAAAAAAGAAAACTATCAATTCTCAATGCGCACAGACTACTATCAAACTAGCACATGGATTCCGAACCCTCTGTCTCTAATTTATCGCCTTACTTGCACGCCTGAAATGAGTTTTTGGATAGCTAAAAAATAATTAAGCGATTCCTACATTTTTCTGAACGCTGGGATTCAACCTTCTTTTTGCAAAGTTCACAACGCCTTCACGCCTAACTCTTTTTACTATTTGTTTTGGCGATCTATGGAAATCTCTGAAAAATCTTTTTTGAATCTCCAAAAGTGACTTATAATTAAACTCCTCGGTTTTTACACTAAGTAAAAACTCGTCGAGGCGTTCATAATTTTTCAGCTCCAAAACTTCTTGATACAGCTTGCTGTCTGGATAAGCAATGAAAATGTTGAATTGGCACCAATCAGGAT
>Ga0181533_1003027_pt1 | contig 18766 bp, 18 predicted proteins | sample PEATcosm2014_Bin_45_FD_119772 | JGI IMG/M metagenome (GOLD analysis project Ga0181533, IMG submission 119772) | Peatland microbial communities from MTU Mesocosm Facility, Houghton, MI, USA - PEATcosm2014_Bin11_60_metaG | ecosystem: Environmental > Terrestrial > Soil > Wetlands > Peat | place... | reverse complement strand
TGGCCGCAAGTTCTCCGGCGGGCTGTCCAGCGTGACGACTACCTTAAAATCTTTGGCTTCCTGGTTACTCGTCGTTGTTTGCGTCGTGGCCAGGCCGGAGCTTCGCAGAACCGCCTGCGAACCAATTTCCGTGACCTTGCCCTTAAAAATTTTTCCGGGGACAGCATCAATAGTTACGTCGGCGTCCTGCCCGATCTTGACGTTCACGATGTCCGTTTCGTCCACTTTCACTTCGGACGTCACCACGGACATGTCCGAGAGAGTCATCAAGAAGCTTCCGGTCGCGTTCTGCATGCCAAGCACTACGTATTCGCCGACGCGCACCGGCAGATAGCTCACGATGCCATTGATCGGCGAAAGATACGTTGTTTTCTGCAAGACGTCCTCGGTATGGACCAACACGGCCCTGCTCTGATCGAGCTGCGCGCGTACCTGATCCAGTTGTGCCTTCTGGGCCTGCACGCGAGCCTTGGAAGAATCGACGGCGGCCACTGCCGCGTCGTAAGAGGTCTTTCGCTGGTCGAAATCCTGTTTGGCGATCAAACCGTCTTTGAAAAGTCCCTGTCCGCGCTCGAAGTCCAGATTGGCTTTTTCCAGGTTAGCTTGCTGCTGAATCAGATCCGCTTGCGCGGCCCTGTAGCTCGCCTCTGCGGCCTGCACACCGGACTGGGTGGAATTGATTGCGGCGGCCTGGGCTTGCACGTCGGCATTTGCCTGCACCTTTTCCTGCATCAGCAAGCGGTCGCCTTTTTTGACGTGATCCCCTTCCTTAACGACGATATCGGTGATGCGGCCGAATCCCTGAGCGGTGATGTTCGTGTAGGTTGTCGGCTTGATTTCCCCCGACGCCGTCACGACCGATACAAGCGCCTCCTGCTTCGCCACCTTGGAGGTCTGTACGGTCACCACTCCTTTGTTGGCCTGGTTGATGCTGAACCACACGATCCCGCCTAAGGCTGCTGCTGCTGCGAGACCTATGCCGATCTTATGCCACGTCTTCATGCCATTCCTTTCGCTAATCCCCCACGGACCACCCGGGCGGGAAGCACTCGGAACAATCAGTTTTAGGTTTGCGCCTACATTGAATACGGCTTAATGAGGGCAAATGTTTCGCCGGAGGGTCGAAACCCTCCCAGAGCAGCGCTGTTGCCGTAGGCCAACGAACTCAGTTCGGGTTCCAATCGGATCAGTTTCTGCCCGAAACCTCCTTATTATTGTAGGTCCAAATCACGGGAAAGAAAAGATTTGCGGCAGTTGGATAAGGCCGTCTAAGCGCCTGGAAGCTTCGCGTTGTTTAGACGCAAGACCCAGTGTTTTGGTCATTCCCGCCGTCAAAATGGTCTGCTCCAGGTGAACGGCTTGAATGTTCCGCCAGGAGGTTCGGGCCGCGAAACTTGGTACCGGGTTTGGCCGACTTGCGCAGAAAGTGTTTGAAGAATCACAAAAAGCCCGTGGACATGAAGAGCCTAGAAACAATATTGGACACGCTGAACCAGTGTTCATTAATAGTTCAGCAGGTAAATTAGGTGGTTGTGGTAAGCTACTGAAAGTAAACGCCGGAGAGGTGGCCGAGAGGCTGAAGGCGGCGGTTTGCTAATTCATCCTGCCCTGTTTGTACTCACCACGTTTCATTTGTACTGAATAACTTAGGACGCTGTAATTTGCACCGAATGCGCTCATTTGCAGGCTAGAGTGCACCGGGAGTGCACCGAACAGAGTTCTCTATTTTGGTCAAAATATAACAGCTATGTTATAATCGGACTATGAAGCGCGACGAATTCAAATCAGCCCGCCTCGCAAAGGGATGGACGCAAACTCAGGCAGCCGCTCACATGGGGATGACCCAGGCGTATTTGAACTACTTGGAAAACGGAAAGAGGCGCCTGACGCCCGATCTGGTGCGCCGGGCCACTTCCGTCTACGGTTTGCCTCCCCAGGCTCTGCCAGTAGCCGACACGTTTACACCTGTGCAGACGGATGATCAGCAAATGACTGAATTTCTTGCGCGGCTTGGCTATCCGGGCTTTGCTTACCTGCGCCCACGCTCCCAGAAGAGGCACCCTTTTGAAGTGTTACTCACCGGATTGGCACAGAAAAGTCTCGATGCGCGTGTGGCAGAGGCTTTGCCGTGGGTCGCTATGAAATATGCGCAGCCGGACCCGTGGCTTGTCGGGAATGCTCGCAAGTTCAATCTCCAAAACCGCCTTGGGTTTGTCGTGAGCCTCGCAAGACGGGTAGCAGAGACGCGAAGCGATCGTCCGAGATCGGCAGAGCTAACCGAACTCGAGAGTCTCCTCGATGAGAGCCGACTGGTTAAGGAGGATGCTTTCTACCGTCCGCCCCGGACCGATAGTGAGAGGGAATGGCTCCGAAAGAATCGAACAGAAGATGCTGTGCACTGGAATATGCTAACCGACATGAGGCCAGAGCACCTTCAATATGCCAGCTAAGAAAGAAGCACGGCCGCTCCCATCACCTTGGAAAGAGTTCCTCGCCGAGCTCGATGGAATCCTGCACGAACCTCTCGAACTGCACTGCATAGGCGGCTTTGTTTTCACTTACTTCTACGGCCTGCCCCGCACGACGGGAGATATCGACTACTACACTGCGATTCCCGCGAATCTCAACTTGGACGACGTGGCCGGACAAGGCTCACCTCTTCACGGAAAATACGGAGTCTGGCTCCATCGTGTTACCGTCGCAAACCTCCCTGAAGATTACGTGAGCAGACTGACCGACATGGCTCCCGGAGAGTTCAAACTCCTGAAATTACTTGTGCCAGATCCATACGATTGCATTCTCTCCAAACTGGAGCGAAACGCCGCAAAAGACCGCGATGACGCGGACTTTCTGTTTCGTTCTCAGAAACTCGATGCCGAGGTCCTCCGAGACCGATACAAAACCGAACTGCGGCATAACCTGATCGGCAATGTAAATTGGCATGATAGGACATTGGAGCTTTGGATCGAGATCTTCGGCTCCAAGACTGGATAATTCATTTTGCCCTGTTTGTACTCACCACTTTTCATTCGTTTTGTTCGCAACACAGTTAGAGCTATTGGATTCCGTGCATAGAGCGCAACGCGATGGGTGCGGTGAAGACCATCAACGCCTCGCGCATCGCCCTCCGCGAATCCGGCGACCACAAGATTTCGCTCGATCAGGTGATCGAAACGATGTACCCCACTGGCCTCGACATGCAGTCCCGCTACAAAGAAACCTCCCTCGAAACGAATATCGAACATCTCGGCTGGATCGATTCGGACGGCACCAGGAAACATCGTCACCCTTAGCCAGCCAACTCCATCCGATAGCTGAGAGTACAGGACGGTTTTCGGAACGATTACAGGATGGCTCTTGGGACCGCGAGGAAGGTACGCTCAGGTTGCCCGACGATCTCTTTGCCGCCCGGCTTTTGAACCGCATGGTCTGCAGAGCAGGTATAAAGAGACCTCGGCGGTCTCGCAACGCTGAACATCATTGAATGTTAGGCCACGGGTTCGCGACCATTTCGCTTGAAAGCGAACTGTCCGTGCTTTCATCTTATTCAGGGAGGAAGTGCGCCGTGCCCATAAATAATGGATTCAAAGAGTTTCTCGAGGCGCAGGGCATTCCCGAGCACACCGCGCAAAAAGCCTCGGATTCTGGATACTACCTTAGGGGTTGGGTCAATCCTGGAACAGCGAAAACCTACACTACAGTCAGCGATCTGATGTACGGCAATAAGCAATTCTCAAGCAGCTTCGAAACGGAAGAGTTTTTGAAATATCTACAAGGCGGCAAAGACGTATTCGAGCCCCTTCCTCCCTTTCGAGAAATCGTCGTAAGAAATAGGTCGGAGCTGCTGGACATCCTTGAAGATTCTGGTCGACGGCGGTACATCGCCGACGGGAGCCTGTCTCTTCGAGGACAAACGGGTGAATACCGTTTCCGGAGGGAGATCCCAAATCCGCGGCGCGCTGATCCTGAGGGATTCGAACTATGCGTGATGCCCGGTTTGTACCGTCAGAATCCACCGACTTATTCATTCGCCACAGAGACGCCGGACCGTTTATCCCTCCGGTTGTTCCTGAATGAGCTCGAACCGAGCAATGACAACGTGTATGCCGACAGCGAGTTTGCGTACGACATGGTGCGCGTCGAGCAACACTACGCCACACCGACCGGGGGATTGGATCTTTCGTTCGACATTGACACGGCGCTCTTTTTTGCGACGCACAAGTTCACACGTAGCAATGGAATCGCAACGTATGAGCCGATTCCGGCAGGGTCGCACGCTGGCGTGATCTACTGCTTTCGATTTGGTGCGCCCACGGTAAAAAAATCCGAGTATTTGATACGCGACTTCGATCTTTTCAAGGCCTACCGCCCCGAACGGATCTTGCGGCAGGCATGCGCATTGCCGATGATTGGCGATTTCGAGCGAAACATAGCAATTACGGAAATCGACTGTGTCATTCGATTGCACCGTCATTTCGAAGATCACGGGCTTCTGACGCCCGAACATATGTTCCCGAACATTCGTGAAGATAAGTTCTATGGACAGCTGCTCTCACTTAAAGAGCGATTTCCGAAGGAACTGGAAACCATTGTCGAGTACGCCTGGGCTCGCGGGTGAGAAATCGCGATCTGGGACCGACAAGATTAGAGAATACAGGGGAACAACCTGTCCGGAATTTGCCCTTAATGACAGTAGCCGGAAATACCTCCAGAAAAGCAGGATGGAAATGTGGACCAGCTCGCAGCTGATGGCAGCCTGAGGAAAGCAGAGCTAGACCCTGGGCAGTTCGTGTCAGCGGCCAACTAAGGAACTCTATGACGAAGCCTCGGTTGGTAAGTTTCAGCGCGATCCTTGTGACAGCGATGATTCTGTGGGCACCCGTGCCGCAAGGGCGGTGCCAATCCCCCGCACAAACCGATCTCCTTCAGGGTTTAAACCCGGAGGTAATTCAAACTTGGTTCCCTGGCGCGAAGCAGGCAGACGTTGCTAAGTATGCTCCTCCCCTCTTGGAAGCGTTGCGAAAGGCGGGATGGCAGAACGATGCCAAGATGATCACCTATACCTTTGCAACGATCGCCGCCGAAAATGACCATTTCACTCCTTGTGGTGAAGTGGTGAGCACCACCGGACAATATGCGAACACGACTAACCTGGATCGCCCATTCAGCCGTTACGACGAGAACATTGCTACTGCGCTGAAATTGGGCAACAGCATTTACGGTGGACTCGATTGCGTTCGGCTTCAGGAGATGCACGGGGATCCGGTGGTAGACAATAGGAACGGGGAACTCTACCGGGGGCGGGGTTTCATTCAGTTGACGGGGAGAGCCAACTACAGAAAGTATGGCGAAGCCATAGGGATTGGCGACGACTTGGAGAAGTACCCCGATATGGCCGAGAATCCGAACCTCGCGTCGCTCTTGCTCGTGGCGTATCTGAAACCGGTGCAGGCTGAAATCAAGCAGAGTCTCGAGAAGAACGACCTCAGCGCTGCCCGGAGATTTGTGAATTCGGCCGCGCTCGGAATGGATCGTTTTACGGATGTGTATGGGAAAGTGATGGGTCAGTTGCACCCGAGCAGCCCTGCTCCAGCTCCGGGCGGGATTACGGCGGTCTTACAATAGTAGGAGCCACCACAGGCGACGCTCAACATCATCGTGTGCTGATTCCGCTCCCTACCTAAGCTGCTTCCAGTGGCTTTTTGAAGAAGCGTATCGATAGCCTATCCATAATCTGTGTAAAGCGATGCATAGTGTTGTCGTCTGGAACCCACCGTACGTTTCTGGAAGCGCGATAAAACTGAAAAAAGTCTCGGAACGACAACACTCCGGAACCCAAGCGGGCCCTCTCGCCCAGAAAATCACCGAAAGAAATCTCTCCCGCTGCTAAGAAAGGTCTTAACGCCTCAAGGTCCGAGACATCTAGAACGAGAGGGAAAGTGCAGGCGACCTTGGGGTCTATCCGCTCCCGATTTAGCAAGCTGACGAAAACATCCGCCAAGTAGGAAGCTGTGATTTCGGAACTCACAAACGAATCCTGCACGATGAGGACGGGAATAACGATTCTCGTGTTGGAGGTATCGAGACCGTCGATGTGTCGGCGGCGCTCGGGCGCCTCTGCAAACAAGGCTGCGAGTTTGCGCACGAGCTGCTCTATCCCTGCTCCTTTCTCACTCCCAAATTTACGCTCAAGATCTCGGATGAATTCGTTTTCGTTCTCGGCGTATTTGGCGTTTGCGCTGAGGAAACCACCCTTGTACTCCATAGCGACCAAGCAATCCCCGGCTGAAACGATTCCATCGAACGCTTCCTCACTCTTGTCAGAGAATCGCGGAAAGGGGAGATACCTCTCGCCAGTGCCTCGGAGACACTCGGAAATGATTTGAGACACGTACTCTTCAAATAAGTGGCCCCAGTCCGTGAAGAGACGGTGTCTGTCTTTCTCTGCCTCGATAGAGTTCAAAATGGTCCAAAAGAGCCCTGACTCAAGCTGCTCCTGAACGAATCCTAGATGTATGGGTATCACGTTGCCGTTCATCGTCTCGACGAACGGTTTTTCCCGAAAAGCGATGAAATCCTGATGTGCGGTCAAGCCTGCGCGGGTATGGATTGAAGACTGCAGCGCTTCAACCGTCGTTCGCTCGATTCGCCAGAATCTTTCGCTTGCTTCGCGCGGTCCTTGCGAGAAGAAGATGTTCGTGTCGACGCAAGCCAGTCCCGGATCGTCGATCAACTTTCGAAAATCCAAGGTGATGTAATAAGTGAGCACCGCGAGGAGGTGGTCCACATATTCCTCAATCGTCATTCCATGCTCTCGATGAAAAGCGTTTCGCAGGTCGAGGGAGCCCGGCGACGTACTCGCAATATTGCCGAAAATCATGTCGCTACGAACGATGCTCGTGTGAATGGGTGGCGGATTATTGATTTCGAGACCCGAGCCCACCTGCAACTGGAGTGCGATTTTGCGCTCGCTCGGAAGACGGCTCGGGCCAATCGCCGAAATGTTCTGCGGCGTCACGAAGAAGTCGTTGGTCATGATCAGACAGCGACCCAGTCTGTAGGCCGATTCGGAATCGGTGAACGGCTGGGGCTGACCGATATTGCGGGTTTCGGCCAAGATGGTTTTCATCAAGGTCAGAACCTGACGGGAATGAAACGGGCGGCGGACGACGAGTTGTTCGTGACCATAAGCAGCCTTGAGACATGCGAAGAGGTCGTCGTCTACAAAGCGGTTAACAAGATAAGTCTGCAGTTCGTGGGTCTTTGTGTCGTCCGAATGGAAACGATCCAGGACCAGGAGCAGATCGATCCAAGCTAGTGTTGGTATCACCGTTCCCGCGTCCAACATCTGGATTTCGCGCAGCAAGTGTTCATAGGTCGGCCGTGTGCCAAACAATTCTTCCCAAGTGGCGTACTTTAGATGGCGAGGTGACACAGTTGCCCCTTAACGGCCGGAAGCGCCGGGTGGAAATAAGCGCGTGCTGCCGAAACTGACCGATGTTCACATTATAGCCGAGCGCCGCGTAAGGTCATCGCATCCGGGATGAGACCCCTGTGAAGGACGCACTTGTCGAGGTGTTTGACAAAGAAACACAAACAGGGTGCAGACGCGCATCCCGCATGCGAAGCGCAGGAGATGCGACAATAGAGCAGACCCATGAAACTTGGGAGGATCGATGGCTGTAGATGCGAAGGAAAAGTGCATTTATTGCAAGAAGGAAGCCTCCTCAAGGGAACACGTCGCGCCCAGCTCTCTTGGCGGCAACTGCACCGTCAACTGTGTGTGCGTCAAATGTAACGGCGACCTGTCCGAAGTCGATCAGGCTCTCGCCGAACACTCTCCGGTTGCCCTTTCCAAGATTCAGCACACCCCCAACTCCGCATTTCCGACGCAGCTGGGAGGCTATGCCTCAATGGAAGCGGAAGGCGGCCGTCAAGTCGGGGTCCGAATCGGAAACCAGATAGTAACCGAAGTGCGCCCCCAGCTTTTCGCCGTTGGCAATCAGGTTCACGTCGTTGCGGGCGACCGCGACGGGTTGAATCAGCTCATCCAGTTCGTCGACAAACAAATCGAACGCGGTCGCTTGGCGCGGACGCGCCTTTTTGTTGCTGAGGAGATAAAGGAGCCACGCTTCCTGATGCACCGCAGCGACGAAGCCGTCCTCTCTTGCTCGAGTGCCGAGCGCGGCCGTGAATTTCTGGCGAATTTGGAAAAACAGTGGCCCGAGATTAAGTCGAACATCCAGACTACGGAGGAGCGACAGATCACCCACGACAAGCCAAACATCCTGGTCTCCATGACGATGTGGCCAAACGAAGAGTTCAGAGCGATCGCGAAAATCGCGTTTGAAACTCTGGCCTTCTTGCGCGGCTCTGCGTACGCCCTCAAGCCCGCCTTCGATCCCCTCCGTGACTACATCAGAGGTGACGTGCGCCTGCCGGCGGTTGCGCCTGGGGAGGTCCCGATCGATTCCCGCTTCGTTCAACGACTGGGCCCGGAATTTCGCCTGAAGTTTACCGAGAGCCATGGAGTATTGCTGCTTTGTTCTCCGCCGGACCTTGTGGCATTCGTACTGCTCTATGGAACGCACCCGTATCTGGTTCGGCTCGGCACGCTTGATGGCGAGCGGCAATGGTTCCGTGCCTATGAGTTTTCGTACAGGAGGGATGGCCATGCAGAGCTTGGTGAAGTGGCCTTCGCGAAACGGATTCTCGAACTCTCCCCGGAAGCATTCGGCGTGTCGGGTGATCAAGTCCGCCAGGTGCTCAGGAAACTAGAACCCAACGTTCCAACGGAGAACTAGAATTGGATCAGACGCTCATTCTGAACAGTATTCTGTTGAATATCGCTGGCTCGTGCGTCGATGAAGCGTTGGGGAACTTCACGGACTGTCGCGTCCTCAAGTTTCTTTTCGAGTTCGGCAGGGAGTTCTCTATAGAAAATCTCGAACGCCTCAAACAAACGCCGTTCCCTGACTACCTGCGAGACCTAGATCCCGTGCAGTGTCATCGGAATTGTCTCGACTTGGCTTGTTACGTGGGAAGCGGCTCGAGCCAGTATCGGGTCGTTCACGGGTGGGCACTCAGTACCAACGGCACTTGGTATTGCCATTCCTGGTGCATCAAGAGAACCGGACCTGAGAATATCGTTGAGACGACTCTCCCAAGACTCCGGTACTTCGGTTTTGTTGTGCCAGACGGTGTCGATCTCCGCGGTGTATATTTCGTGCCGAGTAATTTGGCCGAGGAACTCGACAAGTGGCGCACTTCACCCTCCTCGCCTGCTCTCTGAGCCAACCGTTCGCGGCTGATGCGGGTCTGAAACCTACAGGTTACGTAGGAACGAAGTCCACGCTGCCAAGGCGTTCGCGCAATTTCTCTGAATCGACGACTGGATACAGGAACGCGAGAAAACCAGCTTCCTTGGTCGGATCGGTCATGATGTCCGCAGACGAGAATCCGCCGTAAAACACAAAAATTTCCTGCTCAGGACCGAGGGCAGGCATGGGGATGCAGCTGATGGCGAGGACATGGTGCGCGTTGGCGTAAGGGCTAGCCGTGAAGATTTGATCAGTTCGGTTCCCATCCGGATCGAGACCGGGGACAACCGGACCAATCGTGGGCGTGGGGTTGCTGAACCGCATGGCATTCACGTCGAACCATCTCCCAACGAATTTGATGGCCTCCGGTGGCTCCATAGCAAATTCGATGGCCGCGCGCTTGGTGGATTGGAGCTCATCTTTTGCTGGGTCGAGGGCGGACAGCCCCTGAATCAATAGCGAGAAAATGTGTCCGTGCTGTTTTTCGAGAGCGATCGATTGTCGTTTGATGGCGGTAAAGATCTTTCCGTCCTGCGAAAAGTGCGCGCGGCCGTCGACGTGATGTGAATACTTGACCAGATGCGAAGTGACCTTCCCGCCGTCTTGGAGGTTCACTTGCGATTCGCGGGAACCATTCGCCGGAATCGACGAAATCGAAAGTAGCCCCGTTCGATGCCGAAAGTACGGGAACGAAATGAAGAAACTACCGTCCTTGTGAAAGACGACTTGGAAAGCTTTGACGCGGAGTTCTCCTGCGCGAACTGTACATACGATTCGCTCGGCCCGGATGGCATCGACGTTTTGTGCTTGGTATCCTTCCACGACTAGCAATATGCGCCTAATTTAGCCGATTTTACTTGTACGCATTGTCAAACTCCGCCCACCGCGCCTCCCGGACGCTCAGCGGAACCCATCCTTCGAATTCCGGCGGCTTGTCTCCAGTGTTACGTTCGCTCTCTGGATCGCTCGAATGACCTTTCATTTTGGTAGGTCCCTCGAGAAACTATTCTTTCGGCCAGATTCGGTCGTGCCACTCTACGCAGTATGAAACATCGTCATACTGAGCGCGCACATTCGCCCAATCGAGCTTCGGGTGCAACTTCTCTGCAGGTGCCAGCTCTTCGCGGTCCCGGATACCGTTTAGTGTCTGCTTCAACGCGGCCACGTCTGCTTCCGATAGTGCTCGAAGGTCCCAGATACGAAAACACATGGTACGGGTCTCCTCGTCACAGTCCAGCACAGAATGGAGGCTATACCTTGCGCCATCCTTTAACACCACTTCAACGCAGAACGGCGGAATGATCCCGCCGCCCCGGCACATGACTTTGAGCCAGCCGAGGACCTGATCGATGCCAATCTTCTTCGGCTCCGGTGGTGGCTCTTCCGAAAAATCCTCGGGCTGGAGACATGGTTTGCCGGTAAACCGGCCGGCCTGTTCCTCAACAATCAGTGGAGCAAGCCAGGCATGGACTTGAGAGAGAGACCTTAGCTTTGGGAGTGGATTATCGTGCCACGGATCGTTTTGCAGAGTGGCCATGGCCAGCGCTTCGCCACTGCGACGCGGATGGCGAAACAGCCAGGAATTCCAAACGCTGGTGGTCGTGCCGTAGTGGGTTCGGCAGAAGAACCGCTCCCAGGTCGTTTCGAGCTCGGATTCCGGCTTGATATCGACGATGGAAACCTGAGCCAGTTCGAAAGTCGGATTGGCGCCCCATCCCCGCAACATCAGCCCGACTGCTTCGACATCGGTTTTGGGTGCGCTGTAGCCGAAAATCGTTAGCATGTAACCGCCCCCTAGTGCACTCTCGAGTTCCTTCCATTCGCCCTCGATGAAGGGATCGGAGTTGTAGTTTTTCTGCCGCACAGGATAGAGAAGCCGCGATGGCTGGAGAGGCGCGCCGCACCTTTGGCAGTTATCGCCCCGAAATCCTTTCACCCGATCGACAGGGCAAAGTCCAACCTCAACATTCCCGTGCAGAAACAGGAGTTTTGGCACCCTCGCGGTTTGCCGGCTGCGCCGGAAAACCTGGGCGAGAAATGGGTCCCAGTTAAAGGTTGCGATGTAGTCGCTCTCTCTCAGCGAAAGAATCAGGTAGTCGTAAAGCGTGGGCGATTCGGGGAGCTGGAGCGCCGCGAAATAGGCTTCTACTTTGGCTTCGATCTCGGCTTTGAGGCCAGGAGCTTTGCCGCTCGTAGCGATCTCGTCGTAAAGAGATTCAAAATCCGAGGTATCCGAAAAGCCCGCGTTGGCAATGGCTGGCGCGAGACCGAGAAGCTCGATCAAGTCCGCCATCACCGGCAACCGCTTGCCATTTGCGTCCCCTTTGGGAAAAGCGGCGCGGCTCGCCCCTGCTCCGAGGATAACAACATGGGGCGAGTGATTGACTTGTGTCGCTGGATTGAAGAGAGGCAAAAGTGGCACGCGAGGTCTCCCTAAACGCAGACGATGCAGTCCCGGATTCACACGACATCGGCAAGAGCGACGATATAATAAGGAATGGGGGGATTCACATGAGAAAGACTTTCGTCGGATTGTCCGTTGTTCTCGGGGCCTTCCTTGGACTTTATGGGGCGCTTTCGCTCCATGAAGTTATCTCGGGAGAGTTCAAGTGGGAGCGGCCCTTTTCGTTTTGGACTGCGATTGCTGCAGTTTATATATTCCTGCTCATTGCCAATGCCGGCTTCCACCTGAGACAGCAACACAGGAACGTATACGGGCTGATTCAAATCGCCATCGGTTGTGTGATCTTGCTCTCGCAATTCGCGGGTCCTGCTTCCTCTGATCCTATGATTTCGGCGAAGTTCCTTGCCGCCCTTTTCTTCGTGGTCCAGGGATTCGAGGCCTGGCGTGCCACTCGTCAGGTCGGTACCAGCGCAGCCCGTTGAATTCGATGCTGGCGTTCGTCGCCCAGCGAAGTAGATTGCATCGAACGGCCTTGGCAGCGAAACCAGAGTGATAGCGTCATCCCCGAAGGCGTTCGCTTTCTCCCAGGATCTTCTCCAGTGGATCTTTCTGGCGCATGGCTTTCTTCAGAAACATACGAGTTAGATGGAACGGGTCCAGTGGACTCGAATTGCCTAACTCCTCGATCACGGCCTTCAAGTCTCCCCAGTTATCCCAGAAAAACGGCTGCCCTGGGCTCCCCGGGAACAGTTTGAGAAGCGCTCGATGAAATACCTCGACGGCCCCGCCGCTAACATCAGAGGAGTGATCGTTCAGGATTGCGGAGATCACCAGGAACACCTGATATTCGCGCTGCACGTAAGAATCGAAGGGTATCGGTGAGCACAAGGTGACCGATTCCCGCCAGGTTTTCCGGGGCAAAGCGGCTACAGCGTTCGCGATATGTCTTGGATCAACGGGCTGTTCGGCCGCACGAAGGAAATCGAGCATCTCGGAGCGGCACACGTAGGCTTGCTGGTCTCGGAGCGTCTCTTCGAGCTCCTTTTGCGTACGTTGCAACTCGACGAGCTTCGCGTCGAGCTGAGTAAGATTCTCCTTGCGCTGCTGAACGACTCGTTCAACGTGTTCTTTGTCTTTAGGACTGATTGCAAGCCCCAACGCATCCTTCGCTTCGTTGCACGATCGCGTTGCTGAATCTCTGTCAGCAATTGTCTGATGAAACTCTGCGGCAACCTGGTCAAAGCGTGTGCCGGTGCTGACAACATCGGCCGGCGTCGCCTGCTGAATGCGTTCACGATAAAAATGTGTACCCAAGCCTGGGTCGTAGGGATGTTCCTTAGCTGGCAGAAAGGCCCGGCGCACGTCCTCTATAGTCGATGTGGGCTCTTTGGCAATGGACAGTATTTGCGGGCCGATGATGTGCCAGAGTTGTTCGAGAAACCGGACCCAGGCATTGCGACTACCGACGAGGAAACCGTCTGCCCGCGGCTCGGCCTCTGGGTCCGCCGCCGTGGGTTCTTCCATGGCCGGCAAGGCGTCGGCTTGGACCAACTCATGTAGACCATCATCGGCTGACTCGGAGCCGGCTTGGGAAATTTCGGCAGCGAGGGGCAGCTTGAGGCTTCGAGGTTGAAGAAACTTCATACCCTCAACCCGAAAGCTCTGAAGTTGCTTGCTCGCCGGGTCGAGGAACTCAATCTCGGTTGGGCTCCAAGCTGTCTTGGGCTTAGAGGCGATTCCTTCAACGATTAGCGAACGTGGCTCCCTCAAGCTGCGTTGAATAGTTCCATCCGCACCGATCTGATCCTCGAAATGGCGGGCAGGAATCGCGATGATGCCTGTACACGAAAGAGTGATTTCGTCACTTGGCGCATTCAAATAGTGCGCTCGCAAAACCGCGGATTTGGCATCCCATCGGGCAAACTCTTCGAGTGCATCAGCAGCTTGATAACCTTCGCTGGTGACTCGAAAAAAGTCGCTGCCATAGCTCAAAGGCTCGATAAAGCCGCGCTTCTCTAAGCTGCGGAAGGCCGCGACCCATTCCGCTCCGGTGCGTGCATCTACTTCGGCGAGGAACTGCTTTCCATTGACTCGTATGCTCTCTCCATCCAATGTTTCGTTGTGCAGGATTTCGCCAGGAGGGGCTTTTGCCGCGTTCCACAGAAGTTCGATTTCTTTCGGACTCAAATCATCGTCGATGTGGAAATGTGAGGGTAGAATCTGCGGACGGTTCTGCGTGAAACGTTGCGTCCTGCTCCGCTCCGCACTGCCCGCGATTTGCTCATGTCCGTTTAGAGCTTTGGGTTCCGATGTGGCATCCATTTGACGCGGCGTTCCTACCGCGGATCGACCGAGCATCGCCCGCAGACTGTTAACGATGTCTTCGTAGCTGTCGGGTGATGACACCTTGGCGAGACGATCGGCGAGTCCGGCGCTATATTCCAAGAGGTCCTCATGGGTAATTCCATGCCAAATCGGCAGGATGCGTTTCTCGCCAACCCGTTCAAGAGCAAAAAGAGAATTTAGCTCGTATTCAGTCCACTTCTTTTTCCCCAAGAACGCTTTGGAGAAAATTACGATTCCGTAGCGGCAACTGCGCAAACCGCGATCAATCGCCGATCTGAGGTCGTCCCCCCACTCAAGAGCGGTTCTGTCAAACCAGACGCGAATTCCGGCGTCCTCAAGTGCTTTAGCAAGAGGCCCCGAATACCCTTTATCTTCGCTCGCGTGGGAGATGAAAACGTCCCAACTCTGATCCCGGCCGTTCTGACTTTCCTTGCCAGGCTTCGCGGGTTTCGCCACCGATGCTGTTCGAGCCCCAACCAGTCGCGGTTTGATCTGTTCTTCCCATGAGGTGTCCAGCTCTTTGTAGTCCAAAATATTGGGTGTCAGGTGGAAGCGAATTTCAGGTACTTCTATCGCGGTCCCAGGTTCCACGTGCGTCAGGTCGACGCTTGGAGCGCCCTGAAAAGAGTGATAGTAATTTCCAAAACTCCTCGAAAAGTGTGCTCCGACGATGAGGGATGTGGGCTGGATCGGGGCACTTCCGCCGTTCCCTAGCTCGGCGCAAATGTCCCGCAAGCGGTGCGGCCCCACGCCACGCTCAGCATACAGATCTCTCGCGAACTCTAAAAACGAATGAACGTGCCGTTCTTGCTCGCTCCATATTGGTTCGCCGAGCAAGTAGAGCGAACAAAAAGCAGGGAAATAACTACCGTTGCCACTCCACAAAAAGTCCATCATTGTGAGTTCCGGAAGTGTCTTCCGTTCGGGACCTAACGCGGCATCCAGTTTGTGCACCGGCATTCCGGCTAGCGTGGACAGAAAGGTCGTCACGAGTGTTCTGACCGTCTGCTTAACAAGGTTCGACGGAACGCTGTCTTGGATGGTCTGGACGTTTGACGGCAACATCGGATTTGGTCCGTCTCCCAAGCGCAATGCCTGGAGTAGCCCTTTTTTGACTTTCGCACATTGATATCTTGAATCGTTGTTTCGTCGGGCCTTCGTCCATTTTACACCGACACTTTTGCATCGATAAGCACTCTGTTGGTTCGATAAATGACAACTGTGTTCTGGGCAACGCGTCCAAGCGACCTCTAAGCAAAGCTAGGGTCGAGGAATGCTATACTGCCTCTGACGCATCTCTCCATGACTTCGAGCGACAGCGTCATCGTCAAAGCCCCCGAAATTATGCACGGCATACCCGTCTTTCGAGGGACACGCGTCCCGATTCAGGCGTTGTTCGATTATTTGGAAGGCGGGGAAACGCTCGAAGAGTTTCTCGAAGGCTTCCCGACCGTCTCGCGCGCGATGGCGGTAGATGCGCTCGAACAAACAAAAGATTTCCTGTGCAATTCTGCCGTCGCTCGCCCTAGTTACCGACCACTTCCCTTATGCGCATTCTGCTCGACGAGTGCATGGATGAGCGGTTTCGAAAACCGCACGGCTATCGTGCTCCAAGATGCTCTGAGGTGATCTAGGGTGCTGTGAGATGTTGTGAGTTTACCTGATTTGCAGCGGTTTGCTAATTCATCCTGCCCTGTTCGTACTCATCACGTTTCATTTGTTCTGAATAACTTAGCACGCTGTCATTTGCACCGGATGCGCTCATTTGCAGGCTATAGTGCACCGAGATTTGGCTCCGACCCGCTCGCGTTCCTTTCATACCCGACCATCAGGCTTTCGATCTAATAACGCCGAACGTTGCTGTACTTGAAAAAATTGTGTTGCTGCTCGCGGACAGAATCCGAATGAGTTTGAAACGACCGACTTATGCTCTCGGTCAAAACCGCAATTTGCTTGCGTAATTGCTTGTTTTCAGCTTCAAGTCGGACGATTCGTTGCTTCAGGACGACCGATTCCTCACGGTCGCCTGCACTACTCACTGAGTCACCCTGCTCCCACTTCCCCTTCGCTGCGGACCTTCGCTTCATGACTTTAGCCTCTTGGCGCTCAGCTTTTGCCATTGCTGCCCCCTCCGATGAACAAAATGGAATTCCTTCGGTCCTTCCTGACGAAGCAACCACGCAGGTCGATCGCTATTCGTCTTTCATGGCCAGCAAGAATTTACCCCCGGCCACAGGATCAATCCTCTCGGCCTGCGCCAGTGCCCACTGGCTCCAACGTTCCAACTCTTCCCGGGAGCAACTTGAATTCTCCGTGTGTGTCGCGCGAATCACTTCAACGTATTTCCTGATTTCGCCGGCCTGCTGAAAGGCGGCAGCGCTCGTGAGCAGACGATCGATTCGGGCTTGCTCCAGCCGCTTCTGCCGTTCCCGTTCCGCCCGCTCCGCTTGGCGCTTCCTTTCCCGCTCCTCCTCCTCCAGTTCGGCCTTCCGTTGCACCCGCCATTCATAGCTTCGAATGGTGCCTTCACGGTATTGCAGCTCGGCGGTCAAAATAACTTGGATCGCAATCTCCGTAATGCGCGTTTCGACTTTGCCCTGCTCATCGTCCTGCCAGCCAATGCGGATGTTTTCCGAACCGGGGCTCTGGAGAATCGACAACGACAGCTTCGCCTCATCGGCGTCCCCCGAATTGGCCGCATTTCCCCGGCCCTTTGGCCGCTTGAGTCGGTTCAGACGGATGCCGACCTGTCGCTGATAGAAGCTGAAATGGATGCTCCGCCCCTCGTGATCGCTGATCGCGGGCTTGCCATTCATCATTTCCGCCGCGAGAACCAGGGTGTTCAACACCCGCAGCCTCCTTCGCTCGAAGGGAGTATCAAACAGCGGGGTGTTCCACGACGACGGGAAAGAACTGGCGCGTTGTCGTTCTCGCCGTTGCTCATCTTCCTTCAGGAGTCTGTCGACCGCGGGATGCCATATCCGCACCTCTCGCGGCACAGTCACCTTGCCAACAGTTTTGGCAATACGTTCGCGAACGCGCTCAATCGGCTCCTCGAATTCCGGAGGTGGCGGCAATGCGGCCAGCAGTTCCTCTACGCTCCAACCCGAATGCCAGTAACCCACGCCCGCGCCGACGAGGACCTCATCGTCCATACCAGGCGGACGCTCGGCGAGCGCCACCTGCGACGTACTCTTTCGAGCCGCCTTTTTTGCCCAATGCCCAAGGCCGGGCGTAGGAATTTCCGCTCGCGCGCACGCTTTCTTCAAAGCGACATCGGAAATTCCGAATCGCGGAGCCAGAATCTTCATCGGCTCCGACCAGACAAGCTCGTAGAGTTGTTTCCGGGAAAGCCGTTTGGCCATCGTAATCTCCAAAATCTGCGTTGGACTTCATCTCAACACAGAGGAGTTTCTCGGCAGCGCACCTCTCGTTTGATTTGCCAGCACCACCCAGGAACTTCGTTTTCGGGCCTGGTTTCGGCCTCCTCGACACAAAACCGACCCGCAGGCTACTGTGGTTTTCGTCGGAAGCCGGCTGTTTGTCCCAGAATCTACTGCTGATTTCCTAGATTGCGTGGGTGACAAGCCTAGGTCATGAGTGACCTCTCGAACTTCTTTGCTTGCGGTCACCTGCTGTGGCTGCAAGCTGTGCAGCACCAGGCAGAGGTAAATGTTGGAGGAGGCAGCAACGGTTGCAACAACTGGTGCGGAGACGTCGGTTTTCCAATTCATTCTGCCCTGTTCGTGCTCACACCATTTCGTTTGTATTCAATAACTTACGTCGCTGTCATTTGCATCGGATGCGCTCATTTGCAGCCTAGAGTGCACCGCAACCAAGCAAACAGCCGCTTTGAGTTAGGCCAAGTTTATCGGCTCATGTAGGCGGATCAAAGCAACTTTGAAGTATTGGGGAAGTCCTGCGCCCCCCTGACCAAAGACCCGGAGTTCGCGGCATCTAAAGTAGGTTTAACCCTGCTTAGCCCCAGCAGCATTTTAGGGGGCAAAAGCTTCAGCCGGTTGTCACTCCCGGTTTTTGTCCCTACCAAATGACGCTCGGTCGCGAGCAACCCTACGATCGATTCATACGAAAGTATCGGCGATACGTTGGTATCAGTTCGCGTGAACTGTTCTGCTAGTAGCGCTTGATGATGACGACGGTCTTATCGTCAATGCGGTCTTGCTCGCCACTCTGGCGCAATTCGTCGTCCTTCTTTAGGGCGTAGTCGAGTAAGGTATTGCAGATTTCCTTCGCCGAAAGTTGATGGTGTTCACGCATCACTTTTTCAAGACGGCTGCGTTCCTCTTTATCGCCGCCGCTATACACGCCGTCGGTGTAAAGAAAGAAGATATCCCCTGTATTCATGAGTGTGAGTTCGGCCATGTCCGAAGATTTCACTCGTCGCTTCCGGTAGTCCAAAGAGAGATATCGGTTCCGGTCAGGATGGTCTTCCGGGATTTGCAAGCCAAGAGGGAGAAACTGCACCATACGGCTCTTGTCCAATTCCACGAACCTGCCAAACTCCGCGGAGTAGACAAGTGGTGGCGGATGTCCGAAATTCACAAATCGAAATTTGCCGGATGGCCGAATCTCGCCATACAGCATCGTAGCGATTTCTTGTACCCCATCCGTCAAACTCCGCCCGAGTGCATTGCGCGCCGTGGATGATTGAGCCAGTCGTAGATTCATTCTCTCG
>Ga0181533_1003022_pt1 | contig 18790 bp, 17 predicted proteins | sample PEATcosm2014_Bin_45_FD_119772 | JGI IMG/M metagenome (GOLD analysis project Ga0181533, IMG submission 119772) | Peatland microbial communities from MTU Mesocosm Facility, Houghton, MI, USA - PEATcosm2014_Bin11_60_metaG | ecosystem: Environmental > Terrestrial > Soil > Wetlands > Peat | place... | reverse complement strand
GCGCATCGTCAAGCGCGTCAAGGACCGTGAACGCGGCGTCCCCGGCGGAGTCTATATCTCGTGTTCCGCATGCGACTTCTACGAAAAGCTTTAAGCTTTGCTTGAGTTCTTATCCACAGAAAAAGCCCGGCATCGCGCCGGGCTTTTTCAGCTTCGCTGGTTAGAATGCAATCGCTTGCGCCATCTCCTGCAGGATCGCTTCAGCCGCTTTGGCCGGATCAGGCGCCTGGGTGATGGGCCTTCCCACTACCAGGTAGCTTGCGCCCGCAGAGAGCGCGTCGGCGGGTGTTGCCCGGCGCTTCTGGTCATCGGAATGGGAATGGGAATGGGAAGGGCTGGGGGCGTCGGCGCCCGCAGGGCGAATGCCGGGAACCACCAGCACTCCTTCCGCGCCGGTCAGCGCTCGTACCGCTGTTACTTCCTGGGGCGAGCAAACAAAGCCGCAAATCCCCGCTTCCCATCCCATGCGGGCCAGCAATTCCACCTGCTCAGCGGGTGAGCCTTTCACTCCGGTGGCTTTCAATTGCGCGGCGTCCATGCTGGTCAGCACAGTGACAGCCAGCAATTGCGGCGGATCGGCTACGCCGTCCAGTGCGGCACGCGCGGCGGCCAGCATGGCCGGCCCTCCTGCCGCGTGAACCGTCATCATGCGCGGGCCGAGCCCCGCTGCCGAGCGCACCGCGCCGGCCACCGTATTGGGAATGTCGTGGAACTTCAGATCCAGAAACACCGAGAGACCGCGGGCCGTCAGCGCCTCCACCACGGAAGGGCCGGCGGCAGTAAACAGTTCCAGGCCCACCTTGAACCACTGACACGCGCCCTCCAACTGCTTCACCATGTCTTCAGCAGCCGCGACGCTCGGCACGTCGAGCGCTACGATCAAGCGCTTGCGCGCTTCCTCCATCCGGTCAGGCTCTGTGGGGCGAGCGGAAATGAACGTCGGATTCATGCGTTCGGGGATGGGCATACTCAAATGCTACCTGATGTTCCGGCGTCGGGCCCGGCGCACCAGCTTGCGCGAGCTCTCATCGCAGCCGCAAGCGGCCGCGCCCGCAATCGTCCACCGTATTCCGCCTGCTGGGGAGTTCAAGGCATTTGACGTGGGGGTTGCGCCGATCCGGAAACAGGATTCGCGGCATTGTGCGCAAGCAGCGTTTTGGACTGGCTGTGTGCAGAGCGGGGCACGAGCACTACATACGGCACGTTGCTTTGCGAAAACCTGTTGTGCAGAGATGAATCGCCAAACGGAGGCGCGTGATCGCCCACAATCACAAAAACCGTGGGCCGGCCCATCGGATCTAATGCCAGTTGCGCAACGGAGCGGTGCACGTTGGCAACCAACTGATACCACGAGCAGAGCGGCGAATCGGGTTGCAGTCCCAGGGCGGCCGAGCACAATGCTCCATTGGGCAAATGCAAGGGCACAGGCTCCGGGAGATGCGAATTGAGAGTCATCCAATGAATGAACTTGGGGCGCGAGCTATCCTCGTCAAGGCGACGCCCGATCCAGGCGGCAATATCCGCGTCGCACGTTCCGATAAATGCACCCGTGCAATCGGGCAATCCCTGCGGTTGAAGCTGCTCGTGAAACCATCGTTCCTGGAACCCAATGGTGTCGTACCATGTCGAGCGGTTGAACATATGACCGCTCATCCCATGCACGCCGATGGTTTCGTAGCCGAGAGCGGCAAGCCGGGCGGGCAGGCAACTCCGTAGATCCGCGGCCGGCGCGGTAAGCAGGTGAAAGCCGATCGCGCTGCCGCACAGCTCGCGCGCTTCACCTGCAATCGTTTGGCCGTTAAAAGAGACACTCCCCCGGATCACCTCGTATTTGGCGCTCACATCTGGCTGCAAATAGGGCTCGACCAAAGCGTCTTGCAACGGCTGGTCGACCGCGAGTCCCCAGGATTCGACCAGAATCTGCACCACGTTGGGCAAGTCCCCATTGCTTCCGCCCGGGAACATGCCTCCGTCACGCATGGCGGCGGCTGTCGCGCTCGATACGGGGAATGCTGACGCGGGGCCGCTCTTGTCGAACGCGTGGAATTTGGCTTCATACGCCTCAATGCGCAGCAATCGAATGATGGGGATGCGAGCCAGTCGAGGAGCGTGGAGCCATTGGGTATCTGCTCCATCCAGGCGGGGCGACAAGTGGGCGAAGGCGGGAAGATGCCCGGTGGCGAGGCGGACGGACCAGCTGTCAATTCCCACGATAGCCGTCGCAAATGCAACCAGGCACGCAGCCGCTCGCCAGCGCTGGCCTTTTGGCAGTCTATTGCCAGGCAGCTGTGCCGCAGTGGCGGCCGCCAGCAGAGCCAGCAGCCCTACGATCATCACACAGAGTAAGCGAGGTCCGGTGAATGCGTGCGCCGCGCTCAGATTGGCCAGGCATTCGCGCACCGGAATGCTATATGTGACGCATATACCGCAGAGCAGATCGGCGATCATGACCGCAAATAGCAGGCCCGCGGCAAGAATCCGCGGAGCGATCAGTGCAATCAGCCCGACGGTCAGATACTGAACGCAGAACCACCCAAGACTGCGAAATCCGAACTCGCGCGCTACGATCCAGTAGGGAAGATTGGCGAAAATAGCGTAAAAGGCTACAAACGTAAGCCAAGGGGCATAATGGCTCGCAATCTCAGCCCAGGTCCTCCGCCATTCCTGCGGCATTGGGTTTTCGATCCACCAACCAACGGAGCCCATACAAAGTGACCCTCATCCCACACAAAAAATATCCGCAACGCCCAGCGGGGGAGGTTCCAACGGATGTGTGGCAACTTGACTATACAAACGAAAAAATACGTTGCTGCGGTGACTTGCCGCACAAAGAATGTCGCTGTGCGGATGTGGGAACGGAAAGCGATACCTTCCCGTTTTGCAACGCGCTGTTAGACAGAAAGCGTCAACCGGTACCATGGTGAGAAGGAGCGGAGATTGAAGCCGGGAAAACTTGAGCGGTTCTCCAACACATGTGCCCTTGTCGCTTCGTGCAAGGTGGCTTTTTCTTGGGGAAGAAGCCACTTGAGGGCAACGCTTTCGGTAAATACCTATTGGAGAACCGCTGTTGCCGTACGGAAGTGGGTCATTGGAATCCTGGGGTTAGTCCTGTCCGTTCCGGTCGTGGCCGCGACCGTGCACACCAACCCCATGAACTACGACCCCCAGGTGCGCGCGGCGTATGAGCGCTTCTACAACCTCGACTATCCGGGCGCGGTGGAGCGCTTCCAGCAGTTTCACGCGGCCCATCCCGGCGATCCGCAGGCCACTGCCTATCTGCTCAACGCGTTGATTTTTCAGGAGCTGTACCGCCAGGATCTCCTCGACACCACCTTTTACGCCAACGACGGATTTCTCACCGGCCACCACGCCACAGACGAGGATCCCGCGAAGCGCGATCGGATCTTTGCCCTGGCCGATGAGGCGGTGCGCGAGGCCGACTGGCGAATCAGCAAGAATCCCAACGACGTCGATGCGCTCTTTGCCCGCGCCTGGGTGCGCAGTTTGCGCTGTGCCTATGTGGCCATGGTGGAGCGCGCGTTTGCCACCGGCTTCCGCCTGGCCACGAAGGCCAAAGACGATGCGGCGCGCGCTTTGGAGATCGACCCCGACTACGTGGACGCGAAACTCATCACCGGCGTCTACGAATATGTGGTGGGCGCGCTTCCCTGGCCCTTCAAGTTCATGATCGGCTTTGCCGGCATCACCGGCTCCAAATCCACGGGACTCACCATGCTGGAAGACTCGGGCTCGCGCGGTGTCATCACCAATATCGAGTCGCGTACCGTCATTGCGCTTTTCCTGCGCCGTGAATCGAGGTACAAGGAAGCCATCCAGGAGGTGCGCGGCCTGAAAGGCGAATATCCTCACGATTTTCTGTTCTGCCTTGAAGAAGCCAACCTGCGCAAGGATGCAGGCGAGGGCATGGGCGCCGTGGATTCTTACCGGCAGCTTGTAGCCGACGCGGGCCGGCCGGGCTATTTTGCTTCGTCCAAGCTTGAATTGGCGTATTTCGGGCTGGGCGACGCCTTGCGCGGCCAGCGCCATTACGACGAAGCCGCACAAACCTACGAACAAGCGGCCTGGACGCGCGGCGTGGGCTCAGAGCTCAAGATTCGTTCGCTCCTCGACGCCGGCGAATGCCACGACATGAACGGCCAGCGAACGCTGGCGATGCGCGATTACCAGACGGCCATTGACACCGGCCCCAACACCTCTCGCGCCGGCGAGGCGAGAAAGTACCTGCACACTCCCTACAAGGGAACCTGAGGAGCTCAAATCCCCATCCGGGTTGCAGGTTATTAGCCAGATTCTGCGGGAACCGGCGCGCGCCAAACCTCGTATCCTCTAATCAGTTGAAGTTCTTCCTCGGAGAACCGGTCATGACCGTCTTCTGTCAGCACTGTGGCACCGGATTACCTGCAAGCGCTCATTTCTGCTCGACCTGTGGTGCAGCCACTCCCGCCGTGCAGCCCATCCCCGGCCGCCCGCTCCTGCGCCCCCGCTTTGGCCGCCAGATCGGCGGAGTCTGCATCGCCATTGCGCAAGCCAACGGATGGGATGTCGCTTTGGTCCGCATCATCGCGGTGATCGGCCTTATCTTCTCAAGCGGCCTGGTCGGCGTGGCCTATCTCGCTGCCTGGATTGGAATTCCTGAGGAGACGCCACCCCTGCCGGGGGCGTATCCTCCAGGTGTATGAACGGCGTCTCTCTTTCTGACGGCTCAGGCCTTGGATTCACCGACGCAGGCACCGGCCCATCGGTTGTCTTTCTGCATCCCACCCCTCTCGACCGCGATTACTGGCGCCCCCTGGCCAAGGAACTTGCCGGCATTCGCGCCGTTGTCCCCGATCTGCGCGGCCATGGTGTCTCGGCGCTCGGTTCCGATCTGCCGGCCGGTGCTTTCGACCTGGTTCCCGACGCTCCCGTGCTCACCATGGAGCAGTTGGCCACAGATGTGCTCGCCCTACTCGACCAGCTCTCCCTGCGCCGGGCCGTCTTTGTGGGCTGCTCCATCGGCGGCTACGTCCTGTTGGAGCTTTGGCGCAGGGCCCCCGAGCGCATGACGGGTCTGGTCTTCATCAGTTCCAAACCGCAGCCCGATGCCCCGGCCAACCTTATCCGTCGCGCCGAAACCATCCAGCGGGCGCGGACCGAGGGCGTCACCGCGCTCTTCGACGGCATGGCGCAAACCCTCGTCAGCGAAACCTCCCGCCACGAGCGTCCGGAGATTGTCGCCGAAATTCGCTCTCACATGACCCTCACGCCCGAAGCCGAGGTTGCGGTGCAGGCCGGCCTGGCCACGCGCCCCGATTCGGTTCCCACCGTGTCCACCATCCGTGTCCCCGTTCTCGCCATTGCAGGCGCGGAGGACACTGCCGTCATTCCCGCGGACATGGAAGCTTTTCGCTCCGCTCCTGGAGGTTGCGAGTTCCACGTGCTGCCAGGCGCCGGGCACTTTGCCGCATACGAGCAGCCGCGCAAAGTCGCGGCCCTCATGGCGCCCTGGCTGCGGCAGTTCGATCTCTGATTTTTTTGCCTCTCCCGCGGCCACGCGGCGCTGTTAGAATCGCCCACGAAGTTACTTGCCGATTCCCGGAGACTCCTATGCCCAATGCCTCGATTTCGAATCCTGCCCGCCGCAAGTTCCTGCGCGCCGTGCCGGCCGCCGCGGTCGCCGGCTTCACACTGACGAATGCGTCGCTCGTTGCCTCTTCGGCCGCGGCGCAAGACATGAGCGCCCCCGCGCTCCCGTTCAGGCTTTTCACTGCGCAGGAGATCGCGGACGATCTCAAAGCGCTCGCCGCCAATCCCGGCAACAACAATCTCGTGCAGGAGAAGTCCTTTGTTGTGGTTCTCACCACCGAAAAAGCGAAAACCGCCGCTGAGTTCGAGTGGCACGAGCATCGCGACCACGTCTTTCAGATTCTCGATGGGTCCACGGTGTACGAACTGGGCGGCACGCCGAAGGGCGCGCACAGCATCGGACCCGGCGAATGGCACGCGCCCGAGTCGGAAGGGCACCAAACCGTCACCTTGAACAAAGGCGACATGCTGGTCGTCGGGCGCGGCACGCCGCACCGCCGCATCACCACGGGGAGCGTTACATTTTCACTGATTTCGCCGCAGGGAAGCTAGCAGCTAACTGGGTGAGTCGGAAGTATGCACCACAATGAAACTTTCATCCTGAGCGAAGTGGGCCGCGCTTCACGCGGCCCACGAGTCGAAGGACCTGTATTTGTCATTCCGCTTTTATGCGGTCGCCCCGGCCTCCGCGATGAAAAGCTAAAAGCTAAAAGCTAGAAGCTGATTCTCAGTTCCTGCTGCGCAGCTTCGAGAGCAGTATCAGGATCTCCAGGTACAGCCACACCAGCGTCACGATAATGCCGAACGCCGCGTACCACTCCATGTATTTGGGAGCGCCGTAGGCCACGCCCTGCTCCACAAAATCGAAGTCCAGCACCAGGTTCAGCGAGGCAATGGCGACCACGAAGAGGCTAAAGCCAATGCCAATCAGCCCGGAGCCGTAGACGGAAGAGAAAATGGTGATGTGGAAGAAGCTGAGCAGCCACGTGAGGAAATAGAAGGCCGCGATGCCGCCCGTAGCCGCCACCACGCCGATGCGAAACTTCTGCGTCACCTTGATCAGTCCGGACTTGTAGATCAGCAGCATCACGAACAAGGTGCCAAACGTCAGCGCCACGGCCTGCATGGCGATGCCGGGATATTTCAATTCAAAGATTGCCGATATGCCGCCGAGCGCGAGGCCCTCGAGCAGCGCGTAAATCGGCGCGGTGACCGGTGCCCACGACATCTTGAAGGTGGTCACAATGGCGACCACAAATCCGCCCAGTAGGCCCAGCATCATTACCGCGCTGGCGAAGCCGGTGTCGTGCGACTGCATGAATTGGCTCCACGTCCACGCTGCCGTGGCCACCACGCAGAGCAGCAGAATGCCGGTCTTGTTCACCGCCCCGCTCAGCGTCATGCGCGCCGAGGCGTCCACCAGGCTCCCGCCGTACTGGCTCTGCGCAAAGCTCGAGAATGTGTTCTTGCCGAGCGCCGGATTCGAAGTCTTGATCAATGCCATGGGTTGTCTCCGTTGTGCGAAACAAGATTGGGGGAATTGCCAGGCCGTGCTAAAACCTGACTCGCTGCTTTCATTTTAAATCCAGCGGGAGAACGCCGCCGGATGCGCCGCTTCAAACCTCAATCGAACGCCGACAAGCCGTAGGCGCTCTCGTACCGCGCCACCGTCGACCGCAGATTTTCAATCGCGCCCACGGCCTGGATGCCGCCGCGCGCTCCCTGCGCCATGCAGTTCATCGCCGCCGCCGCGCAGGAGAAATCCAGCTGCCGCTCCAGCGGCCACTCCTGCATCAGTCCGTAAATGAACCCGGCGCGAAAGATGTCGCCGGCCCCGGTCGTATCCACCACCGGAACGCGGAACGCGGCGCAATGCACCAGTTGCTTGCCGTTCCACGCCAGCACGCCGTCTTCGCCCAGGGTCGCCGCGCTCAGCTTGCAGCCGTAGCGCGAGAGCATGCGGCGCAAGGCGCGATCGAGGTTGCTGTCGTCCATCAACCGGCAAGAGAAATCCTTGCTGACAATCAGGTAATCGACGTTGGCCACCAGCTCTTCAATGCCGGGGTAGGTGTCATCGAGATCGGCCACCACGGGAATGCCCGCGGCCCGCGCCCAGCTTGCGGCCAGTGTCGCGGCCGCCGTGTCGTGCCCGTCCAGATGCAGCAGGCGCGCATTGGTCACCCATTCGCGGCGCAGTTCCTCGGGCTTCAGCGTCATGTGCTCGTCGCGCCGGCAAAGCACGGTGCGCTCGCCGCCCGCGTCCACAAGAATGAGCGATTGCGGGCTCACGCCGCCGGGCACTTTGATGAGCTGCGCCTCCACGCCGGCGCGCCGGAACGCCTCTTCGTGCAGCCGTGCCGCGTCGTCGTCGCCCAGCTTGCCCACGTAGCGCGTGCGCAATCCCCACGTTTGGCAGGCCACCACGGTCGTCGCCACCTGCCCGCCCGGCATCACGCTCGCGGCGTAGTACTCCAGCTTCGAGCCGCGTTCGGGGTATGCCGGCAGGGGAATCAGCGTGTCCGTCGCGTTCAGTCCCACGCCCACCAGATCAACTTGAGGCCACTCAGTCATGCAATCTTTTTATTGTAACGGGCGGGTGGTGCGGCCGTTGTGCGCATCGCCACATCGGGTGCAATCCCTCTTCGTCACGGTGCGTTCCATGCTGTACGCTCTAAACAGTGTTTTCCTGGTCTTGGAATTTCTTCGGGTTTTGGACGTGATTTGTGCCTGAAACAGAATCTTCATCCCCGCGCCCGTTTTTCTATCCGCAGCCCGGCGCGGCCCTGCATTGCGGCGCGGTTTCGCTTGAAACCCTCGCGCGCCGCTTCGATACTCCGCTCTACGTCTATTCTGCCGACCAGATCGTGGCGCGACTGCGCCTTTTTGAGCAAGCTCTAGCCGGCCGCGAGCATTTGGTCTGCTACGCGGTCAAAGCCAACTCCGCGCTGGCCATTCTCAAGCTTCTCAGCCAGAACGGGGCCGGTTTCGACATCGTCTCCGGCGGCGAACTCCAGCGCGTGCTGGCCGCTGCGCCGGATGCCGTCGCCCGCGTGATCTTTTCCGGCGTGGGAAAAACTGCCGCGGAGATTGACCTGGCTCTCAAAACCGGCATTCTGCAATTCAACGTGGAAAGCGAAGCGGAACTCAAGCTGCTCGCGGCCCGTGCGCGTAAATTCAGGATCCGCGCCCGCTTCGCGCTGCGCGTCAATCCGGATATCTTTGCCGATACCCATCCCTACATCTCCACGGGCCTGCGCGAGCACAAGTTTGGCATCGACATCCGCCGCGCGCTGGGCATTTACAAGAGTGCCGTCAACGATCGCTGGCTGGAGGCGCATGGCGTCAGCGTGCACATCGGCTCGCAGATTCGTTCGGCAGTTCCCTTTGGCGCGGCCATCGAACGCGTGAGCAAGCTGGTGCAGCAGCTCAGCCGCGAAGGCATCGCGATTCAATCAATCGACGCCGGCGGCGGACTCGGCATCGATTATCACGCTGGCGCCTTCGATGCCGCGGCCAAAGTGCGGGAGTACGCCGCGGTGCTCGAACACGCGCTAGGCGGCTTTGCAGGCAGCCTGCTCATCGAGCCCGGCCGTTTTCTTGTGGCCCAGGCGGGAGCGCTCGTGGCGCGCGTGCCCTACGTGAAGCGCAACGGCAAAAAGACCTTCGTCATCACCGACGCGGCCATGAACGACCTCATCCGCCCCGCGCTCTACCAGGCTTGGCACGAGATCGTTCCGGTGCGGCCCAGGGCAGGGAAGGCACGCATCGTCGATGTAGTCGGCCCCATCTGCGAGTCGGGCGACTTTTTTGCGCGCGACCGCAAACTTGCGCCCGTCGAACCGGGCGACCTGGTGGCCTTGCTCGATGCCGGCGCTTACGGCATGGCGCAAAGTTCCAACTACAACACGCGCCCGCGCGCGGCAGAAGTCCTTGTCGAAGGCAACAAAGCGCGCCTCATCCGCCGCCGCGAAAGCATGGCTGATCTCCTCGCGCCCGAGGTGGTTTAATTCCTGGGCAGGATTTGCCAATGGCGCTATGATTTGAGGTGAGGTTGCTGTGGAAGAACGCATCACAATCGAGCAGGGAAAACGGTCTGGCCAGCCATGTGTCCGGGGATTGCGGATTACGGTCTGGGATGTGCTGGATTGGCTGGCGGCGGGAATGAGCGAAGAGGAAATTCTTGTCGACTACCCGGAACTGGAAGCGGCTGACTTTCGTGCCGTCTTTGACTATGCTTCGCGCGTTGGGCGGCGTGTGGCGTTGTGAAGCTGATCCTCGACGAGAACCTGTCGCGGCGGCTCGTCCCGCGTATCGCGGATCTTTTCCCCAATTCAACTCACGTAGCGACGGAGGGTTTACTCCGGGCCCCGGATTCTGCCGTTTGGGAGTTCGCAAAGGCGCATGGATTTGCGATTGTGACCGCGGATGCGGACTTTTATGAATTAGCTACTACGGTCGGACCTCCTCCCAAAGTGATCTGGCTCCGCGGTTGCGATTACCCGACATCTGCATGCGAGGAGCTGATACGCCGCCAGGCGATCCGGATCGCGGAGTTTCTTGAAGACGCGGGAACGGCCGTGCTGGTCTTGAGGCCGTAACTTCAATTGGATTCGGGCTCTACTGATTCACGCCTGAGGCTTCCACAAAGCCGGAGGTCTGCGAGGGAGGTCCGTTGCTCTTGGGTGGCGCAGGGGAGAAGCTCGAGCCCTTGGCATTGATGGCCGTGGAATAGTCGGGACCGAGTCCAAGTTTCAACAGGGCGCGCGAATCGGGCATCAGCTTGGTTTGCCATCCATGGTCAGCCTGATACTTCTGCATCGCGGCTACGGTCGTCGCGTCCCACTTGCCGTTGGCTTCGCCTGCGAGGTAATGCTCGCGGATCAGCGCCTGCTGAATCTGCGTCACCCGCTCCGGCTCGATGGCCTGCTGGCCGCGTGGACGGCGTGCTTTGTGCTTCGATTTCGACAGCTTGTGTGTGCTGGTGGGGCCGCTGGTCGGCGACCGGTGCACGTTGGTTGCAAAAGCGGGCGGCGCAACAAGGGCCGCGGAAATCAGAAGTGTCGCAGCAGTGCGAGATGAAAACATGGCTTTTCCGCCTGAATGATTGCCTTACTTCGTTGGACTCTTCGCAGTAGTGTAGCCAAGGTACCACATTCCAGCAAGGAGAAAATCGTCCCAGCGAAACAGGTGGACTTACTTTGGGAACGGCGCCGGGTATGCGAAATCGCATCCGGCGCCGGTCTCCATGGGTTTATAAGGTTCCGCCAATGATGTCGATGCCCAGCTCGGGATGGTGCGGGTCGATCGCCTCGAAGACCACATCGTCGCCCGTTTTGAGCTTGCCTACCACTGCATCGAACTTCTCTTTGGTGGGTGTGGGCTGCTTATTGACGCGCGTGATCACGAGCCCCGTTTCGACTCCCTGCAGGTCGGCGAACGAGCCGGTGCGGACCGATTCCACCAGCACGCCGGAAGTGTGGATCTTCTCGGTGATTGCCGGCGGCGCATCGCGCACCACGACGCCCAGCCTGGCTTCGCCGGCGTCGCCTTGGCCTTCCTGGGTAGTTTCAGGTTGCGGATTGTTCATTTCCGCAAACACCTTGTCGCGATCGCCGATCGTCACCGTCGTATCCATTGGTTTGCCGTCGCGAACGTATCCCAACCGGATCGTCGATCCCGGCCTGCGACTGGCAATTTCGTTGACCAAATCGTCGCCATCCTTGATCGAGCGTCCATCTACGGAGGTGATAATGTCGAGTACCTTGATGCCCGCCTTATCCGCGGGACCATTGGGCTGAACCTGCTGCACCAGGACCCCGTTGTTGAAACCGTACTTGCGATTGACGGCGCTCGGAAGTCCCTCGCGGAACTGGATACCGATCGAGCCTCGCGTCACCTTGTGACTGGCTCCGATCAGGTCGTTGTACACCGCGACCACGGTGTTCGAAGGCATGGCGAAACCGATTCCCTGGTAGCCCGCAGACTGTGTGTAGATGGCCGTGTTGACGCCGATCACTTCGCCGTTCATGTCAAGCAGCGGCCCGCCGGAGTTGCCGGGATTGATGGCCGCGTCGGTTTGAATAAAGTGCTGGAACTGTCCCTCTTTACCCTCTTCAATAGTGCGGTTCTTGGCGGAGATGATGCCCGCCGTCACGGTCTGCGCCAGCGCGAACGGGCTGCCGATCGCCTCCACCCAGTCGCCCACCTGCGCCGTATCGGAGTTGCCCATCTTCACCGTGGGCAACGGCGTGCTGGTGTCGATCTTGATCACCGCCAGGTCCGTGGCCTTATCCACGCCGATGACGCGCGCCGGGCGTCCCAGATCCTGCGAGTCGGGGTCTGTCGAGAGCTTCACGTAGATCTTGTCGGCCTTGTCGATCACGTGATCGTTGGTGATGATGTAGCCCTTGGGATCGACGATGAAGCCCGAGCCCAGCGACTCCTGCACCTGGCCGTTGTCGCCTTCATCCGGTCCACCGGGCATCTGGCCGCCGAAGAAACGGTTCAGGAAGTCCTGGAAGTTGTCTGGTCCCTGCTGCTGATCGTTGTTGTCGTTGTCATCGGGATTCTGCTGGTTGGGCTGCTGGCGGAAATGGAAGTTGTGCGGCCTGTGGTTGCCCGACTCCTTGGGCAGTGTTTGCGTGTTGATATTCACCACCGCTGGTCCCACCGCCTTGGCGATGCGCACGAAATCGTTTGGCGGGATCGCCGAATTTACTACCTTGAGGGGAGTGGCGTCGCCGCTGTCACTTTGCTTTTCCTGCCCGCGCACTCCGTGGGCGGCAAAGGAGCCGGCCACAATCACGGCCGAAAGCGTGGCGAGCAGCACAAATGCCGAGGTGAGACGGCGCGAGCGAAGCCGTTCGAAGAACCATTTCATACGTTTCCTTGACCTCTTGAGGCGCCCGGCCGGTTTGCATGTTGGCGGCGCCATCTACTCTCAGTATAGCCAGCCGATGGTCTCTGCGGCGGAGCCGCAGCTTCAAACCGTTTTCGCCGCAACCGCAATCGGCCGTCCGCGCCTGCTCGATTAGACGCTCCGGAAGGCGAAAGAGCCGCATGCCCTCGCAGCCGAACCAGAGTTACTGCTCCGCGGCCCACTCCAGCATCGCCAACGTCAGCAGCAGCACGCGTTTGAGCGCCAATTCGCGGTTCTTCGGCGAATACCATTCGCGCAGCGTATGCGCTTCGCCGCCTTCTCCCCCCGCGCCCATCGAAAGCGCCGGAACGCCGAGCGCCAGTGGAAGATTGGCGTCTGTCGATCCCAGCCGGAGGTCTGTGCGCAGGCCCAGGTGCCGGTCCACGGCGCGCAACACCGCCAGCAGAGCCGAATCATCCGCCAAATGCGCTGCGGGACGGTCGCCGATCTTCGTGATCGCGAATTCCAGCCGTCCGCGCGCACCTGCACCTGGGCCTTTCGACCGCGCATTCCAATGTCCGACGGCATCCTCCACCGCGCGATGCAGCGCAACTTCAAGGCGCAACAATTGGTCTCCGTCCGTCGATCGAAGGTCGACGGTCGCCTCGGCGCTCTCGGGAATTGAATTTACGCTGATGCCGCCGCGCATTGTTCCCACATTGAGTGTGGTGCGCGGCTCCTCGGGCAGCGGCGTTTCTGCCACCCCGGCCAGCGCCATGGCCAGCGCTGCAATGGGGTTCGGCGTTCCCGCATCGGTAAAGCTATGCCCGCCCGGCCCGGTGACCGTAACCCGATAGCGGCGGCTGCCCAGCGCCTGCGTCACAGCCGCGTCCGCGCCCGCGCCATCCAGCACGATATGCGCAGCCACGCGTCCCGCCAGTGCGCTGTGCTCATAAAAGTGCCGCACGCCGCGCAAATCGCCTTCGCCCTCTTCACCCACATTGCCCAGCACCACCAGCGCTGCCGGCAGTTCCACCCCGGCCCCAACTCCGGTTTTGACCAGCGCATGAACCACGGCCAGCATGCCCACCACACCCGCCGCGTTATCGCACGCGCCCGGAGCTTCCAGCCGATCGCCTGCAAGCACTGGATGCAGCGGAGTATCGGCGGGAAACACCGTATCAAGATGCGCCGAAAGCAGGACCACCGGCCCCGTATTTTCCGGAGGCAATTTCGTGGCCGGCAGCATTCCCAGCACATTGCCCACCGCATCGGTTTCTACCGCGCTCACGCCGGCTTCCGTGAATCGCGCCGCCAGCCATCGCGCCCGTTCCTGCTCGCCATTTGAGGGCGCGGCAATGCCCACCAGATCGATCTGCCAATCCATGAGGGTTTTGGGATTCGCGTGCAGCCAGGAGAATGCCGCGTGAATCGGCCTTTGCGCAGCCAATGCTGTCACGCGTGAGAATGCCGAGGTCGAGGAAAGAATCGGCATGGCGATGGATTCAGGGTAGCAGGGAATCGAGTGCAGAGGGGAGTCGGCGCCCGACCTGAGTCTCTTTCAATTCATTCGGCTGTGAGGCGCTGCACTAATAGCGACTGCAAATTCCGCCGTCCGTCGGCAATGAGGTGCACGACAATATCAGCGCCGTCGACTTCGTAGATGATCCGGTAAGGTTTGAAAAAGACCTGGCGATAATCGGCGTCAACGCCGGGCAGCAGTTCACGCGGACGCGACCCCCGATTCGGCAGGGCCGCTATACTCTCTGCCGCCTGGATCACGCGATCGAACACGTATTCTGCTCTTGCCGGAGAGTCGTGATCGCGAATCCACTCATAAATCTCTTCAAGGTCGGCTTGAGCGGCGTCGGTGATCAGTACCCGGTACTTCATCGACCTTGCCCACGCGATTTGCCCCCGTTTCCGCGCGCCGTCTCAACTTTAGTAGCGTGGCGCGCACGGATATCGCGAATGACGTCTGCAAGCGGATGGACCTGACCGGATGCGACCTGTTTTTTGCCAATGGCCAGGATCTGCAGGAGCGCTAACCTCTCCTGTGACTCTTCGTAGGAGTGCACGTCCATCAGCACCGCGCGCGCCTCGCCGTTTTGCGTGATGATAATCGGCTCGCGCTCTTCAGTGATCCGGTCAAGAAGCTCCGCAGCGTGAGCTTTCACATAGCTGATGGGTTTGATCTGCGTGGAATAGCGCACGGACACCTCACAAGAACTGCTTGAGTTTATTATAGTTCTTTTTCGGTTCGAATGAAGGCTAAATATGGTCTAAATTCGGACTTAATTCAATTCGTCAAAGTGCCTGCAAGTCATACTCCACCGAATGCAGAAACAAACCCCGCGCCGGCGCCGTGGGCCCTGCCGCGGAACGATTGCGCGCCGCGAGAATCCCGGGAATCTCCGCGAACGCAAGATGCCCGCGGCCTACATCCAGCATGGTTCCCACCAGGTTGCGCACCATGTGATGCAGGAAACCGTTGCCGCGGACGCGGTAAACCAGCATCGTGCCGGCTTCGCCCTGCCGCTCTTCCCACACCGAGGAGTGGATGGTCCGTATCGTCGACCCGGCCGGAATCTTAAGCGCCGGCGCGTCGTCTGCAATCTCGTCCGCCAGGCCGTTCCGTTCGCTCAGATCCGGATCGTTCGCGGCAAAGCTCTGGAAGTCGTGTTCTCCTTCGAAGACCTGCGCGCAGCTCCGCAGCTTCTCCAGATCGAGCACCCACGGGCAGGCATACACGTAGCGAGCCAGAAATGGCGAGCAGATGGCCTCGCGGAAGATTCGGTACTCGTAGGTCTTTGCGAGGGCCGAGTGGCGCGCATGAAAGGTGCTTCGCACTGTACTGGCTTTGGAGACGCGGATGGACGAGGGAAGGGTCCGGTTCAACGCGCGGTGCAGATTCCCGGCGGGAATGGGGGCGCGCAATGTGAAGCTGGCCACCTGGGCCAGTGCGTGAACTCCCGCGTCGGTGCGTCCTGAACCTTGAGGGAGCGGCGACTCGCCGGTAACCCGGCCCAACGCGGCCTGCAATTCGCCCTGAATGGTGGGCAGGCCGGGCTGCACCTGCCAGCCCTGGAAGTCGGTTCCGTCATAAGCTACGGTGAGCTTCCAGGTTCGGAATTCTTGATCGGCTTGGGCGCAATCAGTCAAAGGAGTTGCTGCATCAAGGGTACCCGATGCCCGATCTTCCTGCCCACGTGCACATTCCCGCCAATGTGGCGGGATTTCCACCGCGATGCGGCCGATTGCGGTTGCCAGAACCTGGGATCTGAGGTATTTTACTAACCAGTTAGTTAATTTGGTCGCCGGAAGCCTCTGATCCATGGCTCCGCTCGACGCAACCCGCTCCAGCGATCCTTTAGAGCGGTTGCAGAGTTTCCTTGCCCTTTCGGGGATCGTGCCAGTCGGCATTTTCCTGAGGAAAATACCACTTGGCAGCGGTGCTTTCTGGGTATTGCGACTCTGAAACCGCTGTAACCGGGGCTTCGAATACGATTTATGGCGATGCCTGGAACGCGCGGGGTACCGTTTTCGTAATCATCAAGGAACCATGCAGGCCCACATAACGGCGATAATCGTTTTGAGAAACCTGAAACTTGCTTCCGGAGCGGTTTGCTGGACGTCTTGAAGCGCAACCGGGGAACCCACCCAATAGGTGGGTCACGTGCCGCAATCTTGGGGAGAAGAAACATGCATTTGCAATTTTTAAACGCAGGTGGTTCGCATCGGCAGCGGGCAACCGCGGGCAGTGAAGCGCAAGAACCAAAAACAGGCTGGAGAGGGCAGGGGCAAGCCGCCGGACGTTTGCGCGCCATTGCTGCCATTTTGTTGACGTTGGCGGCCACCACGCCGCCCGGCTACGCGCAGCAGGCGGGCGCCGGCGCCACGCAGCCCGATAAGGCCGCCAGCGATCTTCCGGTAGCGCCGGTGCCGGTTCCTACGCAGCCGATTCCGCTGCGCACCTCCGGCCGCGATTACTCGAAGGCCTTCGGAACCTGGCACGGCAATCCGCTCAATATCTACCGGCCGACCACCATCGACAAGGCGAGTTTCGCCAACTCCGTGCGTCTTGCCGATCTCATGAAAGACGGCAAGATTTATCTCAGCCTCTCCGATGCCATAGCCCTGGCCATTGAGAACAACTACGACATCGCCATTGCGCGCTACGATCTCGACATTGCCGACACCGACATTCTGCGCACTCGGACCGGCGCATTGCCGCTGGGCGCGCCTTCAGGCCTTGTCACAGGAACCCTGGGTGGTTCAACCTCAATTTTGTCGACGGGCGGTGGGCCGGGAGGAACCGCGGGCGGGTCGGGCGGCGCGGGCTCAGGCACCGCGGGACTCACGCTGACGACCGGCGGCGCGGGCCCGCTGCCGGAAAACCTCGATCCAACACTTACAGGCACCATACAACTGGAACGGGCCAGATCGCAGCAGACCAGCATTTTCAGCCCGGCCTCCTCCACAAATACAGACGCGTACAACTTCACTTACAACCAGGGTTTCGTACCCGGAACCGCGCTTGCCCTGGCGTGGAATAACAGTCGAAGCAACACCAGCAACACATTGGCCAGCTATACGCCGCAGCTCAACTCTTCATTCAAGGCGACCGTTACACAGCAACTGCTGCAGGGCGCGGGCATCTGGGTGAACAAGCGCTTCATGTACCAGGCGCTGAACGATCGCCGCATCACCGACTCTTCATTCCGCCAGCAGATTCTCTACACCGTGAATCAGGTGGAGACAATTTACTGGGGCCTCGTGCAGGCTTACGAAGATGTGCAAGCCAAGCAACACGCTCTCGAGCAAAGCAACCAACTGCTCTCCGACAATCGCAAACAGTTGGAAGTCGGTTCCATGGCGCCGCTCGATGTGGTCAATGCCGAATCCAGTGTCGCCGCCGACCAGCAGTCGCTCATCAGCGCCCAGAGCGCGCTCAACTACCAGCAGCAGATCATCAAGCAGGCCATCACGCGCAACCTCAACGATGCCGCACTTTCGGCTGCTCCGGTCATTCCCACGGACCGCGTGAGTCTCGATGCCATTCCCGAGGAGACGCAGCCGGTGGAAGCGCTGGTGCAGGAGGCATTCCAGCAGAGGCCAGAGCTGGAGCAGGCGGTGCTTACGCTGCGCAACGATGAGATCACGCTCAAGGGTGCGCGCAATGCGTTGTTGCCGACGCTCGATGTCTACGGATTCTACAACGCCAGCATCATCGGCGGCGCCGTCAATAAGAACTGCAACTTCGCGGGCATCTCCTGCACCGTTACGGGCAACACCGCGCCCGGCGGTTACGGAGGGGTGCTCTCCGACCTGGTCAACAGCACCGCCCCCGACAAGGGCGTCGGCTTCAACCTGAGCATTCCCATCCGCAACCGTACCGCGCAGTCGGTGCAGGAGCGCTCGTTGATGGAGTACCGCCAGGCGGAGCTTCGGCTCGAACAGATCTACACGCAGATTCGCATGCAGGTGGCGAACGCCATGTTTGCGCTGGCCAACGACCGTGCACAGGTGCGGTCAGCAGAGGCGGCTCGCGACTACGCGCAACAGAGCCTGGATGCCGAAGAGAAGAAGTTGCACCTGGGCGCTTCAACGACCGCAAACGTGCTGCAACAGCAGCGCAGTTTTGCGGTGGCGGAGGACAACCTGATTGCCGCACACTTCGGCTATGCCAAGGACCGCGCAGGCCTCTACCAGACCTTGGCCTCAACTTTGCAGCACTACGGGATCAATTTGCCGGATGCCGCCGCAGGGACCGTGACCACGGCGCCGGTGATATCGGGGGTTGAGCCAGCCAAGCCCGGCAACGAGCCCACCATGACGCCGCCCGCGGCGCCAGATCAGCAAGCCATGCCGCCCGCTCAATAACGCTGCTTGCATGCGACGAACAAAGGCCCGGCACATGCCGGGCCCTTGTTTTTAGTGCTCCAAGAGCGCACAGGTGTTGCAAGTGATGCATCACCTGTAGTAGGATGTTTTCATGGGCAGCAAGAAGCGCCCCCGCAAAGTCATAGATTACGAAACGGCCTTTGCATGCGCTGGTGGCTACGGCATTTTGCGCGAGGAAGTCTGGATGGACGAAGAAGACAGGGTCGTTCGCTACAACCTTGCCTTTATCATGCCGCATCTGACCGGGATCGATCATGGCCGTATTCTTGGCTACGACAATAGGCATGGATACCACGAGCGCCATTTCATGGGAAAGGTGCAGGCAGTCGACTACGAGGGGTTTCCGAGCTTATCCCAGCAGTTCTACCAGGAAGTTACGGCCCTCCGGAGGGGTTATGAAGACAAAAGTATTCACTGATGGATTTGAGGGCCACGTGCGGC
>Ga0181533_1003020_pt1 | contig 18791 bp, 19 predicted proteins | sample PEATcosm2014_Bin_45_FD_119772 | JGI IMG/M metagenome (GOLD analysis project Ga0181533, IMG submission 119772) | Peatland microbial communities from MTU Mesocosm Facility, Houghton, MI, USA - PEATcosm2014_Bin11_60_metaG | ecosystem: Environmental > Terrestrial > Soil > Wetlands > Peat | place... | reverse complement strand
TCTTATCGAGCAGCAACACGTCCACGTCCCCCGCCGCCTCGACGGCCCGGCCGCTGGTGGCCATCACGTTGCGCCGGATGAGCCGGTCAATGCCGCTGATGCCGATTGCGCTGAGCAACCCGCCGATGGTGGTGGGGATCAAGCAGACCAGGAGCGCCACCAGGACAGGCACAGAGAAGTCAACCCCGGAGTAGATGCCGAACGGCTTGAGGGTCACGCACGCGAGCAGGAAAATGAACGTGAGGGCCGCCAGTAAAATCGTCAGTGCTATCTCGTTGGGGGTCTTTTGGCGCCGGGCGCCCTCAACCATCGCTATCATTCGGTCCAGAAAGGCCTGCCCCTTTTCCTGGGTCACACGGATGACAATGCGGTCGCTGATGACCTGCGTGCCGCCGGTCACCGCGCTGCGGTCGCCCCCGCTTTCCCGTATGACCGGCGCCGATTCGCCCGTGATGGCCGATTCATCGACGGTGGCGATGCCCTCGACCACATCGCCGTCGGCCGGGATCGTGTCGCCTGCCTCGCAAACGACCAGGTCGCCTTTCTGGAGCTCAGGGGCGGGAACCTTCTCCTCCCGGCCATTGCGCAACCGGCGAGCGATTGTATCTTTGCGCGCCTTGCGCAACGCATCCGCCTGGGCCTTGCCTCGGCCTTCGGCGACCGCCTCCGCGAAATTGGCGAACAGGACGGTGAACCACAACCAAACGGCCAATTGGGCAACGAAACCGCGCTCGGCCGCGGCGCAGCCAAGGATGCCCACCGTGGTCAGCACCGCCCCGACCATAGTCACAAACATGACCGGGTTCTTGACCATCAGCCGCGGATCGAGCTTGCGGAATGAGCCTCCGATTGCCGGCACAGCGATCTTCCAGTCGAAAAGAGAGGGAGCTTTGTGAGTCATAAAAGGCGAAATTCGTGAGGGCTGCTTGAACTAGAACAGCTTCCCTTGCCCGGTAAGGAAATGCTCGACGATGGGCCCGAGTGTCAGGCAGGGCAGAAAGTTCAGCGCGCCGACCAGCACCACCGTTCCCAGCAGCAAGACGACGAATGTGCCGCCCGCCACGGGGAAGGTCCCTGCGCTTGGGGGTGAGATTTTCTTCCGGCCGAGCGAGCCCGCCATGGCCATGATCGGGACGATCATCGAGAAGCGGCCAATCAGCATCGCCAGCGCAATCGTCGTGTTGTACTCGGGTGTGTTGGCGTTGAGCCCGGCAAAGGCACTGCCGTTGTTGCCGGTGGCCGAACTGTAGGCATAAATGATCTCGCTCAGGCCGTGCGGACCGTTGTTGTTCAATCCGGCCAAACCCCACTTGCTCACGGAAGCCCAGGCCGCAAAACCAAGGATCGACACTGCCAGCACCAGCAACGCCAGCATCGCCATTTTCACGTCGTAGGATTGGATTTTCTTGCCAAGGTATTCGGGGGTCCGCCCCACCATCAGGCCCGCAATGAACACCGCCAGCACCACGAAGACGAGCATGCCGTAAAGGCCCGCCCCGACGCCGCCGATGATGATTTCGCCAAGCTGAATGTTGAAAAGCGGGACGAACCCGCCCAGCGCCGTGAACGAATCGTGCATCGCGTTGACCGCCCCGCACGAGGCATCGGTCGTCACGGTCGCAAACAGGGCGGAGTTGAAGATGCCGAAGCGGACCTCCTTGCCTTCCATATTGCCGCCGGCCGCCGCGACCCCTAGTTGCTGATGAATCGGATTGCCAACCGCTTCCGAGTGCCAGCACAAAAAGACCCCGGCCAGAAACAATATCATCATCGCCGCCCAGACCGACCATCCATGCGCCTGGTTCTTGACCATCCGCCCCAGGTAATAGGTCAGCCCGCTGCCGATGGCGAAAATGGAAAGCATCTGGATGAAGTTCGAGAGCGGCGTGGGGTTCTCGAACGGATGCGCGGCGTTGGCGTTCATAAAGCCGCCGCCGTTTGTCCCGAGCATCTTGATGGCAACCTGCGAAGCCACGGGTCCCTGCGCGATCACCTGTTCCTCGACCTTCTGATCCACCATGACGGGCATGTTGGTCGTCACGGGTTGGCCTTTCTCGTCGAGCTTGGGCACGTCCACCATCACGGCCACGCCGTTGGTCATCACCGGCTGGCCCTTTGGGTCCAACTTCGGCGCTTGAACCATGACGGCGACGTTGGTCGTGACCGGCTGGCCTTTCTCGTCCGTCTTGGCAACCTGTGTGGTGAACGGTTCCGTGAGCTTGGCCTTGGTGTAGGGCTTGAAGTTTTGAATCATCCCTTGGGACACCAGGACCACCGCAAACACCACGCAGATGGGCAGCAACAGGTAGTAAACCGTCCGCACCAGGTCCACCCAGAAGTTACCCAGCGTTTGGGTCGAGTGCCGCGCAATGCCCCGCACCAGCGCCGCCGCAATCGCAATCCCGGTTGCCGCCGAGACGAAGTTGTGAACCACCAGCGCGACCATTTGCGACAGATACGACATGGTCGATTCGCCAACGTAGCTCTGCCAGTTGGTGTTGGTGGTGAAGCTCGCGGCGGTGTTGAAGGCCAGGTCCGGACTGACGGCGCCGAAGCCTTGGGGATTGAGCGGCAGCCACTTCTGCAGCCGCAGAATCCCATAAGTGAACAGGCAACCCACCACGCTGAAGAGCAGCATGGCAAACGCGTATGCTTTCCAATCCTGCTCTTTGTCGGATTTGACTCCCATCAGCCGGTAGGTGAGTCGCTCCAACGGTTTAAAAACCGGGTCAAGCCAGGTCCGGCCTTTTGCATCCAGGACCCGGACAAGGTAAAGCCCCATCGGTTTGGTGACCAGCGCCACCGCCGCCACAAACACTCCAAGTTGCAACCAATCCATCGCGCGCATAGCAGTTCCCTCAGAATTTCTCCGGCCGAATCATGGCCGCCAGCAAATAGACAAACAGCAGCAAAGCGACAATGCCGACAATCAGGTTTTCCATAGGCGTTCCCTTACATTTTGTCGCAGGCGAGGACATACAAGCCGCTCACGACAAAGAACAGCATCACAAGTCCGATATAGATCAAGTCCATCATAGTTTTTTCCGTGGCTGAAGTGTTCACGACCCCATAAAGTTTGGATAATAAAAACCCGTCGTGGCCCCATTAAAAATTCATAAAACGCGGCACGGTCAGGGGCTTCAAACGGAGCCGTTTGAACGACAAAAAATGAATAAAGTCCAGCTCAGCTTGGTTCGCGGCGCGCCTGGGCGACGATCCTCAAGGCGGCATTGCAGCGGTCGGCGATGTCGTGCCAGCGGCCGTCCAATAAATCCTGCTTTTTGGCAATCCAGGTGCCCCCGGCGGCAGCCACTGTTTCAAGCCTCAGATAGGATTCCAGGTTAGCCAGGTTCAGGCCGCCGGTGGGCATGAAACGGAGGCCGGTGTGCTTGTAAGGGGCGGAGAGCGCCTCAACCATCGCCACGCCGCCCAGCGCCTCAGCCGGGAAGAACTTCAGTAGTTTGCAGCCCAAGGCCAGACCCATCTCGATATCGGTGGGCGTGGCCACGCCGGGCACGAAGGGCAAGCCCATCTGCCGGGCGCGCTTGACGATGTCGGGATTCAAACCGGGCGCCACGGCGAAGGTGGCGCCGCTGCCTTTGGCAGCCTTGAGGTTGGCGGCCGTGAGCACTGTGCCCGCGCCAACGACCAACCCCGGACACTCTTGCGCCAGTGTCCGGATGACCTCGGCCGCCGCTGCCGTCCGGAAAGTGATCTCGACCACCGGCAGCCCGCCTTGCAGCAGGGCCTTGGCCAGCGGAAGGGCGGCCTCGGCGCTCTCGATGGCAACGACCGGCACCACTCCGTAATGAGCGACTCGCTCCAGAACGGATTCCTGTTTCATAGGACTGCCACGAGGGCCGCAGCCCGTGGAAATGTCAGGGCGGCTCGCATGAAGCAATCTTCTCCTGATTGCTCCCTGGGAATCAAGCCGCGATTTTCCAGCAAGCCGGGGCCTAAGCCCGGTTGGTCCAATCGCGAATGAACGCAAATTGACCCGGAACCGCGAAATCAATCCATGTCGTCCGTGATTTCCTCGATGGGCAGGGGTGGCTTGGCGCGAATTCCCTTGGCCCATTCCCGGCCCTGGTCGCTCGTGTGAAAGAGCGCCACCAACTCGTCCGTGACCTCCACGGCCTCCGCCTCCGGCGATTGATAATTCAATTCCCACTTGCTCACGACGGCCTGCACACCCGCCTTTTTGGCCACGCCGGGCAGCGCCTCTTTGATTTTCGCCATAATGCCTGCCACCGAACCGGTGCTGAACCCCTCCTCGTGCATCCGCCGCTGCCCCAACTTCATCCGGGCCTCTATCTCCTTCATCCGCTTCTCGTCCTTGACCGCCTTCGCTTTCTGATAATCCGCCTGGACGGCCTTGAGCGACTCCCGGAACTCTGTCGAATTGGCGTAAGCAACCGCCACCGCCCGCGAATCATAAACCCCAATCCGCAGCCTGTTCGTCTGCGACTGGGCCCGCGCTGTCGCGCCGGTCAGCAGACACAGCGCAACCGTTGAACTGACAATGAACCTTTTCGGGAACTCGACTGTATTTCTCATGCCGCGACTCTACCAGCCCGGCCGCCCGGGGTGTTAATCGAAAAATCTGATGCCCGAACCCGTCAGGACGATGATCGCCCGGCAGTACTAAGGGCTTTCTCCCGGCCGGCTCGATGCTACAATGTCGCCGCAGTTCGGTCTTGCTCGACGATCAACAATTATGAGTGCTGCATTTCCGGAACCCGGGTTGCCTGGCGGCGTCAGCCCTGAAACCGCCCGTGCGTGCCTGGACAAACTGCTGCCCCAATTGCCCGACGGCGCCCTCGTGTACGCCTGCCTCCGCGACCTTTTTGAACACGGACCCATCGGAACACGCGGGGAGCCGGTGGTTTCCCGGCCCTCACGAAGCGCCATTGTCCATTACCTGGCCAAGTGGGCTCGCTCAATCGGCCTGTCTCAGGAGGCTTGCCTTGATTGGCTGACAACCTACGCCCTGGGCGTGCTGGCCGCCATTTCCACCAGTTCCCCGGGCGCCATTCGGCACAATGTCAAGGGCATCGTCAAATACGTGTACCATATCGGATACCCGTTCAACTGTGAAAAGGAACACAACCCCCTGCATTGCCGGTGCGACCCCCAATGCCCCGTATATCATCAAGCCGAGGTTCCCCTGCCCAAGCCGGGGAGCCTCTTCGGTGCCGGCGCCGCACAAGAGCAGGGCCACCCGCCACCGCAATGGATCGGCCGCGTCAAGGACCATTACCGGGAACAATATGAGAAGTCCCTGGTGGTCATCCGGGAAATGCGGGCGGCCGGGCAGAAGCCAGGCGACATTCTCGAGCGATTGAATACGGAGAAGCTGCCGACCAAAACGGGAAGGAAATGGACCAACCCAACCTTGTCTCAAACCATAAAAGCCCTGGAACGCGCCGCGCCTGGGACTCCCGGATAGTCTCCAAGCGGATGCTCAAACGGTTCAATGGCCGTTGACGCTGCCGGGATTGCACCACACTTGGTTCTTCTCGGCCTGTTTGGCCAGGCCGGCCCAGACGGGGTATTGGACGAATTGGACGGAGCCGCTGACCACAACCACGATGCCACCGAGCTTTCCGTGGCGCCTGCCCAGGGCGAAGTCGATGGTTGGATCCGGGTAACTGGAACCATCATTGTAGTTGTTGAAGCTGGGGTTGAGCAGCGGGTTGGTGTCGGCCGGTTCCCACATGATGTACGCATCCTGGCGGAAATCGCCCTGTTTGTAGGATCTCGGCGCGATGGCGCCATAACCGCAGACCGCGCCGTTCATGACGTAAGTCGACAACTTGTTGATGCGCTGGCTGAAGTTGGGGGCGTTGGTCAGGTCCAGCGGGCACCGATAGACCCTCGAGTCCCGGGTATACTGCCAAAAGAGGCCGCCTTGGTAGGCCAGGTTCACGTTCGTTGCCCATGGGAGCGCAAAGATGTTGGGCGGGGCGCTGTTGACCGGAGTGTAGAGCCACCCGGGCAGGGGGGTGCCATCGGGAAAGGTCCAAGGAGAATTCCAGTTCGGATATGCCATGATGTCCCGGTTGTCTGCGATGTACATCTGCATCGCGGTGCCCAGTTGCTTGTTGTTGTTGACGCATTGCATGCGCAGGGCCTTCTCCTTGGCCGAAGTAAGGGCGGGCAACAGCATCGCCGCCAGGATGGCGATGATGGCGATGACCACCAGCAATTCAATGAGCGTGAAGGCCCGCGGGCCCGAGTCTTCAAAACGTGGCGGCTTCATAACTGTCCTATAACAGGCCCAGCAGCGTCTGACAAGTCTCGAAACAAGCGGCCAGCCCCGAGGAATGCGCGGCCGGCCTTCGCACGGTTCGCCCGGGGCGGGCTTGGGCCGGATGATTTGCTGGCGCGAGGGGGCAAGGGAGCGCCGCCCTGATGGAGGGCGGTTACGCAGATGTTCGACGGTTTGAACCTGGGCACACCTGACGGCGTGCCGTTCAGGAGGAGTCAATCAGGCGGATTTGGCAGGGAGGGCTGGTGAGAGCCTCCTCGCCCAACGTGAAGTAGCGGAAGCACTCCAAAAGGCGCTGATTGAGGTTTTTGAGACTGCCGAACAGTTCGATTGGAGAGCTGTCGTACTCTTTGGCCAAAGGCTGCAGCAGACTGCCCATCTCGAACATCTGCAGGAACAGATGAGCCATCTGCAACAGGTAGTAGAAGGCCTTGAGGACGTCGGGCTCGTTGCTGTAGGCGTGCTCCAGGTTCAATCCGCTGTTCTTTTGGATGTTAAAACCTTGGTTTTCGATTTTGCTGCGGACGCGCCCTCCTCGAGCGGCCACGTCGCAAACGGTGTTTTGGCGGAGGGGCAAATCGGTGATCCGGGCAAAGGTGTGCTTCTCCTGCCCGGAAGTTTCCTGGCAGAGCAGGGCGTTGAGTTTGTGCCGACGGTCCTGGTCATCTTCGTAATCCAGGTCATTGACCCAGCGAAAGAGTTGGCGGGTGCCGTCGGCCAGGGCGCACTTGAGACGGTTGTTGGGTGAGAGTTTCAAGAGGCCCTCAAAGTCCTTCCACAGGCTGGGGGTGCGGCCGGGCTTGAAGGTCAGAACAAAGGACCAATCGTTTTGCTCGCAAATGGTCAACGCCGTTCCACAGGCGTAAAGCGAATCGCCACTGGCGCACAGGCGCAGTTGCGGGAAGGCGGCCTTGAGTTGCGGCGCCAGCCGGGCAAAGGCCTTGAGTTCGCAGTCCTGCTTGACCGTTTCATATTCGGTGAGCGTGGCCAAATCCGGTCGCGCTTTGAACGGAATCTCCATCGGGTTCTCGATAAACTCACTGCCGATCGAAACGGCCAGCCCCCGCAGGTCCACCAGTTTAGCCTCCAGCACCGGATGCAAATAATAGACGGAGGCGCCGTTGCGATGCACCAGGCAATGCGGGCAGTGCCGCTCCTTGAAACAGAGCAAGCCGGTGCCATCGACGGCGAAGACCAAGTGGCCGAGCAGACGAGAGCCCTCGAGCACTTTGTTGCGGATGAGCCGCTGCACGCACTGGGTACGCAGCCCGGCAATCGGCCCGGAGCCCACATGGCCCAGGAAATGGCTCAACGTTTTGTTGACCGGCAGGGACTCCTGCTGGCAGTCGGATAGTTGATTGAGGTTTTCGAGGACTCGGGATTCCGGATCGCGAAGCTGAAAATCCAACTGGCGACGGCTGCCCAGCTTGAATAAGAAAAGCAGCAGTCCCCACCCGAGGAGAAAGCACGGGGGATACGTCACCATCGGCTGGAAGCGGGTGTCGGGTAGTCTCCCGCCCCAGCCGTTAAACCCGGGCCAGAAGTGGCGGATGGTCCGGAGCAGGGCGCGCCCCAGGCTTAAGACCTTCCCGCCTTGCGGCGCTGGTCGGTGACATGGACCTGGATCTGAGCCAGAGCCAGGTTGGAGATGTGGCGCATTAAGGGTTTGAGGCGTTGGTGTTCGCGCACCCATTGTTGGACCTCCGGGAGCAAATCTTGGGGGACGTAAACGGAGCGGGTTTTGCCCTTTACTTTGTAGGTCAGGTGATGGGCCAGGTGGCCCTCACCGGATTGGCAGTGGCAGCCGGGGCGGCCGCATTTTCTGCGGAAGGTCACCAGGCTGGCGGCGACAAAAGGGCCGTGGGGCTTGAACTCCCTGAGGCGCGCCTCGAGGTGGCGGCGGATCAGGGTGGGGTGTTGGGGAATATTCATGGGGCCGGTAGCATAGCAGACTCAAGGTGCTGGCATGACTGAAACGTATATATACGTGACAGAAAAGGCAAGAAAAAAGTGCTGTGCGATGAATTTTTTATGGGGCCGCGCGGCTGAACAGAGCGGTTGGGGGCCGGAAGCCGCAATTTCAGGGGCCGGAGGCGCAGCTCCCACGTGCGAAGATTTACCTATTCCTCAGAGCTGATCCAGCAGGTTGCTCGGGCCGCAAGCGACCGCGAACCGCGAGGCACGTATAAACAACGGCTCGCGGCGCTGTGTCTATCGCGTGCAGCCGAGGTTGCCGCGCTCCATTTCGCCGAAACCCAAGGCTAAGGCCTTCTGACTTGGCGACACCCCAAGAAGTCCCGGTTCTGGCAGCCGCCGGCACAAAGCGGCCGGAGAACACGTTGTACACGATTCTCCTGGCGATCAGCTTTTCCCATTTGCTCAATGACGCGATCCAATCGCTGATTCCCTCGATTTATCCGTCCGTCAAGGAGTTGTTCCACCTCACATTCACGCAGGCGGGCTTGATTACGTTGACTTTTCAACTCACCGCATCGCTGCTGCAGCCGCTGGTCGGCTTTTATACTGACCGCCGGCCGAAGCCTTATTCCTTGGCCATCGGCATGGGCTTTACTCTCCTGGGACTGGTAATTCTCTCGGTGGCCTGGAATTTCATCCTGCTGCTGGGCGCCGTCAGCCTGATTGGCCTGGGCTCGGCGATTTTCCATCCGGAAGCTTCCCGTCTGGCTCATCTGGCTTCCGGCGGGAGGCCTGGTTTTGCGCAATCGCTCTTTCAGGTGGGCGGCAACGCCGGCAGCTCGGTCGGACCTTTATTGGCCGCCCTGATTATTGCGCGTGGAGGACAGGCCCGCATCCTTTGGTTCTCCCTGGCCGCCCTGCTGGCGATCCTCATCCTGTCGCGTTTGGGGAGTTGGTACGAGAGAAGCGCCCTTGGCCAAAGGCAAACAACTCGCGCCTCGAAGCGTGAAGGCGTCGCCGTTTTATCACCGGGGAAGGTGGTCATTTCGCTATCGATCCTGATGGTGCTCCTGTTCTCCAAGTATTTCTACCTGGCTGGTTTGACCAGCTACTACACCTTTTACCTGATCGGCAAATTCCATCTGTCGATACAAAGCGCGCAGCTTCATCTTTTTCTCTTTCTGTTTTCGGTAGCAACGGGCACGTTGATCGGCGGCCCGCTGGGCGACCGTTTTGGCCGCAAATACGTCATCTGGGGCTCGATTCTTGGGGTAGCCCCGTTCACGCTGCTGTTGCCCCACGCCAGCCTGTTCTGGACTGAGGTTCTGATCGTCTGCATCGGGCTGGTTTTGTCGTCGGCGTTCTCCGCGATCCTCGTGTATGCGCAGGAGTTGGTCCCGGGCAGAGTCGGCATGATTTCCGGCTTGTTCTTCGGCCTCACGTTCGGGCTGGGGGGGAATCGGCTCTGCGGTTCTAGGGCGCCTTGCCGACCAGACGAGTATCGGTTTTGTTTTCCATGTCTGTTCCTTTCTTCCCTTGCTCGGCCTGTGCGCCGGACTCTTGCCGGATTTGAATGGCAAGAGGCAGAACGGACAGCACTTGCGGAACCCTTGACCTGCGTCAAGGCGCGGCCTGCGTTCCGGGTTTAATCTGGGCGCATGAATGGACGACCGCTGATTGAGTCCGAACGCCAGAAGATACTGTCGTTGCCGGCTGAAACCCAATGCCCGCTGAACGGGACTCGCTCCGCCATGAACAAGACTGTGACTGTTGACGTGCGCGAGGACATTCGCCATGGGCGCGAGCCGTTCTCAAAAATCATGAATGCGGCCGCCGCCTTGCAAAAGCACGAGCAGCTTTTGGTAATTGCCCCGTTCGAGCCAGTGCCGCTATTTCGCGTGCTGGAAAAGCAAGGTTTCCGTCATACATCCCGCTCGGTTGCGGCTGGCGAGTGGGAGGTGCGCGTCACTCGCCAATCCAACGCGTCGCCGCCGGACGCCGCTCCGTCAGGGGCGTCCCCGGGTTCATGTCGTGACTCCGGGCTCGCGCCGATGAAGATGGTGGAAGTGGACGCGCGCGGACTCGAACCGCCGCAACCGCTGATAAAAATCCTCGAAACACTCGCCGAATTATCCGATGGCGGCCAACTAAACGCCCGCACGGACCGCCGGCCCATGCACCTCTATCCGCAACTTGAGGAGCGCGGCTTCACCGCCGAGACCCTCGAGCAACCCGATGGCAGTTTTCTCACCCATGTCCGCCGCCGTTAATCCATCCAAAGTGAAACCCGCTCCCGCCGCCTTACCCTTGGGCGTCAACACACCCTCGGTGACTTTGCCACTGGCGTTCATGGTGACGGGCTTGCTGGCGCTAGGTGCCGGAATGGGGTGGCTCGTGCTCCAGCCCAGGCTCCTGGCCACCTATCATTATAATCAATACGTGATTGCGGTAACGCACCTGTTCGTGTTGGGGTGGATTTGTTCCGTCGTCATGGGAGCCATGTACCAACTCGTGCCGGTGGCCTTGGAAACTAAACTTTACAGCGAGAGGCTCGCCCGCTGGCAATTTGCGTTCCACCTCGTTGGGTTCATCGGCATGGTCTGGATGTTCCGGGTGTGGAACATGAAACAGGTCGGCCACTTCGGTTCGGTGCTGGCCCTGGGGGTGGGCTTGTTCGTCTATAATATGGCGCGGACGTTGCGGCGAGTTCCGAAGTGGAATGTCACCGCCGTCGCCGTTGCCGCAGCCCTGTTCTGGAGCTCGTTCACGGTGACTGCGGGCCTCTCCATCGCCATCGCCAAATGCAGTTACGATTCCACCGAAGGGCTGGCCGCGGCGCAGGGCGTGCGGACACTCGTGGACGGCTTGCGCTCCATAGCGGGGTTCATGTCCCGGTTCGATGCGATCGGCGCAATGCACGCCCACGCCCATTTGGGCGGCGTGGGCTTTTTCACCATGCTCATCGTGGGCGTGTCCTACAAGCTCATCCCCATGTTTACGCTGAGCGAAATCCAAAGCAAACGCCGCGCGGCCGGGAGCATTATCCTGCTCAATGTCGGCCTGACAGGCTCGTTCGCGACCATCCTGCTGCGCAGCCCTTGGAAACTGGCGTTCGCGCTGGTCGGGGTTGGCGCACTGGCGATTTACGGTTGGGAACTCGCCGCGATTCTGCGGGCCAGAAAACGCCAAACGCTGGATTGGGGGATTACATACTTCCTGACCGCCGTCGTGCTCCTGTTCCCGCTATCGGGGCTGGCGGTGGCGCTGTCCTGGCCGGGCCTGCCGCTAAACCTTTTCACGGGACAACTTGAAAATGTCTATGGCTTTCTGGGTTTGATTGGGGTGGTCTCGTTCGCCATCATCGGAATGCTCTACAAGATCATTCCGTTCCTGGTTTGGTTTGGCCGTTACAGCCGCCAAATCGGCCGGGCCCAGGTGCCTTCGCTCGCAGACTTGTATTCCGCGCGGCTGCAGGCAGCGGGTTATTGGACCTTTTTGGCCGGCCTCGCGGCGGCGTGTGGGGCCGCCGGCTTGTCCAGTGAAATGGGTGTTCGCATCGGATGCGGTCTGGTTAGCCTGGGCGTCGCCACGCTCGCGCTCAACGTGGGCACAATGCTCACCCATTTGTTCAGGCCGAAACCCAGGCCTTTGTCCCTGCAAACATCACCGGTTCCGAAACCAGTATGAGCACCGTTACCGAAGCGGCAATTCTTGAAACCTTGCGCCAGGTTATTGACCCGGAGCTGGGCTGCAACATCGTGGATCTGGGATTGATTTACGGCGTGACCGTCACCGGCGCGAAAGTGGCCGTGGTGATGACGCTCACGACCCCGGGCTGCCCGATGCACGAAAGCCTCCGCTGGGGCGCGCAGCAGGCGCTGGTGAACCTCGAGGGCGTTGACGCAGCCGAAGTCGAAGTGGTTTGGGATCCTCCGTGGCATCCTTCATTGATGACGGAGGCTGGCCGCGCTGCGACCGGCGTAGGAGGCTTTTAACATGAACACAACATCATTAGCCATGAACACAACATCATTAGCCATGAACACAATGCAAACTGAAAACCTGGTCGGTCCGGATAAAGTGATGGACGTGCGCCCGATCCCCTGTTCCGTCAAGCACGGATTGATCATCCGCACCTGGCTGGACCTGCCGGTCGATGACCATTTCATTCTCTTGAACGATCACGATCCCGTGCCGCTCTACTACCAGTTCGCCGCGCAATGGCCGGGGGCGTTCGCCTGGGAGCACTTGGTGAAAGGCCCTGATGAATTCCGCGTGAAAATCACAAAACTGAAACCACTGACCGCTCCGGCCAGCGAGGCGCCGAGTTGCTGCGGCGGCGATTAAGTGGCTTTTTTTCGCCGAGGTGGCGCTCGCCTCCGACAAAGGCTACCCCGCTGACGCTTGCGCCCTTGAGCCAACCCAGGTGTTGCTCGTCCAAAAGAATGGCATTCTGGCCCTGCTCCGGCGGCAGCCGGAGCTGGCCTTGCGCATGCTCGGCTCCATGAGCAGCCATTTGCGGGTGCTCGTCGGCCAACTCGAAGACCTGACGCTCAAAGACGTGGAAACCCGCCTGGCCCATTGGCTGGTCAAACGTTGCCCAAATCCGCAGAGCGAACAGGCTGCGCGCATCGAACTCGCGATGACCAAACGGGTGCTGGCGCGGTGATGCTGGTGGCGGGAGCTTTGGGCCGGGCGCCGGTGGTTCTCATTGCCATCGGGAGCCTCCGGTTTTGGGGGGTTACCCTTCGGGTAGTGAGGCTGCAAAGGGTCGCGTTCACGATGGTCATGTCAGCCGGCGCCTTGGCGTGGGCAATGGGAAACGTGTTTTGGTGGGCGGGGTGGCCGTTCAACCGGGTGGTGCCATGGTGGATCGCCTTCCTGGCACTGACGATCGTGGGGGAGCGGCTGGATCTGAGCCGCTTTCAGAAGCCCTCAAAATGGTCGGCGCCGCTGCTTTACAGCGCGTTGGGTTTATTCACGGGCGGCGTGGTGCTGGCCTCGGCCTGGCAGATCCCCGGAGAGAGACTGACAGGAGTGGGGTTGTTGGCGCTGACGTGATAAGGTGGGGGCCGGGACGGCAATGGGGCGGTGTCGCAAGCGCGTTGGCCGTCGGCTTGTTCCTTGTAAACACGGTTACGAGCTTCGTAGTGCCGACCAGGCCCAAGGCCAATTCTGCACGAGCGGTCTAAAGGGCGGCAAGAGATTGTTCCGCGGAGGTTGTCGGCTTGGGAAACACTCAGCAGGTGCCAGCGATCCCGAGTGCGCCGCTTAAGTCCTCGATCAAATCCTCGATGTCTTCGATCCCTACGGACAGACGCACCAAACCGTCGCTGATGCCGGCGCGCTGCCGCTCTTCCCGGCTCATTTTGCGATGGGAGGTGCGGCTGGGAACGCAAACGAGGCTTTCCACTCCGCCCAGGCTCAGCGCGGGCATCACCAGGCGGAAGGCCCCGAGGAGGGCGTCCACTTGGCCGGCGTCGCGCAATTCAAAGGAGAGCATTCCGCCGATACCGCGCATCTGGCGCGCGGCGAGGGCGTGGTCGGGATGGCACGGCAGCCCTGGGTAGTTGACTGCCGCCACCGCGGGATGCTGCAAGAGAAACTCGGCCAACCGGGCCGAGTTTTCGTTGTGCTGCTTCATGCGCAGTGCGAGGGTCTTGATGCCGCGCTCCAACAGAAAGCAGGTGTGCGCGTCCAACACGCCACCGTGGTTCACGGCGTAATCTTTCGTGCGCTCGATGACTTCCGACGATGAAACCACCACCCCGGCGTTCAGGTCGCTGTGGCCGTTGAGGTACTTGGTGCCGCTGTGAATGAGGGCGTCCACCCCCAGTTCGAGCGGATTCTGGTTGATGGGCGTGGCAAAGGTCTTGTCCGCCACCGTGAGGACGCCGCGCTCGCGCCCGAGTCGGCCGGTGGCCGCCAGGTCCACTACGCGCAGGAGCGGGTTGGACGGCGACTCGACATAGATCACCTTGGTCTCCGGCCGCAGGCTGGCGGCGAACTCCTCCGCCGTGCGCGCGAGGGACACGCCGACGCCGAACCGCGACAACTCCTGCACGAAGAGGAAAGTGCCGCCGTAGAGGTCGGCCTGGAAGACCGCGTGATCGCCCGGCTTCAGGTGGGCCAACAACAAGGTGCTGATCGCCGCCATGCCAGAGCCGAAGACCGGCGCGGCCTCCCCCTTCTCCAACGCCGCCATCTTCAGCTCGATGACGCGCTGGTTGGGCGTGTTAAAGTAGCGCGGGTAGAAGTTCTCGTTGGCCGCGTTGGGGAAGGCGCAGGCGGTGGACGGGAAGAGCGGAGTGCAGGCCCCGCCGGTCCGTTCGTCGTGGTAGGTGCCGGCGTGGATGCAGAGCGTGGGCGGTCGCATCGTCGAGGGTGGTTGGTTCATAAACTCGTAACGCTGCACCGCCGCAACGGCCTAAACCGCGGCGAGGTGTGGCTGCGGAAGATCGGTTGGTTCCGGGAACAACCGGCGCGTCGCGTAGCGGATCAACTCCATCATTTCGGTGAAGGTCATCGAGCCATCCTTCACGTTCGTCTCCTTGTCGTCCCCAGACTGTTTAGCCTCCTGGAGGATGCCGAGCAGGCTGAAGACCGCCTTCCTGACGTTTTGCTCGTCAGCACGGTCGTAAGCCTCGTTGGCCTTTTCGCTCTTCTGGCACATGCGCGCCATAACCCATTCGGTAGTGACACCATCCATCTTGAGCGCGTTATTGTTCGTGATCCGAAAGACGTGGTAACGGACCGTGTGGAACCTGCTGCCCGAGGGGCGGGTCACCCACTCCTCGATCCCCGCCCTCTCGACCAGTGCCCCGATCACATCGTCGGCGGCCGTCAAGGCTGACTTGTGCTCGGCTGCGCTGACCTCCGGCCCCGAAGGCACGCCCAGCGACGGCATGAGAAACCTGGAGTCGCCGCGCCTGAGGTCGCGGCGGAGCCGGGCGGGATGGTGATAGCCCAAAAACTCGCGGAGGAATTCGATCGTGGGGGGAAACAGGAAAACCGTGTGCCAGACGTCCGATTTTTCAATCCAGAACTCGATCTTGCCCTCGTCCAGGTCCACCCTGGACGCCTCCATCCCAAAGGCATCACCGATGCGCGCACCGGTGTCCAACCCGATGACGACTGCGACCAACTCGTCCACCGTCGCCACGTCTACGAGCCTCACCCCTTCGGCCATCGACAGGGCTACGCGCCTCAGGGCCTTCTCTTTGACCCGGGGCTTGGGCTGCTTGACCGGCACCCCTGTCACGGGGTTGTGCCTGATTAGGCCATCCTGTATTGTCTCCTCCCAAAGCAGGTGCAAGACCTCGAGCCTCTGTCTCAGCGTTCCGGGCGCCTGGCCCTTGGCGAGGCAGAAGTCCCGGTAGCCAGCCACCATCGGCCACGTCACGTCCTCCAGCGGGATGCCCACGCCGCCCGCCGAGCCGATCTGGTCCAGGTAAACGTCGAAGCTCTTGAGCGCGCTCCTGCGGTTGAGACGGGTCTCCTGCCCCATTGCCTTGCCCCGCGCCAGGAAGGCGTCACGAGCGGCTTGGCAGGTCGCGATTGGGGTAGTGTCTCCGCCGACCAGTCGCGACATCTCAGCGGAGACCTGCCTGACCCTAGCCTGGCAAAGGCCGGGCTGTCGCTCCAGATGGGTCTGGAGGGCCCATCCAGCCAGGATCGCCTCGGCCTGCTTCTTGTCTCTCGTCTTGGTGGAGCGTTGAACCTCGACCCCCGACTTGTCCGAGAAACCGGCCTGTCAAGAGGGGACCCACGGATCTTGATGGGATAACCCATGGTCAGAACTATTAGGTGTCCTTTTCCATTGATGCGAGCGCCGTCCAGCACACCGCGTAACAGGGCCGGGAGATGATCGCTATGCAGCACCAGGCTATGGAGAAGGCCGAGGGCTTTCCTGGGGGCCCAAAAACTCTCAGGCAAAACTCTCAGTAAACAGCCACGGTTTCGGCACCCGGGGCCGGGGCGGAGCCCCGCCGGCCGCCTTGGAGACACGGTCCGACGCCGCCTCTCCAAACCGCGCCAAACGAAAAGGCATGCAAGCAGGAACACTCGTCAGAATAACGAGAACCAAGGTGCCCCGCGGCCTCCCGGTCGACTGCGAGATCGAGGGCGTGCTGCTGACGGACGTGGAGGCCGGGAAGCCGGCGTACCTGGCGGGGATGGAGCGCGGAGATCTGGTGGACAGCACCTTCGCCACGTCCCCCGTGACCTCCGTGGTGCGGGATGAGTTCACCACGGCCGACTCCACCTACAGCGTCGAGCCGATCGCCGGGGAGCCGGGCGAGTTCTCGATCCTCGCCACGATCCTCCTGCGGGAGCTGGAACCCGGCGAGGCGCAGGCGCTTTGACGCCGGACCTGCCAGCCACTGTTTGACTTGCTTTATAGAACCCCCTCAGGCATGATCTTCAAGATGACGATGAAGGCCGGTCTGGGTAACACAAATGACGCTTGGGTGTTGCACCCGCAGTATCCCGCAGGTTCCCGCACTTCAAAGGTGTCACCCAGATTGCCCTGAAAAGCCGCGTTTTTCTTAGCGTCCGTAGCTCAATTGGATAGAGCTTCTGACTTCGGATCAGAAGGTTGCAGGTTCAAGTCCTGCCGGACGCGCCATTTTTCCTAGGAAATCAGAGGATTTCTGCCAAACGAAACTTGACAAAAGTCCTTGACCCCCTTAAAAACCCCTAAGACTGAAATCCTAACAGTTTTGCCATGAGCCAGCGGTTGACCAAAATCCCGGGAGAGAAATACCTCTACAAGGACGAATCCGGAACCTATTACCTGCGCATTCGGGAGGACGGACAGGACACAAATCTGTCCCTCAAGACAAAGAAGATCACCCAGGCGGTGAAGGCCCGGGACGCCCGCATGGCCGCGAAAGCGGCCGCCAGGCTGGGCATTGCGGCAGAACCGAGCAAGGTCGCCAAAGTCGCCTCAGTCACGGTGCGCAAGGTCATCACGACATACCAGGAGGCGGGCTACCCTGGAATGGGCGGCGTCGTGAGGGCCGACGGGAAACACCGCGTAGCGGAAGAGGGCTATTGCAAGACGATCCTCGCTTATTTCAACGGCGACGCGCCCGCAGGCGATTTGGTCCAAGACGACCTCGACCAATACCATTCGTGGCGGATCGCACACGTCACCAGGGGTGACGGACACCGCACGACCGACCTCGAGCTGAACACGCTCAATAACGCCACGAGGTGGGCGGTGCGAAAGCGGATGCTTAAGACCAGCCCGACCGCGTCTCGGGAACGGTACCAAAGCTCGAAGAACGTCAAGCACTGCCGGGATTACGCCCCCAGCGACATGGAGGAATGCCATGTGGTTGCCGGCGTCCTGATGTCCACGCGGCCGAGCGAGACACTCGGGTGGCAGTATCTATTTGAGGAAAAGCCTCTGGAAGGCCCGGCGGACAAGAGCGCCCTCACCAAGGCATTGGGCCGGCTTTTTGCCAACTGCGCGCGGAACAAGAAGATCTCGGATCCGAAAAAGAGGCTCCTGGAGTTGAAAAAGAAATTCACCAGCCACGGCGCCCGCGCGTTTTATGTCTTTGTCCGCCGGTCGCAGGGCGCAACCGATGCCCAGATCGCCTACGAGATCAACCACGTCGGCGGGGTCGCCACGCTGGAAAAGGTCTACGGCATCGCCCCGCCACACTGGCGCGACAGCAAAGCTGCCGCGATCTCTTGGATTCCGAAGGGCAGCCCGGCTTGGGAGAGGATTCAACCCTGACGCGGTCCATTGAATCATTTAACCGTGCCTGTGGACAAAACCTGAATTGCCTGAGGACCGGCAATGCCACACTGGGCCTTACATCGTCCATCGACTGCGCCGAGTGGGGCGCCATCGGCTTGCTTGGGCTCATTTGCGCCTCCTGGAGCACGGCGGCCGCAGAGTGCCCGCCAGTCAGAATTGGCGCCTCGCAAGGCAGCCGGCCTGGAGTTGTCTCACCCAGCCTTGGGCGTACAGTTCCAGGGCCGGTCCTTTGCCCCAGGGTTGGCCGGTCTGCCGGCTGATCCACCGGCGCTGCCGCCGTGTCCCATGGGCCCGAAACCAGGTGGTCGGGGTCCGATTCCCGGAGCGCCTTCGGCGCAACACCGAAGTGGCGCTCGGCAATCTCCCCCATAAACCCGTCCGGTATCAGGGTGTTTGAGAGCAAAGAAGCGGACGCCAAAGGTCCTGCGCCAGGGCATTCATGTTTGAGATGATTGTCTGTTGATATGCCCCTTGCAGCCTCGAGCCACCACTTGACAAAGCGCATTCCACAAGAAAAGGCATGCGCGTGCGGCCTCGACGACACCCGAGTTGGTCGACGACTTCGGAAAGGTCCCTCGCGCCGGGCGATGCCGGTCAGTTGGATGCCGTGGGTGGCGTGGTCAAATCCCACGCTAACCCGTGAGCCGAGGAATTCACGAAGCCGACATCCGCCGCGCTTGCGGATGCCACCGGGCCGCGCTGCTCAAGCCAGGCGGCGCGCGGCGCGAACCGCGACCAACTGGCACGGCAGGCAATAGTCGGAAACCTTCCGGCCAGGCGGGAAAGTCACCGCCTCGTACGCAGTGAGATGGCCTTCCGCCTGGTGATGGC
>Ga0181533_1003019_pt1 | contig 18794 bp, 14 predicted proteins | sample PEATcosm2014_Bin_45_FD_119772 | JGI IMG/M metagenome (GOLD analysis project Ga0181533, IMG submission 119772) | Peatland microbial communities from MTU Mesocosm Facility, Houghton, MI, USA - PEATcosm2014_Bin11_60_metaG | ecosystem: Environmental > Terrestrial > Soil > Wetlands > Peat | place... | reverse complement strand
GCCCAAGGAGAGGCGGCATCTAGTTCGATTATTTTTTGATATGCCTTCTCTGCGAGATCGTATTGTTTTTGTTCTTGGTACGCCCATGACAATAGTGAGTAGGCACTTTCAATCAATTTATTATCAGTAGCTCTCTCGAGAACATGCCGTGACCTGCGTTCCACCTCGTTGGGGTCGTTTTCTCCTTTGGCTATAGCAGCATACAGAAGATCAACCTTTGGAGAATCAGGATCAATTGCCAGGGCTTTCTGCGCCAGCGCTTTGGCTTCAGGATATTTTTTTTCATATAAATATGGATATGCGCCATAGAACCAAGCATCAAATAATTTAGGGTCGATACTTAAAGCTTTGTTGAAGTGGGAATGGGCTTCTGCCAAACTTTCCTGGGTGTAGTTATCATTGTTTATGTAACCATTCTTGTAGGCAAGCCTGCCAAGTCCCGTATGAGCGAGTGCACTTTGCGGATTGGCTTTGTAAATTTTGTTCAGCAGCTTTTCAGCTTTTTTCAGACCTGCTTGGTCTCCTGGATAACTTTCAATCGCATTCTGAGCTTCCTTGTAAAGAGCCTGCTCATCAATTTTCTCATCTTTTATGCAACTTGCTAATGAAAGGGCAGCTAAGATCAAGGCATATGCGAGGAATTTGTAAAGTTTTCCCATTTTGATCTCCTTGATATAATTTTTTAAGACAAATAATTATTCATCGGCAAGCATTAATGCGCTTGAGCTGCGCCGTTTTGTCTCGAATATGGATGCAATACAATATCAAATCCCAGACTTTTGTTGATCGGCTTTCAATTTTGACCCTTCATCGGCATACCTCTTGACTCACTTAAATGCCATAAATCATTATGTTGAAGATAATGGTAGGGCATTCTCCGACGCCGATGCCGGGTCAAAATTGGATGCCAAAGCACACGCTTTCTTTTTTATACCTCAGCATTATATGTGCCGGTCATAATATTTGTGACATATCAACTAGTTAGGAAAGTTACGCTATCTTGAACCATAAAATACAAACGTAAACTAAGTTGACAATCTATTCGTGAAATACTTGCTAAGCTTAGCATTACAAGGGATTGGAAGGTTGTAAACTTTGTTTACAATGTAAACTTAGTTTACAGCTGAATATTAAAAAAGGAGGCATAATCAATAACGGTATTCGAAAACTGTCTGTAAAATCATACGTTTTAAATAAACCTCAATATTATCAACTAGCTATTCAAGCCATTCCATCGGTCAAAGTCCATTTAAGTCTATCCAAATCAATCAGAATCTATCTCGTTTGGTGAAAGCCAGGTGAAAGCGTAACGGGTAGAGGCGCTTCAGCAATAAAAGGCTTAGGAGTAGTTTGTGCCTCTTGTCATTTACCTATTGAAGTTGGATTTAGAAATTTTACCAAATTCGGTCCAGCTCCAATTACCAACATTGCTCCTTGATTTTGCCTATTACTTGCAAGATTAAAAGAATAAACCCCTCCTATACTCCTGTACACTATGATTCAGGCTTCATCTTTCGTGAGCCAGGTACTAGTGGGAATCTTATCTACGAGGTCTGCTTTTGCCATGTTAAACTCACCCTGAGTTCATGAGAATTGAGCAATGGGGGTATGGGGCAAGGTCCTTTTCGAATTCAGAACGGTTTCCCGGAATTCCCCCCAACTTTGCAACTTTGCATGACTGACCCGATTTGTTCCCCGATGTTGTATTCAAATTTGCGTTTTGACTTGCACAGTCACGCCTTGGCACTGGGAAAAACGATATTATTACCTTCATTAGGGTCAATTCTAATCAAGTATTTCCCTGATCTTCTTAAGAAGTTCGTGAGGCGTAACCGGCTTGGTGATAACGCTGAACTCATCCTCCAGGATGCCTCTCTCCACAATGATGTCCTTCGTGTAGCCGCTTATGAATAGAACCTTCATGTCGGGACGGATCTTCCTCATCTCCTCGTACAGGCTTTTGCCGTTCATCTTCGGCATGATCACATCGGTGGCAAGTATATCTACTTCCGTCCGATGCTCCGTGAACTTGTCGAGGGCGTCCCGGCCGTCAACCGCCTCGATAACCCTGTACCCCGCCTCCTCAAGTATCATCCTGTGCAATTCCAGGACAGCCGCATCATCCTCGGCAAGGAGAACTGTTTCCGTTCCTCCGGGGGGCGGCTCTGCCTCCCGAGTATCGTACACCTCCTCTATCCCTTCGGCAATGAGCGGCAGGTATATCTTGAACGTCGTTCCCATTCCCTTTTCAGAATAAACTGAGATGTAGCCTTTGTGCTGCTGGATGATCCCGTATATGATGGCCATACCGAGGCCGGTTCCCTTGCCGGCCTCTTTAGTGGTGAAGAACGGCTCGAATATCCTCTTCCTCGTCTCCTCGTCCATCCCCTGCCCGGTGTCCGCAACGGTGACGCAGGCGTAATGTCCCGGCTCCCCGAAGCCGTCCGCATGAACGAATCTATCTTCCATGACAGCAGAGGAAACTTCGATCGTAAGGGTACCCCCCCTCGGCATGGCGTCCTTCGCGTTTGTCACGAGGTTCATCAGCACCTGCTCGATCTGCCCCTTGTCCGCCATTACAATCAGATCCCCCTCGGCAACCGTTGTCTTGAAGGCTATATCCTCCGGAACAAGCCTTCCCAGCATTTTTTCCAAACCCCGCACGACACCGCACAGGTCCATTGGCTTTGCGTGCAGGACCTGCCTCCTGCTGAACGCAAGAAGGCCGTTTGTCAGCTCGGCCGCTCGTTCGCCGGAGGCGAGAACCTGCTCGACAAAGTGCCGAAGCGGGCTCTCTTTCTCCATCCGCAGATTAATGATACTGGAATAACCCATGATTGCCGTAAGGATGTTGTTGAAGTCGTGTGCTATCCCGCCGGCGAGCTGCCCGATTGCCTCCATCTTTTGTGCCTGGTGGAGCTGCGTTTCGAGCTTCTTCCGCTCCTCCTCGGCCTTCCTGAGTGAGGTGATGTCAATCATGGCGCCGACAGTGCCGGCCACACGATTATTCGCGTCGACAAATGTCGCCTTGTTGAATATAACATTGTGGCATTCGCCGTTATTGTATATGCCGCTTGCTTCATATATCTGCACCCCGGGCTGGCGGAGCAAGGCCGAATCCGCCTCATGGTGTTTGTCGGCACGCTCCTTCGGGGCAACTTCGTACACCGTTTTCCCCACAACATCTTTTCTCGACAAGCCGATGAATCTCTCGAAAGCTGAATTGCACCCGAGGTACAATCCGTCGACGTCCTTGTAATAGACGGGAATGGGGATGGAATCCAGCAACTGCTGCAGAAAATGCAGTTGTTCGTTCAGTTTCTTCTCCGCATGTTTGCGTTTAGTGATGTCGCGGGCAACGTGTACACTTCCCATCAATTGTCCTGCTGAATCGTAGATAGGTGAGGTGCTTACAATGAAATCGCCGCCAAGGCCCTCTTCACTCACCTCCGCCATGTGCTCATGGCAATCCGTCAATGTTTGCGCGTGGGGACAGAAAGATGGGAGAGCTTCCGATTTATGCACAGCCGCGTAACAAACTTGTCCTGCGCATTCTGCCGGCGTAGACCCCAATCGGTCTGCCATGGCTTTATTGGCATGCACAATTCTGAAATCGGTGTCAATGATCGCGATCAGGTCCGGTACGGCATCAAATGTCCGCTCCCACCTCTCGGTTACCTGAAAGAGCTTTTCCTCCGATCTCTTACGCTCCGTAATATCAATAATCGTCCCTAAAACGGCGGGACGCCCTTTGTGCAGGGCACGGGAACCGAATGCCTCAACAGCGCGGATTGAGCCGTCTTTGCGGCTTATATGAAATTCATGGTGAGAAAACCCGATCTCACCTGCCGTTCTGCGCCGAATGCTATCCAATACGCGTTCTCTGTCTTCAGGCGTCAGGAAATCAACTGGGCCAAGCCTATCAATGATTTCTTCGGGCGCAGAACCGAACATTTCTGCTAGAGCCCGGTTTACGTAGCGGAAAAGGTCGTCCTGAATGATATACACACCAACAAGCGACTTTTCGGTGAGGGTCCGGAAGAGTTCTTCCGATTCGAGCAGGACATTCTCCACGCGTTTGCGCTCGGTGATATCGGTAAACATCCCAAAGGAGCCGTTGAAATGATGTCCAGCATCGAAGATGGGAGTAGCGGAAGCGTGAGTCCACACTGTCTGACCGTCTTTTCGTCGAAACCGGCGTTCGTAGGTTTCTGAAATTCCTTTGCGGCGATTGTCCATTTTTTGTAGATGATCGGGCACGTCCTCCTCGAACATGAAGTCCGCAAATGGCCGGCCGATCATCTCTTCGCCGGAACAGCCGAGCATTTCGGCCATGCGGGTGTTGACAAACGATGTCGTGGTGTCCGGCCCGATCAACCAGATGCCCTCAGTAGCTGTATCAACTATCCTGCGGTACCTTTCCTCGCTTTCCTGCAAATCGCGATGCGCCAGTAAACTTGTCAGAGCATCCTCAAGACGTCTGCCGATCTCCTTGAAAAGCCTCTCTTCCTCAGGGGTCCAGACATGGGGATAGGAACACTGATGCATCCCGAACTGCCACGGCCTCCCCACCTTGGGATACAGGGCCATTGACATGAAGGATTTGAAGCCGAACTGTTTCGACACATCCTCGGGTAACGGATGCCCAGTCCCCGGACCGAACTGCACCGGACCGTCGGAAGCCAGCAGGAGTCTGAGAGTCTCGGCAACGTCCGGGTCCATCGGCATTACCAGCCCCAATGTAAGCACCCCCGGATACTCGGTCGTCGTTCGCTCCATGGGCGACGTCCACGATTCAGCCTCTGGATCGCAAGGATATAACAGAAAAGCCCGGTCGCATTCGAAGATCGAAAGCAGAGCGTCGAGGACATCGCTCATCATCTGTTCAAGATCTTTCGCCCCCTGGATGGCACGATTGACTTTATCCATGCTCTCGAAGAATCGAAGGTTGGCCAGGCGCTCTTCCTCCGCCCGTTTGCGGTCGGTGATGTCCCTCACCAGCCCTAGATTATAGGCTTTCCCCTCATACTCGAAATAGTTGGCGCTGATCTCGACTGGGAAGATCCTCCCTTCCTTTGCCTTGTGGCGGCCTTCAAAGGTCATTGAACCACGTGTTTTGAGTTCGCCCCAATGGCCAGGCCAGCGCTCCATAGGAAAATCAGGGGCGACATCGGCCACGCCAAGGCGGAGCAGCTCATCGCGGGTATATCCCAATATCCGGCAGGATTCTTCGTTCACGTAGCAAAAACGCGCCGATTCATCTGTCAGGAAGGCGGCCTCGTGTACGTTGTCCAGGGCAAAGTTCAGAAGCGCAATGCTCCGTTCGATCTTATTATGCTCAGATTCCGTCGTCCGGTACATTCCTCCTCCCATCGCTGAAATGAATTGATTCAAGACCTTTCAATCGCCCACTTTAACCTATTATAATGTGTTAAGTAAACTTGTAAACTGAGCGGGTACGATTAAGCCGGCGTGTATCGGGTTAGTGCATCGTCGGCTTATGTAGATGCTTATCGGAGTTTTTGAAAGTAACATGATAGGAGATGCGGGAGAAGGAGATCTGGGGACATCAGATTTAACTCCAGGGACAAAATTCTTAAATCCGTTATCCCTTTTTGCAAAAGCCGGGAGACAGAAAAGGACTTGAAGACTAATTTTGTGGGTATGTCGTAAATTTACTAACTATAAAACTTATGATATACGATAGGTTATAACATCTGTTCAACAGAACATCACGAGCCGCAAGGCTGTTCGTGCATTGCAATTGTCAAATAATGCGCTTATAATTTCCACAGATTCTACACCCCTGCACGACGCCTCTTAAAAACATCATGATTTCAAGACGTGATTTCATAGTAACAGTTGCAAGACATGCCCTGGCAGTCGGCGGCGCCGGCATGATACTGTCCGATCCCTTCTGGCAGCGGTTTTTGTTCGGCGACGATGCGGCTCTTGCCTTCGGCGGCTCTTATCTGGACGATCTTGTCCGATCCGCTCCCAGGGCCCGTTACTGGATTTCGCCCACATCGTCGGGCGCTGATTGCCGCTCGTGTCATACAAATCCGAATATAAAAGACAAGGGCTATCGTCATAAGGAAACCATAGTCAAATGTCTTCTTTGCGCCCAATCCTGCGTTATTGCAAACGGTCAACGGGGAAAGTGCCGGACGCGCATGAATGTCGACGGAGCTCTGCGTAGCCTCGTCTATGGCCGCCCCGTATCCATCCATGTTGATCCGATCGAAAAGAAACCCCTTTATCATTTCCTGCCGGGGGTGTCGGCATTCTCTCTCGCCACTGCCGGATGTCTGCTCAGATGCAAGTTTTGTCAAAACTGGGAAATCTCCCAAGCGTCGCCGGAAGATCATCAGGTTCCGTTTACACCGCCCGCCAGGATCGTCGATGCCGCACATGCCGGCAAGGCGCCCGTTATTGCCTTTACTTACAATGAACCGACCGTCTTCATGGAATACCTGGCCGACATCACGCGAGACGCGAAAAAGCAAGGCATTCGTTCCGTATTGATCAGCTGCGGATTTATGAACGAGGCGCCTCTCGCGGAGATGTGCAGGGTGCTCGACGCCATCAAGATCGACCTGAAGGGGTTCAGCGAGGATTTTTATCGTACCGTATGCGGGGCGGAACTGCGGCCCGTCCTCAGAAGTATCAAACAGATTGCGAAAAGCCATGCCCATCTTGAAATTGTAAACCTGGTGGTGCCTACTTTAAATGATTCAGACAAGATGCTGCACGAGTTGATAGAGTGGATATCGGGAGAAATCGGTCCCGATGTCCCCGTTCACTTCACCCGCTTTCATCCCGATTACCAGCTGCTGAATCTTCCCCCCACACCGGTCGCCACCTTGGAGCGTGCCCGTGACATGGCTCTGAGTAAAGGGATGCATTATCCCTATGTGGGGAATGTGCCCGGCCATCCGGGGAATCACACCTACTGTCCGAACTGCAAAAAGGTTGTCATAGAGCGGCAGGGATTTTTTACAACAGCAATGAACATCGAGGGGGGGCGCTGTAAATTCTGCAGACGGCGGATTGCCGGTGTGTGGGTGTAGAAGGAGGCCGCTGAAAATGAAAATAGTGCGATTGAGCCTTGCGCTGCTTGTCATAACTCTTTGTATTACCGGAGCATGTATGGCGAATAAAGGGTCTAATTCCGATGTTCGTGAGCCTGCCGTTGCAGGAAAGTTCTATCCCGGCTCAGCGGTCAAACTGAGACTCGCCATCGAAAAATTCCTTCAGGATGCGGTTCCCGTCAAAGTCAAAAAACCGATCGCCATCATCGTCCCCCATGCCAGCTACATATACTCCGGTCAGATCTGCGCCGACGGGTTCAAGCAGGTCAGTAATCAGAAATATGATGTGATAGTCGTCCTGGGAACAAACCATACAAGCGCTGATTTCCAGAAAATTTCACTCTATCCGGGCGACGGTTTTCGCACCCCCCTCGGTACGGCGCCGGTGGAAAAGGATGTAATCTCTCAACTTGCGAATGCAGATCCGGCCGATTGCACTCTGGATAAATCACTCCATGAATCCGAACATTCCGTCGAAGTAATGGTACCCTTTATCCAGGTCGTCTTTCCTGAAGCAAAGATTGTCCCCGTTGTTGTCGGTTCACCGGATATGGAGATGTGCGCCCGCTTCGGCCAGGCGCTGGCGAAGGTTTTGAAAAACAGGCGGGCATTGATTGTCGCGAGTTCCGATCTCTCCCACTACCCGGCTGCCGAAGATGCAAACACCGTGGACAGGGAAACCCTCGCGGCCATTGCAAAGCTGGACACCGCCGCATTTCGCGCAACGGTGCAGGCGCACATAGATAAAAATATCCCCAACCTTGTTACGAGCGCTTGCGGCGAGGCTCCGATAATGGCGGCAATGGCGGCGGCCAAATCTTTGGGCGCAACCCACGGAGTGGTTGTCAGCTATGCAAATTCAGGCGATGTCTCTATCGGTGAGCGCTCACGGGTTGTAGGATATGGCGCGGTTGTATTAACCGCGGAAGGAGAGGATAAAAATATCGGCATATCCGCTCAACCAGCACGGGTTTCCGTATCCGCGCCGCTCGGGTCAGCCGATAAAAAGGCATTACTTGCCTTTGCCAGGGAAACCATATCCCGATTATTTTTGACGGATACCGTTCCGTTGGCAAGGGGTTTTAACGCAAACCTCCAACAGCCGCGGGGCGTTTTTGTGACGCTAAAGAAGAAGGGGGAACTTCGCGGCTGCATCGGCCGGATGATAGGAGATGAGCCCCTTTGCAAGCTTGTCGGCGCCATGGCTGTTCAGGCAGCCTTTAATGACAGACGGTTTCAACCGTTAACCGCCGATGAACTGAACGATACGGAGATAGAAATATCCGTGCTGACGCCGATGAAACATGTGGCCGGCGCCGCCGACATAGTGGTCGGCAGGGATGGCGTCCTGCTCAGTAAAGATGGGCGTTCAGCGGTTTTCCTTCCTCAAGTGGCAACGGAACAGGGATGGAATCGTGAGGGACTGCTGGATAATCTCTGCCTGAAAGCCGGGCTGGCGGCGGGAAGCTGGAAAGATGGAGCCCAATTGTCAACCTTCCAGGCTGTCGTGTTCAGCGAATCGGAATTCAAATAATCCTGAATCCGTGACGCCTTCACGCCTTCACTTGCCCGGAACGCCTCAGTTTTAGGCTTCCCGGTAAGATGGGGCAGCCCGACGAAGTTCACCCGGCTAAGCAGGCATGATCCGGCGCAGGCGACGTTGAACTCCTGCATTCCGCGCGCTCCGGCGTTCAGTCGTCACGGATTCAGGATAACCTCATGGCCATTTCTCTCCTCTCCATTGGGCTGATTTCCATTCTGGGGCAGGTTGTCCTGCTCCGGGAACTGAATGTCTCCTTCTACGGGGTTGAATTGATTTACCTCCTGGCCCTGGGAATATGGTTGTTCTGGACCGCCGCCGGCGCAGTCATCGGACGCCGGATTCAATCTCCCTCCCTTCATAACATTGCGCTGCTTTTTATCATCTTCGGAATCGCCATTCCCCTGGATATTCTGTTCATCGGTTCGAGTCGCCTCCTCTTTGGCGGCACACCCGGCGCATACCTTACCTTTTTTCAGCAATTAACCGTAGTCGTCATCTCTATCCTCCCCCTAGGGGTGTTGTCCGGTCTCCTGTTCCAGTGGACGGCAAAGGCATACGTAACGACGGGCAAGACGCTGGCAATTGCCTATGCCATTGAAAGCGCGGGAGGACTGATCGGCGGACTGTTTTCCACCCTGTTTCTCATCTGGGGATTCCGGAATTGCTCTGTCGCGTTTGTCTGCGCCCTTGCCTCCGCTGCAACACCCCTGGTCGTTTTGAGGGGATTCGGGACATCGCTCCTCCGCCGGACGGCAACGGTTTTAGCTTGTATCTTTCTTCTGCTCCTCTGGAAGTCGTCCACTCTGGACCGCTGGATGGCCCTATGGAATCACCCGGATCTTTTGGAAAGCCGTGATTCTCCCTATGGAAGAATTACCGTGACACGGCTCTACGATCAGGTTTCCGTTTTTGAAAACGACGCCCTGGTATTTGAGACGGAAGGGACCGAGGCCGAGTACTTCAGCCATTTGGCAGCCCTCCAGCACCCGAATCCGCGGGACGTTCTGATCCTGGGGGGCGGAATTGAAGGAATCGTCGGAGAAATAGCGAAGTACAAGCCGAGGCGGATTGATTATGTCGAGCTGAACCCCGTTATGCTGAATCTGGTGACGCGATACCTTCCTGATGACATCAGGGAGTCGCTCAGAGGACCGTCCGTACGTATCATATTTGCCGACCCCCGGCAGTATCTGAAAAAGAGCGGCTCATACGATCTCATCCTGGTCGGCATGTCTGAACCGACATCGGGCCAGGCCAACCGCTTCTACACACGGGAGTTTTTCGAACAATGTGCCGCCAAACTCAATTCGGGGGGAATTCTGGGCTTCAGGCTGCGCACGGCCGAGAATCTATGGACAATGCCGCTGACCCGCCGCAACACCAGTATTTACAGCGCCCTGCAATCCGTTTTCCCCGAAGTGCTGTTTCTTCCGGGAACAACGAACGTTGTGACCGCCTCTCGTGCACCGCTGCCTCGCACCCCGGAAGTAATGTCCCGCCGGTTACAGGACCGGAAAATAGCGACAAGACTGATCTCAGCGAATTACATCAATTACCTTTTTACAAACGACAGATTTTTCGAAATCAGGGATTTGCTCAAGAAAGAAAAGGGACTGCCCAATACCGACGTCAGACCGGTTTGTTATCAGTACGCCTTCATAATCTGGCTGTCGAAGTTTTTCCCACGCATTGCCCTTGTCGATCCATCTTCAATCATGGACAATGGTTTTTTAAAACCGCCAATGTCATTGTTGCTGTGGATCAGTCTGCCAATCCTCTTTCTTCTGAGCCGCTTCCTGCCGGCTTTCCGCCGCATGGTGCTGGTCGCCGCGGCAGGCTTTTTGGGTATGGTTCTGGAAACGATCCTCATCCTTTATTATCAGGTAAAACACGGGGTGCTCTATCAGGATATAGGAGTGCTCCTGATGAGTTTCATGGCGGGTCTTGCTCTTGGGGCAATGATCATCAACAGAATGATGGTCCGCCCGGTTGACGGTCAAAAACAGTCACGATGGTATGGTATCAGCCTGCTCATAGGATTTTGCCTTCTCTGCGCGTTCACGGCAACGAAAGTAACAATGAGCATCTCCACCGGCTTAGCTCAGACTTCATGCTTTTTGGCGGCAGCGGGTTTTTTAGTCGCCGGTATCTTTGCCTACGCCAGCCTTCATGAAATAGAAGAGCAGAAAAACATGATTTCACCGCTATACTCCGCGGACCTTATCGGTGGCTGTCTTGGCTCTCTGGTCGGCAGTCTGGTTCTGATCCCCCTGGCGGGCATGGATGTCACTGCACGGGGAATGCTTCTGCTTGCCGCTTCTTCTCTTCTTTTGGTATGAAGGTGATCGTTTGCCACACAAATTACCAAAACCGCCGATGGCGACGGTGGGTATTTCCATAATTACAGGATGTCGGCTTGGTGCGAACCTAGATGTTTACATCAGAAAAAGGATGAATACCATGAGAATCAAGTCTTCTCTAACGAGTGTTACCGCAATCGCCGCAGCCGGTCTGGTCCTGGCCTTCACACTGTTAACGCTCCCTGCACCGGCCGTCGCCCAGGAATTTCAGCCGTTGTCCATAACCATGGAGGGCTATGACTACCCCTATCCGGTCATCTACTTCCCCTTGACCATTGAAGGACAGGACCTGCGCATGGCATACATGGATGTACAGCCGGAGGGGCCGGGGAATGGCCGGACAGTGGTGCTCCTGCACGGCAAGAATTTCTTCGGCGCCTACTGGCGCGGCACCATAAAAACCCTCGCACGTGACGGCTACCGGGTCATAGTCCCGGACCAGATCGGCTTCGGCAAGTCGTCGAAGCCGAACATCCACTACAGCTTTCATTTGCTGGCCGCTGCCACCAAAAAGCTGCTGGATGCCGCCGGGGTTACCAAGGTGGCCGTGGTCGGTCATTCCATGGGGGGAATGCTGGCAACCCGTTTCGTTCTCATGTATCCCGAGATGGTTACGCACCTGGTCCTGGAAAACCCCATAGGACTGGAGGATTACCGGGACTTTGTCCCATATGCCTCCATCGAGGAAATGTATAAAAGTGAATTGAATGCAACAGCAGAGGCAATCCGCAATTATTACATGGGGTATTATGTCCAGTGGCGGCCCGAGTACGACGAGTATCCCACGGTGGCCATACGCTGGAAAGGCAGCGGGGAATATCCGCGGCTGGCCATGTCTGCCGCGCTTACCTACCAGATGATCTATGAACAGCCGGTCTGCCATGAATTCACTCATATCAAGGTGAAGACCCTCCTGGTGATCGGCCAGGCGGACCGGACCGTGGTCGGCAAGGCCAGGGTGAAAAAGGAACTATTGGCAAAGGTCGGCCAGTATTCCGAACTGGGGAGGAAGACCGCGCAATCGATCCCCGGAGCGAAGCTCGTGGAGATCCCGAATGTGGGCCATATTCCCCACTTCGAGGCAAAAGAGCGCTTCCATGAAGAGCTGCTGGCCTTTCTGAAGCAATGAGCGCAAAGTAATGCGGGAGAAAGATTTGAATTGGATGATACGTGGGAAAGTCGGCCTGAATAATGGAGGAAGCAATAACAAACATGAAAACAGTGATGGCAGTTCTCGTTATGGTTATGACGGCTTTTGCTTCGTGGGGAGCGGTCCCGGATATTTCAGACAGTTCCCTCCCCGCACCACGCATGGCGGGAGGGAAACCCCTCATGCAGGTCCTGAAGGAACGGCAGACAGCGCGTGAATTCAGTGGGAAGAAATTGTCTGCGCAGGTATTGTCCGATCTTCTCTGGGCGGCATTCGGGATCAATAGGCCGGAGTCGGGAAAACGAACGGCCCCCTCGGCCAGGAACTGGCAGGAGATGGAGATTTACGTGATCATGGAGGATGGCGCGTATCTCTATGATCCTCGGGTCAACTTGTTGAGAGGTGTTGTAAAGGGAGACCTGCGCAAATTGGCGGGAACCCAGGATTTCGTGGCTACGGCCCCGCTCAACCTGGTATATGTCGCGGACACAACGAAAATGAAAGGGGTACCGGCTGAGGATCAGTCCCTGTATGCGGGCGCCGACACGGGCTTTATCAGCCAGAATGTTTATCTGTTCTGCGCATCGGAAGGGCTGGCAACCGTCGTGCGGGGCTCGGTGGACCGCAAGGCGCTGGCCGCTGCGCTGAAGCTGCCCGAGCAGAAAAGGATCACGCTCGCCCAGACCGTGGGATACCCACCGGCCAGGGGCCGGTAGGTCTTGAATGAACGCATAAGGCAGTGCAGCTGGAGGTTTACAGATGATCGACAGAGAGACTCTGAGCGGCAAGGTAGCCCTTGTAACGGGCGGCAGTCGCGGCCTGGGGGCAGCGATAGCGCTTGCGCTCGCACAAGCCGGGGCCGATATTATCATCAACTACCGGAGTCGGGAGAAAGATGCGCTCCAGGTCCAGTCGGCAATAAGAGAGTTGAAACGGAGATGCATCCTGGTGCGTGCGGATCTCTCCGAATCAGCCGAGATCGTTGATATGGTTTCCGTTATCAGGCAACAGATGGGCGACGTGAATATCCTCGTCAACAACGCCGGGATCTCGGTTCCTCAGCAGATCGAAAACATCGACGAGAAAATCTGGGATAAGACGATGGACACCAATCTCAAGTCGGCGTTTCTCATTACCCAGGCGCTCCTTCCCGCCATGAGAAAGGCGCGCTGGGGCCGGATCATCAACATCTCCTCGGTTGCCGCGCACCTGGGGGGTGTTGTCGGCCCCCACTACGCGGCCTCCAAGGCGGGCCTCATCGGGATGACCCATTCCTACGCCGCTATCCTTGCAAAAGAAGGGATAACCGTCAATGCCGTCGCCCCCGCTCTGATCGCGACGGAGATGGTAACCGCCAATCCGCGGGCAAAGCCGGACCTGATCCCGGTCGGCCGTTTCGGCAATCCGGAGGAAGTGAGCGACGTAGTGGTCATGCTCGCTTGCAACGGCTATATCACCGGCCAGACAATCTGCGTCAACGGCGGCTGGTATATGACATAGGCCTTGCTTCCAATAGTTCACCCTTTGGAAATATCTTATGCGCGTGAAAAAATTTGATTTTATATTCATCGCCATCGCCGTGATTATCATCGCAGTTCTGATGGTAAATACGGGAGGGCAAAAACCCCACAGGGTTCCGTCCGACGAAAAGCACCGTTCTCTTCTGGAGGAAGTGCGGAAGGGGACAAAGCGGGAAGAAGTGGAAAAAGTTTGCGTGTCGTGCCATAATAGCCGCGCAGTTCCCCTGCCGAAAAATCACCCTCCCAAGGAGCAATGCCTGATCTGCCATGCCGGGAACGGGTGACCGGGTGGGAGGCGCATAGCGCAGCGGAGCCGCAGCATAAACTCTTAATCATTATCGCCATACATGGAGCCCCATGGCCCTTTTTTCAGCGTCCAGCCAAATTCTCAGCCTGGGCCGGTCAACATCCATCATGCTTCGCGTGCTGAAGCTCTTCCTTCTTCCCGTCGGGGGCGGAATACCTGCCGGTGTTTTACTCGCCAGTGCCAAAGGCTTGGCCTGGCCCATCACCACAGTGCTCTACCTGGTTTCGGATATGGTCCTGGCCCTTGCCTTTGAACCGGTCCTTCGGCTTCTCGCGGCATTAGGGGGGAGAGTCCCGTTACTGGCTCGTCTCAGCGTGTCTTTAAAAGCTGTAACGGCTCGCAGCGTGGCATATTTCAGTGGCGCCGGCGCAGGCCCCCTTTCACTCATCATGATTGCCTTCGGAGTGGATCCAATGACAGGTCGCGCCACGGCGCTTGCTGCGGGTCACGGATTCCTTGCCGGCTGGGCCTTTGCCATAGCTGGAGACATGCTTTATTTCGCCGTCATCGCGCTATCGACTTTGCGGCTGAACTCTTACTTTCGAGACCCGAACACTACAATGCTGGTTGTCCTTGTTGCGATGTTCGGCGTGCCCTTATTGGTACGCTATTTTCGATCCACACAACGTGTTGTTAACGTTTAGAAATTTCATCCTTCATCATTCATAATTCATACTTGCCTCTAAGGCTTTTCCCGATTGACTGAGATAAGTGGAACCTTGACAAGAACTGGGAGAAACATGGGGTATCCAATGCAGAGTGCGAGGAGGTTTTTTTTAATGCTCCGTTGGTGGTGCGGCCCGATCCCGCTCATTCCGGTGATGAGGACCGTTACTTCGCACTCGGAATGACCGACGAAGGGCGTCCCCTCTTTCTTTCCTTTACCCTTCGCAGAGACAAAACACGGGTGATTTCCTCCCGTGACATGACCACCCGGGAAATGGAGGTTTATAGTGACCGCCTTAAAAAAAATGCCAAAGTTCAAAAATGAGAAAGAGGAGCGGGATTTCTGGTCTGACCATGATGCCACTGATTACGTGGACTTTTCCGACGCGCGGGAAGCCCTGTTTCCCAATCTGAAACCAACGACCCGCACTATTTCCGTGAGGCTTCCCGAGACACTGATCGACAAACTGAAAACTCTGGCCAACAGGCGTGATGTCCCATACCAGTCACTCTTAAAGATACTGCTGGCGGAAAAAGTCGAAGAGGAAATGCATCCGGCAAAATAAAGGCTGAAGGATGAGTAAAACGCTTTTTTTCATAATTCATCATTCATAATTCATACTTAGTTTTTATTCAATACTTGCGTTTATTGTTGTAAAGGTGTATGGATTGGCGTAGTTATGAAGTTTTTTGGAGGGGACGATTGAGTTACTCCGAAAAAATAGGGAAGATTCGATGACAGACAAGCCGCCCTTGTCAGCCTGGTGCTGACGGCGGCTTTTCTTTTTTGCGGGTTGGCCGGTTTCCTCTCAACTACCCATATGGCATGTTTTATAGGTAAGCTATTCTAAATTATACAGATAGTTACGTCAGCGATAAATATCATGTGAAAATTGGGCAGTTGAGCGGGGGCAGATCAATAAAGAGATGGGCAATGCCTCTGGAGGGTAAGCAACCATAATGTCGAGAGAAAATCTTCTGTTTTATGAAGGGGACATGGACGCTACGCTTCGAACTCATCAAGCCTCTATAGTTACTCGAATAGATTCAATTCCGCGTGATCAATTTCTCAACACAAGTATCGAAGAACTGACCCAGCATATCCTCTCAACGCTATTAATCGAGCCGTTGACTCTTTACGAAGATCGGGCAGAAATGGAGCAGCGGGAAACGAAGATCGACGTAAGTGGCTGGAGAGACCGCAATCCGTTTCTAGACCCCGGGCCGATATACGTCGCTGGTATCGAAGTTGTGGTCATGATTCCATATAGCGGAGATCAGTCATTCTGGAAACTTCGGCCAAACTCATGGCAATCAGTTTTTCCTCGTGCAGACGTGTGCGGGACGGGGCGCGATGGAATTGGTCAACTTCAAATCGTGCTGTCCCAACCTGCCGATGAGGCCCCTGAACGGTTTAAGGCCCGTCTCGATGAAGAACTGAACAACATCCGATTCTATGTCGATGCACAACGAAGACAAATCGAACAATTCAATGATGGACTTACCGTCCCCATAAGAGTGGCGATCGCCGCACGGCGGGAACGCCTAAAGAAAAATGAAGACATTAAGGATTTGCTTGGCATCCCTCTCAAGCAACGAGAAGGAACTCCGCCTGTTGAACCAATAAAGCTTACCCGTATGCTTGTACGTCCTTTGCCACCTCCTCCGAAGACAGGTTATCAGCCAGAACCTGGTATTACAGATGAAGACTACAAGCACATTCTTTCTGTGATTCGACACGAAGGTCGAACGTTTGAAGCAACACCGAAAACCTATGTGGTTCACGACGAGGAGGAACTGAGGGACATACTGCTGGCGCATCTTAATGGGCACTACCAGGGTGCGGCGTCGGGCGAAGCATTTCGGCGTAGCGGGAAAACTGATATCCGCATAGAAGATCAAAATCGCGCGGCTTTTGTTGCAGAGTGCAAAGTCTGGAGGGGGAAGAAAGAGCTAGCCGCTGCAATTGATCAATTGTTAGGTTATCTCACATGGCGCGATTGCAAGGCGGCGCTTATCATTTTTAATAAGAACAACGCAAAGTTCACTGAATTACTAAGTTGCATCCCAGAGACCCTCCAGGCCCACGAGAAATTTATACAGGTACTCAGCAAGGGCCAGGATGGTGAATGGGAATTCTTGATGACATCAAGAGAAGACGACGCACGGCAAGTCCGAGTGCATGTATTTGTGTTCAACATTTATGCCGCGTAGCCCAACCAGAGCCTGCAGCGGTTTTCACCGCTAAGGCTCGAAGCTGTTAGATTGATTGAAGATCGGATAAACCAAATGGAAACAATAAAAGACTGGAACGGAAAGTCAATTGGAGCGTGCAGAAGCAGAGGTAGATCCCGCACACTTGCACTGGTCAACCCTATGGAGAACCTCCTTCGGGGTGATGTCCCGTTTTGGCCGCCGCCAGAAATCACGCAGAAACTTTATCAGAGTAATCATCTTCGGGATTTTCCAGATGAAGATCACGATCACCTGCAATCCCACCTTGGATTCTACTGCGATCTTCAATCAATCCGAAGTGAAGACGCCATAACGTGGAGTTGCTTCGGCCCCATCGCCTACGCGAATACCGACATCCGATCGGCTTTCGTGGCGACCTTCTTCAACAAACTCCAACTGCCACAACAGAAAGTCTTAGATCCTGAGATATGGCTCTGGAGACGCACTATGCATCCCGAAAAGATGAACATGGGTGGACCGGAAATTGACTTTGGAATTATGACGTCGGACACAGTCCTTCTTGGTGAGGCAAAGTGGAAATCTCCCGAAGCCAAGGAACAAGGAGTCAACAAGGACAGAGGGCAGATAGAACTCCGGCTTCAACTGTTCGACAAATATTGGCGTATCTTCGGAGAGAAAAAACAGTTTGTTGTAGTTGCCCTCAGTCTTACGGGGGGCTTGGTCGTCCCAGAAACTAGAGAAACAGACGGTCGGCTTGTCGCGACGAGGGATGTCACATGGGATGACATCGCATCAATTACCGAGAATCCGCTTCAAGCAGACTTCATGCGTTACTTGGAGTGGAAAAAAGAGAAATCATAAGCCGAGCGAACAAGCGAATTGACCAGTTTCGCTTCGCTATCAGGTCATTCGCACCATCGTTGGGCATCATACTTCAATAGTAACGAGGATTTTCTATGGCTATTCCGGGACTACTAATTGAATATCTTATTAGCGGGATACTTACTTTGATATGGTTGTATCCTCTTGCCATCACATGTTTGTTGCAAGATACAACAAGATTTCTTGCTAATTCATCCTATCTACCGCTCTTTATTGCTTGTCTGTACGTTATTGGAATGATTATCGATTACATTGCATGGCTGATTACCAAGCCTTTCAAGAATAGATTAAGACATCACGTCGAAAAGAGATATGCACTTGAATTATGGCCAAACCCAGGGCGATCACATATACGGGCGGCCAAGTTTGCCATGTATGCGCCCGAGATTGCCAAAGAGTCCGCGATGAGAGCTAGTCGTGATAGGATAGCGAGAGGGATGATTGTCAACTCGATCATGGCGACGATAGTTTATTCATTGTTGCCGGACACCAAATTGCATTTAGCGTTGCCTATAGGAGTGATTTCAATCATCATAAGTTCCCTATTATGGGGTGCTTTTGAGAAGGTAAGCTATGGTTTTGAATTAAGAGCAGAACAAGCGATTGATGAAAAGATTGAAAAAGAAAAGGGCAACCCTTGATATGGGACAGTGAGTAACATGATCCATTGCCCAATCAAAAGCAGAAAAGAAAGCAGAAAAGGGGTCAAATCTTTACTCTTGACAATGAAAGAGATCTGACTATTGCCACTGTACAAAAAGGTAAATCCAAAAATATTCCACAAAAAATGGCCTGCATAAAAGCAGGCCACTATGATTCTTCTTACTTCGACTCCACCGGGTAACCGGACTTGGACCACTCTTTCCAGCCCCCCTTGAGCGCATAGACCTTCCTAAAACCTGATCTGATGAGCTTCAACGCCAGACCGGCGCCAGGGTCTCGATCCCTATCATGGGGAATGCCATTACCTGGACTCGCCCCTCGCTGAGTCGTGAGTCCGCGAGGTCAGACGGGAGAAGCCTGTAGAAGTATTCGTGACGGATATAGATCAGAAAAATCTTCAAAATCTGCCTATAAAT
>Ga0181533_1003018_pt1 | contig 18802 bp, 10 predicted proteins | sample PEATcosm2014_Bin_45_FD_119772 | JGI IMG/M metagenome (GOLD analysis project Ga0181533, IMG submission 119772) | Peatland microbial communities from MTU Mesocosm Facility, Houghton, MI, USA - PEATcosm2014_Bin11_60_metaG | ecosystem: Environmental > Terrestrial > Soil > Wetlands > Peat | place... | reverse complement strand
AGCCAGTCGCCGTAACGGCCCGAGCCTTCGCGGCCGTCGAGCCGGTGCTTGCGCAAGGCGATCAAGACCACCTTGCCATTCTCGCGCCGGACCCAGGACGAAGTGTGCGCCCCGCGCTCATAGCCAAGGTAGTCCGCCTCATACGGCTCGATGGAGAAGCAGGCTGAATCGCGCAGCACGTGGCTCAAGCCGTTGAACTTCGCCATGCACTCCGGCTCGGCCCGTTGCCCGTTCTCATCTCATCTCCGGAAAAGGCGCCTAAGGAGCCGAGCGTGCCAACAGCCGCGGAATCGAACCAAATCGAGGGCATCGTCGCCCAATCGTAGCCACCCGAGCCGTAGGTTGGCATTCCCAACTCGCCCAGCAGACTGGAAAAGAAGAAACGACGGTTGGCTTCCAAGTCATATTCGTGGGCGCAGAGGAACAAATCGTCCGGGCTGTGCAGGTCGAGCGAAAGGCAAGGGGCTGTTTTGACATTCTACCCAAATCCTGGCCGCCTTGGCCTTTTCTGTCGTTTGAACCACGGGAGTTTGGCCAGCTTCTTCCTCAATGTCCTCTTGTCGAAACGACAGTAGCGGTGGGACACATCGCACGACTGGCGGCCGACCAACTGCATAACTTCGGCCGAGAGCGTTTGGCTCTGGAATCGCTGCCGAAAGGTAACGCGAGGCGCGTCAAAACCCCATACAGGGGTCCCAGCCGCGGCAACCGATTCTGCAAACTTGGCCCTGGAGAATCCAATTGCATACAAAGCCTTCGTCTCTGCAATTCTTGAGAGGGCGCCCTCTTGGAACGGCCTGCTTCCGGCGACATCCGGCCGCGAGTCTCGCTAGAACCGGATTGCGCCGCCGGTTCTCAGGGAGGGCGGGACAGGACCTAACTGGGCTGGCCCGTGAGCTCGAGCCTGCCCTGGGCCACGACTGGCGGGGCGGAGGAGCCCTGTCCGGCTCCTCCGATGCTCTTACCGGGCGTCCGCCATCGCTCGTCGCCGTCCGTCGCATCTGCGGTATGCGGGCCCCCTGCTCAGCCGCCGCAAGTTCGCCGTTGGCCTGCCACGCAGCCCGTGCACCGCCCCGTCATTCGGTGCCACGCACATCTCTGAACCTATACCTATACCCATGAAGTCGAATCACCACCATTTCCACGCTCGGTCCGGAGGTATGTGGCTTCCGCTACCTTTTCCCTCAGTGAGATCGATGCCGCCGCAATGGCCATCGCCGAGCAGCATGGGATATTTATACTTCTTGCTGCCCACCCAATGCCACGACGAGTCATCCAGGCCACTACACCAGCACCAATCCCCTTGAATGATTTTGTTGGCCGGGCTAAGGGCCGCCTCGGAGCCCTTCATCGGACGAATACCGGAAGGCTCCCCCTTCCAAGCGACCACGTGCTTGACACGGTAGAGGTCATAGACTGACGCAACGAAATAACTCGTGCCCCACGCGTCGAAGCAAGAAAGCCTTCGCCCGGATTCGCGGATGACGCTTCGCCCGTCCTCCCCGGCATCGCTCGGGCAGCAAAAGCTTGCGGTATTCCCGACGTACACGTTCAACGGTCTGTCCTTGGCCTCGACGATGCCCCCGTTCTCGCCGATCCTTCCCGTCTTTCCCCCGACGGCGGCCCACGCTTCACAGATGGGATAAGTGTCCTCATGGTCCTGCAAGTAAAGAGTAAAACCTGCGCCTTGTTGGCGCTGGTTGTTGAAACAGACCGTCAGCCGTGCTCGCGGCTTGGATCTTGATAGCGCTGGCAAAAGAAGGCTGGCCAAGATGCCAATCACGGCTATTACGACGAGCATTTCAACCAGCGTAAATGCGTGGCGATCAGTGCCTGGGAATGGATTTGATTTCATGGCGATTCTATACTCAGATCTGGAGAGTCACGGGTATAGCTTTCAGTTGTGGTCCTCACTTTGACAGCTCGGTCCCGGCACGCCTCCGGCGAACATAGAGTCGCACCAGGAAATATATGCTAATGACGGCCGCAAGGGCTCCCAGAACGGCGAGGCCCAAGGGAGACACTTGGGGCGGTTTCGGCCGGGGTGTCGCCACTGGCCCGGCGGGGGTGAACACGTGTTGTACGCCATTGCTGACGAAAAAGAACTCCGGTTCCGCAGTTTCCGAGTTGGGAAGAAACATCCCAGGCGTGTAGCCGTCCGGCGGCAGGTCGGCCCGCCCGAGCTCGACGGCCAGAATTTTCAAGGTTGATTCTCTGCCATTCGGCGCTGAAGCCGTTATCGCGGAGGGAAACCAGCGCGGCTCCAGATCGGCGTACGTGTAACGCGCGATGTAGGTGCTGGGCGGCCTCTTGAAGTATTCCGGGCAGGTGACCTTAAGCACCAACGGCCGGCTGTTGTCGTCGAGGCGGACGACTTCGCCGGTTAGTTCTGCGGTTGCCGTGTCCAACGGCCACTTGGTCGAATATACCCGCGCCTTGAAATGGCGATCGTCGATCCACACGAAGGACTTTGGCACCAAGCCAATCAGCCCCAGTGACCGTACCGGGAACATGTCGCGCTCCGCGTAGGGGCCATACGTCTCAGCGTTAGACACCGTTTCAATCCGCCTGGGAACCTGCCGCGGCGCGATGCTAACTTCTCCCCGGGGCTCCAACCACTGGATGCACCAGTATTGGCCCGCGTCCCTTCCTGGGCACAATCCGACGACCATTCCTTCGAAGAGGTTGTGTTTTGGATGACCTGGGAAATTCGTGAGGTTGCGCCAATAGAACGTTTCGTCTTGGAACGCGCACTCGTACGTTAATGTCCCTTCAGGCGGCGCTCCATTCACGCTGATATGAGAAGGCTCCGAATAGACGAGCCGCTTGACGGGAGTTGTTTGCTGCAAGAACGCCCCCCATTTGGCGAGATCGCTGTCCTGGTCCACACCAATGGCCTGTTCGCAAACGCCGCTCAACGCCAGAATGATCGTGACGCACAACGCAGGCAACGCCCCACGCCGGGACCCACCAGCGGGATTACTGCGCCAGGATCCGCTCGAGCGGCCGATTCCGGAAAACGTCCTCATTGAATTGGGTGTTTAGGCCCCCGCGTGGTTGTGATCGTGCAGTTCCAATGCTATCGATTCGTGTCCGCCGCGCCCGCCGAATCGGCAGCCCCAAGGGTTACTTGATTGGTTTCACCGGCTCGTGCCTCGACCGAAAGCGCGTGCCGACCAGAGCGCGCGCCGTGCGTGCCGGTTGGCGCCGACCAGACGATGATATCGAAGAGACCCGCGGGAACCTGGGGGAAAACAAAATGACCATGGTCGTCCGTTGTGGCTCGGGAGGCGGAGTATTCCAATGCGAGCGTGTGCTCGGCTTCGTGGCTGAAAGCCAAACTCAGTTCGCGATTCGCCACCGGCTGTCCCTGGTCGAGCCAGACTCCTTCGATGCGCGCCCAGGCCTGAAGGCGCACGGCGCGTGCCTGGCGCAAATCGCCCGCGGGGCACTCCAGATAACCCTCTGGATGCGCAATCGCTATCCGCTGCACGGTATCGTCCTTGGGAAGGACGAATTGGCCTTGGGCATCCGCCTTGCGCAACCAGGTCGAGCCCATGCTTCCCAGGGTGCTGAACCCGCCGGGAGTGAGTCTGAGCTGGTTGCCGGGAGCGAGCAAAGCGATCTGCGCATCGTTCGCGGGCCGGCCCGCCGGCGTATAGACGGCCACGAGTGTTTCCTCCGCCCTGTGGAGCTTGATGTCCAGTGTCACCTCGCCTTCATCGGCGCCGTAAACGCGGGTAACGAACGGCGCATATCCAGCGGCCTCGAACCGGAAAACGTAGCCTGGGTTGGCGGTCCCCCCAATGACGGGCTCCTCGAGGCTGTGGCGGAACTCGCCCCCGGTGAAACTCGGCCAGAACCGGTCGATAGTGCTCCAGCGGATTGCAGGGGAACCGTCACGATCCTGTTCGGGCCAACCAATTCCCAGCTTGAAGCGTGGCACCATCTCCCCGGTGTCCGCGTCTCGCACCGTTCCGCTGATGACCAATGCCGGCGGCAGAGTAATCTCATGCTCCTGCTCGTCCGGGTGGAGGACCAGGTCATGGACGCACATGTAGCCGGACGCGGAACAGTCAAACACCAGGTCCTGATCCGGGGCGTGCTCCCAGACGACGTGGCCGTCCGGATCGGAATTCTGAAGAAACTCGAATTGGGGGAAGGGTCCGGGCAAGCGGCGGCCATAGGGGTTATACCACAACTGGGCACCGGAGACCGGCCGGCCACTCGCATCGACCACCCGGACCCGCAACGTGCGGCCCGGCCCCAGTGCCAACTTCAGGGGCGGCAGGTTCGGCTTCAGGTCGAGGGAGAGAACGGCGGGGGCGAAGCCTGGCGCATCCGCGGTCACAAGCTGGGTCCCCGGCCTGCATCCCGCGACTCGAAACGTGCCATCCGCTGCCGAATGGGCATGCCGGCTGCCGGTCTCGGAAAGCCCACCCATATGGACCAACGCCCCGGCGACAGGCTGGTCCGAGGGGTCCACGACAGTGCCTTGGACGATGATGCCTGGGTCAAGCCGGAACGTGAACGTGCCTTCGAGCAACTGCCGGGCGAATTCCGGGTGGGACCCCACATCAACATGTTCGGATGGTGAAAAGTCCGGATGCGAAGCAGCGCCACCAAGGTAACGAACGCAGTCGGGCGCGACCCGGTCGATCTGCCAGCGGCCCTGGGCATCCGTCTTGGCAGTTAGCTGGTCAATCGCGTGGCTGTCGGGTTTGCTGTCACCGCCGGGAATGGGGTTGTTCCCAAAAGCAACCTCGGCCCCAGCGACTGGTTCTCCCGCGGGATCGACGACGCGCCCGCCAATCAGTGCGGGCCGAACCAGGCGCACCAGATACGATTCGGGGACAGTCTCCCCGCGTTTCGGTTGCCATTTGAGGCTGACGTCGGCATAGCCCTCGACGTGAGTGAGAATCCAATAGCCCGGGCCGTAACTCGGATCGAAGGGCGCAACAACACTAGCCTGCTCGAGCCGAACCATCTTCTCGACCAACAACTGCGCGCCCCGCTCCCAGCCCCGCAGCCAGGCTACACGGTTGGTGATAGGCAGCCCGGTCTGATCATCGACAAAGAGAAGCTCGGGGCCGGAACCGGCGGCAGAGGATTGGTCGGCCATCCCGGCGCTTTTCTTCCTTGTGCCATCGGCTTGGGGGGCCAATGGAGCCTTGCCCGTCGCGGCAGCCTCGCCGGCGATGGAGGGCCGGGGGCTCGATGACGACGTTGCCAACTTCAACAGGCCCAAAGCCGCGAGGATCACCACCGCCCCGGCCAGCAGCGCCCCTTTGCCCGCCAGGCTCCAGGAACTCAGCGTCCCCAGGTTGCCGGCGGCCACTCCCGCTCCCGCGACCGCTGCGCGGGCCGCGACTCTGGAGGCCAGAGCCGAGGGGGCGGTTCCAACCGCTTGCTGGGCCAAGGCAGTGCCCAGCGCCGACGCAGTCGAACAAATGCCCCGCAGCGCCAGGCGGGCGCGCAGCTTCTCCGTGGCCCGCTCGACCCGCATTCGGGCGGTATTCTCGGTCACACCCAGGTGCGAGCCCACCTCCGCCAGCGGCAAGCGCTCGAAGAACCTTAACACGATTGCCTCGCGGTCGTCCTCCCTCAACTCGTGCATGGCCTCGTCGAGGATCGGCCGGACTTGTTCCCAATTGGGGTCGGTTCCCGTTGCCTGGGTGAGCTGGTTCATAATGTGGGCTTCCTGTTCACGGAGCGAGCGGCGCTGTTCCGCGCGCCGCATCGAGGCGGCGGCGTAACGCGTGCTGGTATAGAGCCAGCCCGCGAGCGACGTGTGCCTCATTAACCGCTGTGATTTGCGCGCCAGGTCGGAAAACACCACCTGGGTAACATCCTCCGCCTGTTGCTCGTCTCCAAAGACCTGCCGCAAGGCCGCTGAATAGACAAGATCGATATAGCGCCTGACCAACTCGGCAAAAGCGGCTTCCGAGCGTTGTGTCACGTAGCGCCGGAGCAGTTCTGTGTCATTGTCGTTCATCTACCCAAATAACAGCCGCAGAAACGCCAAACCGCACAGCGCCTAGCTCATTGGCCCGAGGCCATCCACAACGTGCCCGAGTCACCAATGTGCCTGCCCGCAGCCTGCCGTGAATCCGCCCCGGCTCGACCGTCGTCACCGACTCCGAGGCTGCCTCAAAACGCAACGGCATGATCAGAGCGACGAAGGGCACACAAGAGTTCTGCGTCTTCCATAACACTCCAATCATATATAACAACCGCTGCGGGAAGAAATCGCGCAATTAGCCTGTGCAATCGACCCCGGTTGAATTTGGCCCACGCGGGGTATCAATCCATTCGTTTGTCAACTACCGCCATTATCCTTCCTGCCAAGTCGTGGACCATTTCGGGCTTTAGCGGCAGGCCGTGGACCCTGTGAATGCCCTCCCAAAGCTCTGCGGCCGCGTCCAGCTCCGGGTCGTGCTGTCCGTGCTCTTTGAGCTCATTGATGACTCTGACCATCCTGGAGTGGAACTCGTCTTCGAAGGCTTCGCTCATATCCGCCGCAGTGGGCTGCCCTTGGATCCAGTGGTCGGCGAACTCGTCCAGGTCCCTGGCCAGATCTTGCGCCTCATGCAGCGCCCACAGTTTCTGCTGGTGAGCAGCGGACCGCTTTCCAAGTTCATGGCGCCCGACGGAGACCACCAACAACCCGCAGAAACTGGCGAGCACAACCCCGAAAACCGTCCGCGCCGGAATGCTCTTTGCCATAAACGCTCACCGCAACAGTTCCCGGTGCGGCTGATGGTCCCGATTCCAGATGCTCAACGCCTCGTCGGTCGTGTCCGAGAAAAGAAACCGTAACGTCAGGGCCTCCACGTGCCCATCGCAGAACAGGATGTTGAGCTTGCCGCGATGGCGGGTCCTGACCCGATCCGTGCTGCCAAAGTAATTGGTAACCTCGCACCGCCCCACACGCCACACTCCATCGCGGAGAACGCCGTTCCAACCCAAAACGTCGTCCCCCATGCAGACCATCTGGCTTGGCGATACCACCGCCGATTCGTTCACGGCCGGGGAGGAGACCCAGCCTTGCAGCAGCTCCGTGCCGCCCAGGCCCAGCAACGGAGGACGATAGCGCGGCGACCTTTGGTTCAAGCCTGCCGCGTTGTAGCCGTAATGGTGCCCCGGGCGACCGGAAGTCCTGGGGTAATTGGCAGGGAGCCTCTGCCGCACACCAGCCGGACAACTCCAAACCGAGTGCGATAGGCTCGTGCTTGGACCTGTGGGCGCACGGCCAAGCGTCCTGGACAGCGCGCTGGATAAGCAACGGTCCCCGTTCACATCACCGTTGTCGAAAATCACCGGATAGGCGTGGTTCTCGGCCAGGAACCCCAGGACCGCCAGCCCGTGCTGCTTCAGGTTACTGCGGCATTCGACATCGCGAGCCTTGCGCATTGCCATCGGCAGCGCAGTCAGCGCCATGCTGGCCAGGATCGCGATGACCGCGATGACCACCAGCAACTCCGTCAGCGTAAAGCCTCCAGTCCACCACTGGCCCGAGTCCGCCCGCCCGCCCGCAGTGGCGCTCCACAACGGGGCTCGAGGGGTCGGGTGGCTGCCGTATTCGTGCCGCATTTGGATGTGTCTCATAGCGATTCCATTGTATAACAACCGCCGATAGCGGAAATCGCACAATCCGTGCGCCGTGACGGACCCCTTCCCTTCTGGGTTTTGACGCTGCGCGGGTGACTTGGGCGCGGAAGCCTCGAACGTGTTCAAAGACCTGCCCGCCGAAGGCGTGTTGCTTCCGTATCTGTCCAGCGTGCGTGCGGAGTGCGCCGGCTACCCCGGGCATGAAATACCCGGGCTAAGACGCCGCCGCGCAGGAACCGAGCACCGACCTCTACGGCAATCGCGGGCTGATCGGAGCGCACGTTGGCGCCTATAGGACTGCGCACCCTACCTGCGAGCGTGGCAGCCGTTTGAGCCTCCAGAGCTGCCTGGACACCCTTCCTGCGCGAGGAAGCCCTTGCTCTGGCTATTGTTTGGCGCTGAGGACCTCCACCCACTCGAGCGGAACGCCGCCCGCAGATTGCTGCCGCAGTTTCAGCCTGAGGATGCCGCCACGGGCCCGGGCGCGAGACGTTGTTTCTTTGCCGCCAAAGAAGTGCTCGCGGACGATGTGCGGGCCATTGAGGCGTTTGAGACGCAAATCTCCGTCGCCGTAAGGCACGATGGCAAGCTGGCGCGCATTTTGGAGGTCATCGTCGGTCTTGGAGGCGACGACCACCGACGCCGTAGTCGTGAGCCAGTCGCCGTAACGGCCCGAGCCTTCGCGGCCGTCGAGCCGGTGCTTGCGCAAGGCGATCAAGACCACCTTGCCATTCTCGCGCCGGACCCAGGACGAAGTGTGAGCCCCGCGCTCGTAGCCAAGGTAGTCCGCCTCATACGGCTCGATGGAGAAGCAGGCTGAGTCGCGCAGCACGTGGCTCAAGCCGTTGAACTTCGCCATACACTCCGGCTCGGCCCGCTGCCCGTTCTCATCTCCGGAAAAGGCGCCTAAGGAGCCGAGCGTGCCAATGGCCGCGGAATCGAACCAAATCGAGGGCATCGTTGCCCAATCGTAGCCACCCGAGCCGTAGGTCGGCATTCCCAACTCGCCCAGCAGACTGGAAAAGAAGAAGCGACGGTTGGCTTCCAAATCATATTCGTGGGCGCAGAGGAACAAATCATCCGGGCTGTGCAGGTCGAGGTAGTCCACAAACAGCGGGGAGAGCGAGTAATACATCATCACGATGTCCGGCTTCTCCTCGCGCATGGCCGAGGCCACCACCTCGAGGCCCTTGTAAAGCAGCTTCTCCCCGGCCCAGCTTTTGTCCGCCGGCGCCGCCAGGGCAAGGGACGGCAGCTCGTATCCAAAATCGAACTTGACCAGGTCCGGCTGGTAATGGCGGATGAAGCGCCGGGCGGTGTTGCGAATCGCCTGTTGCGCCTCGGGCTGGGTGACATCCAGCATATAGTAGCCGCCGGTCTTGTAGGGCGTGCCATCGGCCTTGCGCAATACGTTGGGGACGCTGAGCCCCGCATCCTCCGGATGTTCGACCCGCAAGAATGCGGCCCATAAGCCGATCTTCAGACCGTGTTGGCGCAACTCACGAAGAATCTGCTCAAAATCGGGGAAACGCTCCCGAGAATGTTCCAAATGGCCGTAGGCGCCCTCCCATTTATCGTCAAACACAAACATCCCCGGTTTCATTCCCGAGGCCCGGAGCCCGCCCCAAATTTGGTGGAAGGCAGCGCTGTCGAAACTCGCCGACGCCTTGCCGAGGGCCACCTCGGCGCCCCAGGAATTGAACTGCGGCGCCAGCATCGCTTTGACCTTTGCCGGCGAGCTCACCTTTTTGTGGATGACTCCGGCCTCGACCAAGCCCAGGTAATACTGGCGGATCGCCTCTCGATAATCCGGCGCGACGGTCAGGAGCAGTTTCGCCCCGAGCGTCAGTCGCGCCGGCCCCCGGCATTGACCCCACAGGTCACTGCGGTAACTGAACACCGGGCTGAGCATTGCCCCTCGCCAATCCAGGAAGTAGTCGGCTGCCGGCAGGCTCGCCAGTCCGCAACAGAATGAACCGGAGAGCTTGGTCGAGAGCGCGCCGAACGTCTTGTCGCCGGCGCCCGGGCTGAACCCGCAAAAGAAATGGGCCGGCAGGCCCCACTGCTGCGACAGTCCCGGCTCGCCGCTGGCGCCGCGCCCGCTCCAGAGAGTGGCCGAGAGTCCAAGGTTAGCCGAGACGATCGGCCCCAAGGCCGAGGCCTCGTTGATGCCGGGGATGACCCAATACGCCGCCTGCATGGCCGGCGTCACGGCCTGGCCGTCGCTCCGGCTAAAATAATGCACCGTGACCACGTCCTCCTCCCCGGCCTGAAACCGGATCGGCTCCAACCAGGTGCCTCCCGGGGCAAACTGTATCGTGAGCTCCATTTCGTGGCCTCCGGTGGCCTCCCGGTAACCGATCTTGAGCTGCTCCCCTTCCAGCGACCAGTTCTGGACCGTTGCCGAGACGATTTTCCGGGTGCCCGCTTTGCCCAAAGGCTGCACCGTAACCACCGGCGCGACGCGGCCGCTAACGATGGTGCGGCCCTGCGGGTCGGCAAGCCGGAATTCATCGCGCGTCGCGGTCCAGCTAAAGCGGTAGTCCGGCGCAGTTACCTCGACTCCCTCGCCCGATTTGGCAAAAGAGACCGCTCCCGCAATGTCCGGCGCCGGTGCGCTTTTCTCACTGCCACGGTTGGCCGGCGGTCCAGCTTGAGCGTTGAGGGTCAACAACGCAACCCAGCACACGACCAGAGAAGAACTGGAGAGAAGCTTCATCGGCTTGAAATAGTAGCCGTGAACCTCGCCGCCGGGCAATGGAAGAATCGCAAGCCGAGCATCGGCGTGCGCATCTTAGATTCTCCGGCGGCGTGAACTGCGCTGCATCCAGCTCGCGCCTGTCGGTTCGATCCTGTCCGGGAGGGACAATTTGACAATAGCCCAGTGCTTCAGCGCTTGTCATTAGCCACATCTTCCGCGCGCCTGGGTTAGTGCCTCTGTTGCAGAACAGATCAAACCCCGGACCTGTTGTTTTCATTTGAGCCGAAACAAACTCATCGTCATCTGTGTCTGTTGTGTAAGATGAACACTTCAGTGGAGCGAGAGCTGAGCGGGGCGGCCGTTGAACCGGTCACCACACCAGATGTTCAACACGGGGCGCGCGCGAGCCTTTGGCGGCGGCTGGCGGCGGCCTGGATGGATGGCCTCGTGGTCTATGCGGCGGCGTGCTTTTTCATCGGGGTGAGCGCGTTGGCGCAGGTGCGCCTTGCGCTGGAACCGGCATTCCTGGCCCTGGCGATGGCCTATGGCGTTGGATGCCTGGGTCAAGGAGGCCGCACGTTGGGCAAGGTGCTGATGGGGATAGCCGTCGCGCCGACGGCCGGCGGCAGTCTCGGTTGGGCGGGCGCTTGCAAGCGCGAGGTGGGAAAGTGGTTGCTCCTGGGCGCGGCGCCCGGCATCGCCGGCCGGCTCGTCTTTGGCAGAGCATGGGTCCCCACAGCGTATGATCTCGTGGCGGTGCTTTTCCTTTTGCTGGCGGCGCTGGTCTATTATGCCTGCTGCCGGCGCACTTGGTATGACCAATTGGCGGGCACTGGAGTCATCCGCCGTCCCGTGGCTTCCGGGACGACCCGGAGCGCATTTGCCATTTTGGCGGGCGTGACGGCTCTCGGCTGCGCCGTGAAGGTGGCCGAGCAGGTTTCCATTGGACGCCTGCCCTCTCGCACCCTGTTGTACTATGGCATGGGTTCCACCAAACCGTATGTGGACTTCCTAAGGCGGGCGGCGGTTTCCCCTAATGACTATATCTTTAGCCTTTTCGACCGTTATGACGTGGTGGTATTGAGCGAACGGGACCATTCCGAGGCGACCCAGTGGGACTTCATCTTCAACCTCGTCAGCGATCCGCGGTTCGTCCAACGGGTTGGCCACGTATTCACCGAGTTGGGTCAGGTCGGGATGCAGTCGTATCTCGATGATTTCATGGCCACCGACGGTCTGTCCGGCGGGCAGGTGGAGGAGCGGGTGCTGCACATCATGCGGAACTGGGCGGTGTGGCCCACCTGGAACAGGGTCAACTTCCCAACTTACCTAAAGCGGCTCTACGCGCTCAACCAGACACTCCCGGCGGCGCGCCGAATCCAACACCATTTCACGGACGGCGCCGTGGATTGGGCCAATCTCACCCTGGAGAAGATGGGGGACCATTGGCGCGCGCTGGGGAACCGAGACGAAAAAATGGCGCGGCAGGTCATTGCTGGAATGGAACGTCTGGATCGGGCCGGCGGCAAACCGGCGAAGAGCCTGGTGATTATGAATTTCCGACATGCCTTCGACCTGAGGGGCGCGTCGACGGCTGCGGCGCCTTACAACACGTTCGAATTCATCCGCGAGGCCCTGGGCGGACGCGCGGCCAATGTGCGCCTCAACGAAGGTCTTTATTGGCCCGTGGCCGGCGGGTTGTGGGATGAGGCATTCGAGCGGAATGGCAACCGGCCGGCAGGCTTCGACCTGGCGGGATCTCTCTTTGGCCAGGAACCGTTCGATTTGTTTCCGTGGACGCCTTCAGTTCGTGCCCGCCTCCGCTACCAGGACGTGTTCACGGGTTTTGTCTTCCTCAATGCCCCTCGGGCGCAGTACCGTTGCGAGGGGATTCCAGGGTACTACCGCGGCTGGGAGGAGGAGGCACGGCGGCGGGCCGCGCTGATCGGTCCTGACTTTGTAAAAGCGGTGGAGCAGGAGATCGCCCGCGAAAAACAGGGGCGCGTGCCGGTTAAAGAGGCGCCGATCGCTTTCACGATTGAGGCGTGGGTCGGCACGATTGTAGCTGCGCTTTTCGGCGTCGGTTTTGTTATCGGGTTGACGGCCTTCATTTTTCGGAGCCGGCTGTACACGCCCGTTCTGGCGTCGACCCTCGGGCGGGCGTGCGCAGGAGCAAGTGAGTTGGCGTCGTCGGCGCCCAGCCGCCTGTCGCCAAGGCTTTGGTTCTGCTTCGTGGGCGCCATTGTCGCATCGGTGTTCGTCCACGAAACCGGCCACTGCCTCGTGGCGTGGCTTCATGGTTGCCCGGCAATCCCCACCCCGGCGAAGGAATACATTCTTAAGCCCCTGACCGCGAGTGTGCAGAACCAGGTCGCGCTAGGAGGGATTCTCGGTTCGGCAGCGGCCCTGGCGGGCGCGCTCTATTGGCTGTTTCGCACGCCCGGCCCCACGCGCTCCGCGCTGGTGGCGGGTGCGATGGTCATGCCTGGTTTTTACGTCCTGCGCTTCATCCTGGCGGGCCGGGGCCATGACGGCGCGGAATTCCAGGAAGCCCAAACCGCCCTTGGATTCTCCTATTCCGGGCACGCTGTGGACTGGATGTTTGTCGGCTTATTCGTGGCGGCGGCAACCGCATGGTTTTGGCACACTCGCCCCCGGGCGAGCTTTCGTCTGGCGGGACGCCTGTCTCTCGGTGTCTTGGTCGGGGTCCTCGTCGTCGTGTTCTTGCAGTCTGCCAACAACGCTATATTCGACTCCCTCTTCAGGCCGTAGCTCCAAGTCACCCAGGCTGGAAAAACCTAAGATGCGCACGGCATCGGATTGCTCAACGGCGCTCAAAACGCCGCCGATTAGAGCCAGGAGGCGACCCGGCGCAACTCTCGAAGAAAATCCACCCTCGGCGGCCTGCGCTGGAGTCGGCTCCATCGCTCGAAATAGGGATCCTGAGGAACCGAACCGGGTTCAAACGCATCCGGGGGCAATTGCCTCAGGTCATACAACGGGGGCCGCTTGGCCTCCATAAAGATCTGCTGGATCATCCGGTAGGTAGGTTTCAGTCTTTCTGTGTTCATACGGTCGTTCCTTTCACTTTGACCTGTCTGGTTCTTGACCGGAGGTCACTTTGGATTTGCGCTTGGCTTCGCGGAGGTCATGTCCCTTCTGTGGCCGGATCTGATTGTCGATCCACGCCTTCTTGCTTTTGGCCGCCTTTCACCTTCGGCCTCATCGCGAAGTGGACGATGAGGCCGAACTTGGGCGGCCGTTCATCTGGCTGTCAACATCCTCAAACTATGGCAGCCCTGTCTCCTTCTTTTCGACATCGCCGAGGTCTGCCTTCTCTCCAGGTTGAACAGCGAAATATCGCTGGCGCTGCTCCGTCCAGGCGCCTCTCGGTTGCTCGACAGGCGCCCGGGTCGTCAGTTGGAGTTCGCCGGGAGGAACATGGTCGATCGTGAAACGTCCCTGTTCGTCGGTGATCGTGCCGTGAAGCCCGATATGCGGCCGGCCCGGCTTCCACTCCGCATGGAAGGAGAGATCGACATGCTCGTTTGGGACCGGCTTTCCGTCCTTCACGAGCCGACCACGCACCTCCGCCCAAGGCTGGACAATGATGTCATTGGTTCCCCCCGGCGAGGTGAGCGAAAGCCTTCCAAATCCGCCGGGGCAGCTGACGATCAACTCACCCAAGCCGAGCTTTGGCGCAAAGCCGAACCGTCCGGTTGAGTCCGTTATTTGGGTTTCGCCTTTCCCAGGGGTTCTTACCTGGCCATCCGGGTCTATATTGGTCTGTTCGTCACCACTGAGGTAGATGAGCTCTGTATTTGGCAACGTCGTCCCGTCAGCCAACCGGACAATCCCTCGCGGCCCGCTGCCCCTTGTGATCCGCACGACACAGTCCGATCCTCCCAGGGCGAGCGGTTCCGATATGGCCGGCAGATAGCCCGGAGCTTCCACCCGGAAAACAACAGCGCCGCCTTTTCCCGACATTTCGATAAGGAAGCTGCCATTTGTGCCTTCCACTGAATTGCCCCGCTGCCACCGGGGCCGTTCGAGTTTCGCGTCCCGGCGGAGACCCGGGGTAATCCGAAACCGGGAGACAGGCGCTCCATCGCCCGCATCGAGGACGCGTCCGCTGACGAGCACGGCATTGGGGATGGCACGTTTGGCCTCTGCACCGCACAAGGGGAGATTCCCAGGCTGCTCGTCATCCGCTCTGTAATCTGATTCCAGATTCTTGCCTGGTTCCAGGAGGATGAGCAGGTTCGTTTTGTCTGATTCAAGGCAGCCCAGCAACCGGAAGGGGTTCAGCCGGTCAAGGCTGCCATTCCGGGCCGAGAGGCGATAGCCGTCAACGCGGGTGTTCACAACCAGGGCCTCCCCAGGCACATTCGTGAAGGTGAAATGGCCGTCTGCCGGCAATTCCGTGCTCGAGTCATCCCAAGCCGCATCGCGCCCAATGGTCAGGTGCGTGTGAGCCGGGATGGCGTTGCTGTCGGAAAGGCGCACCTCTCCTTCAAGACGAAAACCGGCCGCCAGTTCCCAATCGCCCATATTGTTCGTCGAGTTGTCGCCTCCGACGCGGATAATCCTGGTTGGCAAGGCGCCGATGCCCTTGAGCGAATCCATGAGGCCGTAGGCCGCATACTCCCGGCCCGGCGGAAGGTTTGGGAAAACGAACCTGCCGTCCTCACCGGTGCCTGTTACGAAATCGCCTGTGAAATTCACGTCGGTCCGGTCCACCGAAACGACGCCTACTGTGATGCCCTTGACCGGTTTGCCGTTACGAAGCACGCGTCCTGTCAGGGCGGTGCCTGGGGTCAGCATCAGGTCTTGCCGTTCGGGCCCAGGGTGCGTCGCACGAAAATGCCGCCGGGCGAAACCGCGGGCCTCGACACGGAGGTCCACCCCAGCGAACTTCTGAGGAGAGCGGATTTCGAATTCGCCCCTTTCATCCGTTACCGCCATGGGGTCGGTGCCGGCCGGAACGCCGGATTCGAGCAAGATGACGGCATTGGCCAGAGGCTTCTTCGCCGGGTCGAGCACGCGGCCCAGTATGATCTGGCTGGGCGGCATCGTAGCAGCGGCGCGGGGTTTCAGCCCGGCTTCCAGCGGCCCCTTCCGCGGGTCGACCTTGGTGAAAAAGGCCGGCTCGAAGCCCTTGGCGACCACAAGGACGCGGAACAGCAGCGCGGGGTCAACCGATTCGATTCTGAATCTTCCTTGAGCATCCGCCGTGGTGCTCTTGCGGCAATCCGCATAGCAGGACGGTCAGAGAAAGCCGGGGCCGGAACGCGGTTGGGCTGTGTAGATGAAAATGGAGGCATTGGTCACCGGTCGGCCATCGGCACCCTTGACCACGCCGACCAGATCGAGGGTGCTGGTTGTCGCGGCTGCGGGAGCAGTGCCCCCCATGCTCGGAGATGAGGAAGTTCCCTGGGCGGGCCGCTTGCCCGAGAGCGAATGGGCGAGCAGACTAAGGGCGGCAATGATGCCAACCGCAAGACACGCCGGGAACAACCAGGTGAGAGGGCGAGGCTGTTTGTTGTTCATGTTCGAGAGAGTAACGCCGAAGGCGGGCCTGGGAAATAGAAAAACCTCCAATCAGCCTCCGGCTGCGGCCCCGGAGATTGTGCGAACCGCTTGTGCCGCGGCGGCGCGAAATGCACCGGACCTCGTAGCCGCCGAGGTAACGAGGCGGATAATCGAGCAAATACGAGCCAGGGTCCGCCTCGTTACCTCGGCGGCTACCATTTGCAAACACGGCCTTACAGGCCGGCGACGTTTTCGATGGACCCGTTGCCCAGGCCTCCGCTCCGCTGCGGCCTGGGCTATCACCTGGCGGGGTCAGCCCACTCGATCCTGGCGGGCGCACTGATGTTCCAGCAGCCGGGCGCGCGCCGGCACTGCCCCCGCCCCTAAGAGATGGGGGTCACTGTTCGGTGAGAGAGCTGGCAATCGCGTCGGCAAGGGCTTTGGCTTCTTCTTTGCTGAAGTCTCCGCTGATCAGGGCCGTGCCGGCGGTGATTTCAGCCCGGACCACCGGCGCTACACGGAGCTTGCCGCCAATGACGATGGCGAGGCGTCTTCCAATGTTGAGCCGGGTCACCTGGGCAAACTCACTCCGGCCCTTCTCGCTAAACGTAATGTCGATTATCGGCCGCCCCAAGCCATCTATGCTCGGAGTCGCCGACTTCAGGGCGGTTTGGTCCAGGAGAACAGCCTTCGCGACATTGAGCACCTCGGTAAGGGTTTCGTCCCCACGCTTGGCTGCGAGGGTCATCGGCTCAGAATCGGCGGACGGGGCATCGAGAACCAGGCGTATCTGGAAGAGGGGAGGGGTCGGTGAGCCCGCGGAAGCGGTCTCCGCTCCGGTTGCGGCCGCCGAGCTCCTGCGCGCGGGTTGAGCCGGTCCGGCGCCGACCTTGCCGTCCTCGAGTTGTAATGCGCGCGAGATGTCCTCAAGAGCATCAGGCCAGACACTGTCCGCCTTCGGAGCCAGGGAGACATACACGTGAAGCCCACGGGTATGGCCCAGATACTGGCTGGCGCCGCTCCCTTGCTCAGATGTAATGGGAGCTTCAGTTTTCGTAAACCACAAATCAACCGCCTCTCCAGCCATGTAGGACCGGTAGATGGGGGCGCTATAGCCTCGGACACGACCTCGTCCGAATGGAGCAACTTCATTCTGGTCACGTCGGCTCTTCTCGATGCTCCAGCCCTTCGGGCACACGGTGAGCAATCGAGCCACAATCTGGTCCAGTTCGCCTAGCTGTCCCGGCCTGACCTCCACCAGGATCGGGTTGGAGGCGGGAATGCCCGTGAGCGGACGGACACGATTCGAGACGCTCGGGAATGCTGGACCGCCGCGGAACCGAATAGCGTAGCGCCCCGGCTTCTGGAACAAATACTTGTCCGCAAGGTCCAGTCGCTCCACAAGCAGGTCGGTTGATGACGGCTGGAGGGTGACCGAGTTGGCAAAGACCTGCCCCATGAACCCCACATAGGGAACTGGTTGTCCCTCCTCATCCGTTACGTCGAAGCAATCGAACGCCGTCGCGCTCTTGTCCACTGTTAACTCGCGGTCTCCTTCATTCATCACAATCAGAGAGACTTCAATCGGATCGCCCAACTGGACCACCGCCTTTGTGGCGACTAGCAGCGTCGAGATCTCGTTGGTGAACTCCGCTCGGTGCCCCTGGTTTGTTCCTGGCCCTGGTATCAGCGCGGACGCAGTTGGAGCGGGAGGGGGAAGGGAGGCGCGACGCGACTTGGGAACGGAAATCGATAGCTTTCCCGACCACACATTGCCGGTCCAGCAGGGCATCAATGAAAGTCCCGCCGTATCCGTGTAATCTGTAGCTCGTACAGAATTTCCCTCAAATTTTGCCATAAGGTCGTACCGGCCGTGCTCCAGGGAGCTGAGGCGGTTTCCTGTGAGGATCTCGCAAAAGTTATCCGATAGAAATCTCAACGAATATGTCGCGCCGCTCGGAATGCGCACAATGAATGGTTCCGGCTGCCCGATAACGTCGCCTGCGAGATACTCGAATTTGTGTGCGGCCCCGCGTGGGTCAATCAACCGCCACCGGATTGCATGTGGGTATCGTACCTCAGAGTTTCTCAACTTGGTACCGAGCTTCAAGGCCATATCGTTCGTAGAGACATTCTTGAAATGGACCAGGATCTCGGCGCCACCCAGAACCCTTTGCACCCCGATCTTGAGTCCTTTCTCCGTTGGTCCCCAGGCGGGAGAAGCTTCAGCGGCGGTTTCTTGCGTAGCGGTCTGGCTGCGTAGGCCGGGCAGCAAGAGGAACCCCAGGCCTAGAAGAACGACGAAACCCAAGGCTGACAGCCGATAGGCGCGCGGCACTCCCGCGTCCATGATGCGCTCGAACCGGCGACCCATGGGGTGCAACCGCTCCCCAAAGCCCAGTGCGCCGCTCAGCGGCTCGGCACGGCCAAATTCAACAGCCGCCCGCAGGAGCGTATCGCAGTAGCGATCGCCGGAGGTCAGTTTGCGCGCCAACAGCAAATCGTCGCAGCAGTCCTCCCGGGCCTTGCGCAGGGCATGATTCAACATCCACAACAGCGGATTGAACCACCAAATCGCTTGCAAGAGGAGCTGCGCCCAGTTCACCCACAGGTCGCCTCGCCGGAAATGGCCCAATTCATGCGCCAGGATGACCTTGAGTTCATGCTCCGAAAGCCGCGAGAGGTTCGTCGCCGGCATGAGAATGGTCGGGTGAAGGACTCCAAACGCAACCGGGGCCGTGACACGGTCCGAGATTCTTAGCGCGGGAATTCGCTTCATCCTCAGAGCGGCTGCGAGCGTGTTCAACATCAGGGGCAGCGGCCCCTCGGTAACTACACGGCTGCCGCGAACCGCTTGGCGAAGACGGCTCAGTTGGCGCGCAATCCAGAGGAACATGGCGGCACAACCGGCAAAGTGCAGGAGCATAAGCCAGGCCGTCCAATGGAGCCCGGCGCCTT
>Ga0181533_1003012_pt1 | contig 18817 bp, 17 predicted proteins | sample PEATcosm2014_Bin_45_FD_119772 | JGI IMG/M metagenome (GOLD analysis project Ga0181533, IMG submission 119772) | Peatland microbial communities from MTU Mesocosm Facility, Houghton, MI, USA - PEATcosm2014_Bin11_60_metaG | ecosystem: Environmental > Terrestrial > Soil > Wetlands > Peat | place... | reverse complement strand
GAGGCCGCCTTCAGGCAAGCAGTGGCCGTCGCGGCCCGGCAGCCGTGCCGCGCCCTCGAACTGCGCGCCGCGGTCAGTCTGGCAAGATTGCTGAGCGACGACGGCCGCGCGGAAGAGGCGCGCAAGCTGCTTGCGCCGGTCTACGGCGCCTTCACGGAAGGTTTTCAGTGGTCCGATCTGCAGGCGGCAAAAACTTTGCTCGACGCACTCGGCTGATCGCTGCAACAACAGAAACGACCACGAGCGATGGCGCGCGTTCATCCGGCGTCGCCTGATCTCATCGTGGCCGTTGTGGCGAAGACAAAAACCGTTACGCATCCCCGCCACTCGCGCAAATATTTAACATCGATCGGTGACAGCGGCGTGACGGCGAATCCGGGTTTCAAACAAACAAGGATCTCGTTCCCCGGCGCCTTTCACATTTCCCGTCAGAGCGGCGACGGCCTTCACAATTGCATTTACACCAAGGCCCGGCCGTCATGATGGCCTTCCCTTCTATTTCAGTTCCGTGACTCGGCGCGATTACAGTTCGATGACGCCATCGCAATCGGCTGTCATGTTTCGTTCGACGGCCAAAAGACGCCGACGCCACAAGCAGATACCTCGGAAGGCGCGCGGCGGCGTGGGAAATGCCAAAATCCCAACGGCCAAAATGCTAATGCCCGAAAATGCTAATGCCCGAAAATGCTAACGGCCACGAAAGACACGGCGCGCGTACATCCGGCGTCGCCTCTTGTCATCGTGGCCGTCCCGCGACGGAGCCGCAAAGCTCAACGCCGCACAATCAAGATAAGCGCGCGACGGCGTTTATGCAAGGCCTGCATTTGTGCAACGATTCTGCCCCGAACGAGTTCCCAAAGGGTCAACATCCGGGAACCGACAGCCGGAGCGTCCGGGACATCATCGTCATTCATCGGCTGCCGATTTTTTTCAAAGGAGCGAACCATGACATTGGACAAACCCGCCGATGACGGCGACGTCGAGCACACGGTCGCGCGCGCGATCCACGCGCATTGGATGCTGTTTCTAATCGAGGGCATCGTTCTGGTCGTTCTCGGCGCCGCGGCGATCATCCTCCCGGTCGTCGCCACCCTGGCATTCACGCTGGTGATCGGCTGGCTGTTCCTGATTTCGGGCAGCGTCGGCCTCGTGACCACGTTCTGGATGCGCAATGCGCCGGGCTTCTGGTGGGCGCTCGTCTCCGCCGCCATCGCCATCGTGGCCGGCATCCTGCTCTTCCGCTGGCCGCTCAACGGCACGCTGTCGCTGACGCTAGTCCTGATCGCCTTCTTCGCCATCGAGGGCATCGCCACTTTGTTCTACGCCCTCGAGCATCGCGCCCAACTGTCCGGCCGCTGGGGCTGGATGGCGGCGAGCGGCATCGTCGACCTCATCCTCGCCGGCATCATCTTCGCCGGTTTGCCGGAAACGGCGACCTGGGCGCTCGGCCTCCTGGTCGGCATCAACATGCTGTTCGGCGGCACCGCCATGATCGGAATGGCGCTCGCGGCGCGGGAGGCGGCGTCGGACCGAGCCGTCTGACGCCCCTCGTCATTCGCGGTCGATGAGCAAGGATGGTCGATCTCCACTTTGCCCAAAGAAGTTGACTTCGTAACGCCGACGCCGCATGTGCGCCACGGGGCGAGAGGAGACATTTCAGGTCGCTTCACTGTTCGTCCGGTGGAAACCCGGTTAAGTGTTGGCCCCGATTTCGATACGCGCAACGACGGAGGGTCAGGTGAGCATCGGTACAATCGTGCGGTCGATCGTGGCGATCGGTCTTGCACTCGGCGTGGCAGGCTCCGCTGCCGCGCAATCCTACCCTACGAGGCCGATCAAGCTCATTGTTCCCGTCGCCGCGGGCGGTCCGCTCGACACCTTGGCACGGCTCGCCGGCGACAAAATCTCGGCCAAGCTCGGCCAGCCCGTGGTCGTGGAGAACAGGGCGGGAGGCGGAACGTCGATCGGCGCCAGAATCGTGGCGACGGCCGAGCCCGATGGCTACACGCTGCTGTGGGCCTCGTCGGCGACACTTGCCATCCTGCCGGTGCTGTACACCAAGCTCGATTTCGACCCGAAAGCCTTCGTCCCGGTCGCGCTGGTAGCGAGGTTGCCGCACGTATTGGTCGTGCCGCCCGCGGTGCCGGCGAATACGGTCCAGGAATTGGCCGCTTATGCCAAGGCTCATCCGGGCCAATTGAACTACGGCGCCTCGCTCGGAACCCCGCCGCATCTGATGGGCGCGATGTTCGCCAAGATGAGCGGAACCGACCTCGCCTTCATTCCTTACAAAGGCGGGGCGCCGTCTCTCACCGACCTTTTGGGCGGGCAGACGCAATTGACGTTCGACGCTTTGATGACCCTGATGCCTCTTATCCAGGAAGGCAAGCTGCGGGCTCTCGCCATCACAAGTCCGACCCGCTGGCCGGGGCTTGCCGACGTGCCGACCATGGCGGAGGCCGGCTTTCCCGGGTTTCCCGGCGACTCCTGGAACGGCGTGGTGGCTCCCGCCGGCACGCCGGCCGCCATCGTCGACAAGCTCAACGCCGCGATCAACGAAGGCATGGGCACGGCGGACGTGAAGGAGACGATGAACAAGCTGGTCGCGGTGCCGAGCCTGGGTTCGCCGCGGGACTTTGCCGACTGGATCGCCTCGCAATCGCCGATCTGGGCCGAGACGGTCAAGGTCGCGGGCGCGCGGATCGATTAGATCATCCGCTTGCATGGATCCGGTATCCCGCATGCAGGCGAGCGAATTGCCGAATTAAAACTCTTAAAGCTCCTTGCCGAGCAGCCGGTCGAGCGCATACCGGCCGCCGCCGCGGAAGAAGATCGCGAGGCAGAGCAGCCACCACAACAAGGCGTATTCATAACCCTTGGCGGTCCAGAAGTAGCCGAATTGCCACTGGAAGAAGACGACGATGACTCCCATCTCGATCCAAATGATCAAGGCCGCCAGACGGGTGAAAAGTCCGACCGCGAGGCAAACCGCGGCCACGGATTCGGCGAACACCGCAAAATAGGCCCACAGCAACGGATAGGGCACGCCCATCTGCTTATCGATGTAGGGCGCCAGATGCTCGGCGCTGCCGAGCATGATCTTCTGGATGCCGTGCGGTATCAGCACCGCGCCGGTGGCGAAGCGCATGAATGAATAGCTCGCCGGTGAAAAGGCTTCGTAGAGTCCGGCGAGGCCCGGAAACAACAGCCGCTTTTTGTCGATCGTGCCCGAGGTCATGTTCTCCCCTTTCATTTTTATCGTTTCGTTTTCACCGGACGCCCTTTCATGAGCGTCGTCTCAGCCTACGATAGCATCGCTGCATCGCGGCTGAACAATAAGTTCGGCGTTTGACATGGGGTAAGTGCACTGCACACAAAAAGCTGGCACGAATGGGAGTCAGCAGTGGGCAGGACGGCAAATCCTATTTCTGCTCGACAAACGTGGGCGAAGTACCAATGTCCGCTCGGGTCACCAGCAGGCATGACGCCGTCAAATCGTTCTGGCGCTTTACCCCCGGAAACGGATCCTGACGATTTATGAGTTCACGTTCCAAATCCGCTCGTTTGCGCGCCAAGGGGAAACCCGTTGTTCGCGGGCGGCCTGCGGATTTTCCGCGGCCATGAGCGGCCGAGGCCTCACTCCGCCGGCTGCGGCAGGCGGGCCTTCTCGACGCCGTTGGCGAGGATGGCGATGGCGATGGCCGCGACCAGAAAGCCCATCGCCACCAGCGCCGTGGCGCCGAGCACGAGGCCGAAGCCGCCGCGACCGTAGAGCAAGGCGATCATCGACACCGCGACGCCCGAGATCATGAAGGTGAGGAAATAGCGCACCGCGTAGATGCGGCCGCGCCAGGCGTCGGCGGTGTAGCGCGCGATGATGAGATCGTTCACCGTGATCTGGCCGTAGATCGCCGCCATGGTGAAGGCGAGCGCGAACAACAGCGATACGCCGCCCGCGTAAGCCGACCACACCACGCCGGAAAACTGCATGATCGCCAGCGTGGCGAACAGGATATGCGGCTGGATGCGTTCGACCAGGCGGCCGACGGTGATCTGCGCCACCGCGCCGCAGAGAAACACCGCCGTGGTCAGGCCGCCGACCGCAATAAGCGAAATGCCGTTGCCGACCCGCTCGTCGACGATCTTGGGCAACGACACCGAGATGGTGTTGAAGACGAGCCCGGCGCTGAGCGCGACCACGACGAAAAGTCCGAAGATCGTCGCGGCGAGGAGCGGCGACAAGGCGACCTCGGCCGTCTTCGACCGCGCCGCCGCGTGCCGCTTCTCGTCCGGAACCAGCCAGAGATAGACCGCGCCGGTGGCGATGCAGACCAGGCCCGGCACCAGGAAGGCGCCGCGCCAGGAAAACACAGCCGTCAGCGCCGCCGTGATCCCGGCGGCGAGCGACACGCCGAGATTGCCGCAGACGCCGTTGAAGGCGAGCGTACGGCCGCGCTGCGTGGCTTTTTCGAGGATCATTGCCGTGCCGACCGGATGATAGATCGCCGCGAACAGGCCGAGCGCGAACAACGCGAAGGCGAGAACGGTGAGCGACGGCGCGAAAGCCGCGCCGACGAGAGCGGCGCCGCAGCCGATATAGAAGAGGGCCAGCAGATTGCGGCGGCTAAAGCGGTCGCCGAGCCAGCCGGCCGGCAGCGAGAACAGCCCGAAGGCGACGAAAGACGCGGTCGACAGCGCGATCAGCGTCGCATAGGAGCGGCCATAGACCACCTCGAGCTCGATGACGACGGTCGGATAGATCAGGATCACGAAGTGATCGAGCGCATGAGCCCAGTTGAGAAAGCCGATCGCAAGCCGCCGGCGCGCTGCGTCGTCGGGGCGCTCGGTCGCGATCTGGGCCGCGGTGGACATGGTCATGGTTCGATCCCGGTCGATGGTAGAGCGATATAGCGCGGGCGGCGCCACAGCCCCAATCGATTTTTGCCTGATTTTTCGCTGGCGCCCGGACCGGCAAGCCTAGTCGAAACGCCGTGGCGCTTGCTACGGCCGTTTCCGTAGCGTGGGCGTGCTTGGGTTGCCTCTCGTCCGGGCCGAGCGGAGCCCACCCAACCATTACGCGTAACCGCGATCATCTTCGCGGTTCAGGCCGTTACGCGGCGCGCTTTGCCAGCGTACAGTTTAAAGTTGTCAGGGTCGGTCTGTCAGCGTTGCTCTCGGTCGAGCGGGGGCCTTCGTGTCCAAGTTGCGCGTTGTTGCCGCGATGGCAGTCGCCGTCGCGAGCGTGATGTGTTGTACCGCGTTTGTGGCACGCGCCGCGGCGCCGACCGTGCCGTCGTTTCTTTTGTTCGCGGGAACCGATCTCTGGCGTTACGGCGCCTTTCTCTACGGCGGCACCGTCTGGGCACCGCGGGGCCTCGACGCCGACGGTTTCGCGTTCAAAGCGCTGCTCAACGGCGGCCGCTATACTTATAACTCCGGCGATCTCCGCACCGACGTCGACGGCACCATGTTGTCCGCCGCGGCGATGCCCGGATGGCGCCTGGTCCGCGACGGTTTCAGCGTCGGTGTGTTCGCCGGTCCGGTGGTGCAGGACTATCGGCTCGCGCCCTACGATCCGGGCAGCCGGCTGCACGGCCGCTATGTCGGCGCGCAATTCTCGACCGAGGTCTGGTACCAGCCGACCCAAGCCGCCATGGCCGCGGTCTCCGGCTCGATCGCTTCGGTCGGCCCGACCGGTTCGCTGCGCGCGGCGGTGGGCTTGCGCGCCTTCGATGCGCTGTTCCTAGGCCCGGAAACGGCGGCGCTGTGGTGCGGCGATTTTCAGGAGCTGCAGTTCGGCGCCCACGTCACCGGGTTTCGCTTCAACGGCTTCGAATGGTCGGGCGGCGGCGGCTGGGCGGTGACGTCCGATCGCCGCGCCGGGCCTTATCTGCGCCTCGGCGTCAGTTCGCGCTACTGAATGCCGGCGTTTGCTTTCAATCCAGTCGCGTTGCCGCGTTGCTACCCGGCCGCGACCAGCGGGTGCGGATGACTTCCTCCCGCTCCATGGTGTCGAGCTGCTCATCGATGAGCTTGATCGCCTCTTCCACTTCCGGCAGCAGCACTTTCTCGAGCGCATTGGCGCGCCGCTCGGTGCGCCGGTATTCGTGGGCAAGCCGCATCAGATTGCCGGCGCGCGGACCGATATCGGCGGCGCTCCACAACAGCTTTTCGAAGGCCGCCCGGCAGGCCTTCGCTTCCGGCGAGGGATCGACCGCGGCGCGACGAGCCGCGGCCGGGCCCGGAGGTTGACCAGCCGCCAGCATGGCGAGGCCGAGGAAGCGGGTTCGCCCATGCTCCGGCGTCGCCGGCGGTTCGGCCGCCGGATAGACTTGAAGCTGATCGAGACCGTGCCGTTCCACAGCCGCGGCAAGCGCGCGCGCCGCGTCCTTGGTTTCGGCCATGATCGCATCGACGCGTTGCCGATACTCGCGCAATTGCCGCAACATCTCGCTCGCCAGCAGCGTGCGCTTCTCGTCGAGAAATTCGTAGCCCTGACGCATCAGCTTGCGCTCGTCGGCAAGCTCCATGGCCGCGCTGCGGGTCGGCGGGACCTCACGCATCGGCGCCGTTCCGCTCTTGCGCCGCGACCGGCGCGATGTATTGCGCGATCTGCGCATCCGACAGCCGCGTCAATTCGCTCTTCGGCAGGCGGCGCAGCACCGCCCAGCCGCAGTCCATGCTTTCCTCCAGCGTGCGGCGGCCGGCTTGCGCAATGAGCGAGGTTTCGAACTGGTCGGCGAATTCGAGATAGCGCAGATCGAGCGGGGTGAGACCGTCGCGCCCGACCACGCTCGCCAAAACGCGCGCGCGCACCGATTTGGCGTAGGAGGCGTAAAGCTGGTTGGCGAGCGCCGGATGATCGGGATGCGAATAGCCCTTGCCGATGCCCTGGTCCATCAGCCGCGACAGGCTCGGCAAGACGTTGATCGGCGGAAACACGCCCTTGCGATCGAGCGTGTGATCGAGCACCACTTGGCCTTCGGTGATATAGCCGGTCAGGTCCGGGATCGGATGGGTGATGTCGTCGGCCGGCATGGTCAGGATCGCCAATTGCGTGATGGTGCCCTTGACGCCGCGCAGACAGCCGGCGCGCTCGTAAATGGTGGCGAGATCGGAATACATGTAGCCGGGATAGCCTTTGCGGCTCGGCACTTCGCCGTGGCTCGCCGACACTTCGCGCAGCGCCTCGCAGTAGTTCGTCATGTCGGTCATGATGACCAGCACATGGCGGCCTTCGTCGGCGGCCAGATATTCGGCGGCGGTCAGAGCAAAGCGCGGCGTCAACAAGCGCTGCGTCGAGGATTCGCTGGCGAGATTGAGGAACATCGCGGTATGGGCGAGCGCGCCGGAATCCGCCATGGCGCGGCGGAAGGTTTCGGCCACGTCATGGGAAATGCCGATGCCGACGAAGACGATGGCGAAGGCCTCTTCGCCGGCGCGTCGCAGCCGCGCATTCTGCGCGATGTCGCTGGCGATGCGGTCGTGCGGCATGCCGCCGGCGGAGAACAGCGGCAGCTTCTGCCCGCGTACCACGCTGTTCATCAGATCGATGGCGGTCACGCCGGTTTCGATGAAGTCCCTCGGCAGTTCGCGCGCGGTGGGATTGATCGGGACGCCGTCGATCCGCAAGCGCTTGCGCGCGGCGACCGCAGGCCCGCCGTCGATCGGCTCGCCGACGCCGTTGAAGACGCGGCCGAGCAGTCCGGGGCCGACCGCGAAGTGCAGCGGTTCCGCCAGGAAGCGGATGCGGATGTCGCGCAGACCGAGACCGCTGGTCGTTTCCAGCACCTCGATCACCATTGCGTCCTGATCGAGGACGGCGACGCGGCCGAGTTTCGGCGGTTCGCCCTCGCGCAGGATTTCCACCGCCTCGTTCAAGCCTGCCTCGATATTGCGCCGCAGGAACAGCAAGGGACCTTCGATCGCGGTGGCGGTGCCCTGCACCGACAATTCAGGCCGCATGGCTGTCCGCCTTTCCGAGCCCGGCCATCGCGGCCTCGAGGCTGACGCCGAGTTCGCCGAATTTCTGCAATTGATCTTCGCCAATCTCCTCGCCCATGCGCTGCAAGCGACGCAACAGCGGCAATTCGACGATTGTCCCCAGCGCGACGCCGCGCTGCAGCGCCGCTTCGGCGAGCGCGACGAAGCGGGTGAGGACCTTGAGCATGGCGATCTGGCGCGGCGACGAACAGTAGCGATCCACCTCGGAAAAGGCGGACTGGCGAAGAAAGGCCTCGTTGGCGAGATCGGCGCACAGCAGCGTCAATTGCTGGGTCGGCGGCAGCGCGTCCTTGCCGACGATGCGCGCCATGCGCTCGAGGTCGGCCTGCGCTTCCAACAGCGACAACAGCCGCTTGCGCTGCGCATACCATTCCGGATTGCCGCGCTCGGTCCACCAGGCGGCAAAGCGCACGGCGTTCTCGGTATAGGACTGCAGCGGATGGATGGCTGGATAGAAGCGGGCCTGCGCGCGCTCGCGATCCAGTCCCCAGAACGAGCGCACGTAGCGTTTGGTATTGCTGGTGACGGGTTCGGAAAAATCGCCGGCCGGCGGGCTGACCGCGCCGATGATGGTGAGCGAGGCGTCGGCACCTCCGAGCGTCTTCACCTTGGCGGCGCGCTCGTAGAACTCGGCCAGGCGCGAGCCGAGATAGGCCGGATAAGCGGCTTCGCCGGGCAGTTCGCCGAGCCGACCGGACACTTCGCGCAACGCCTCGGCCCAGCGGCTCGTCGAATCGGCCATCAGCGCCACATGCAGGCCCTGGTCGCGGAAATATTCTCCGACGGTCACTCCGGTATAGATGCTGGCCTCGCGGGCGGCCACCGGCTTGTTCGAGGTATTGGCGATGATGACCGTGCGTTCCATCAGGCCGCGGCCGGTACGCGGATCGGTGAGCTTGGGAAATTCGCGCAGCACCTCGGCCATCTCGTTGCCGCGCTCGCCGCAGCCGACATAGACGATGACGTCGGCGTCGCACCATTTTGCCAAAGTTTCGAGCAGCACGGTCTTGCCGGTACCGAAGCCGCCGGGGATCGCCGCTTGTCCGCCGCGCGCCACCGGAAACAACGTGTCGAGGATGCGCTGGCCGGTGATCATCGGCGCGTCGGCGGGAAGCCGCTCGCGCACCGGTCGGGCCTGCCGGATCGGCCAGCGCTGGAAGAAACCGATCTCGTGGATCGCGCCCGCCGCGTCGCGAATTTTGCAGAGCAGCGCCTGCGGATCATAAGCGCCTTCGCTCACGATCGTCTCGACCGCGCCGCCGATGCCGGGCGGCACGAGGCAGAGTTGACGAATGCCGTCGCCCGGCAATTCGCCGAATGCCGCGCCGGGCGCAAGCGGCGCGCCGGTCTTCACCAGCGGGCGAAAGCCGATCGGCGCCTCGCCCGCCTCGTGCGGCGCATCGAGCGGTCGCAACAGACCGTCGAAGATACGGCCGAGCAGACCCGGACCAAGCCGCACCGACAGCGCCGCGCCGGTGCCATAGACGGGATCGCCGGGGCGAAGCCCAGTCGTGTCCTCGTAAACCTGGCCGGTCAGTTCATCGCCGTTGAGGCGGATCACCTCGCCGGGACGACGATCGACGCCGACCTCGATCGCTTCGCCGACGTGGAATTCGTCGCTGGTGCGGGCAGAAAGCACCGGTCCGCCGATCCTGCGGATGACTGCGGTGCTCATCGCCGGCGTCCCGAGATTTGTGGCGGCCTGTGCATCATTCCTGTCCGAACTCATCGAGGATCAGCGCGGCAATGGTCCGGCTGTCGGCGAGCAGGCCTTGCGGCGTTGCATCGAGCACCGCTTGATCGGCCACGACCCGCAGCCCGGACTTGATTTCGCCAGCGGCTTTGAAGCTGATTTCTACGCCGTCCCGTTCGCCGATCGTCGCCGTGAAGCCCTGCTGTTCCGGCCCGCTCCAATCGGCGGGATGCTCGACGCACCATGCGCCCGGCCGCAAACGCAAGGGGCAAAGCCGCGCGACGGCGTCCGTCCATCGCCTGCGGCTCGGCGGGTCGAGCCAGCATGCATCCAGCTCCTCGCGCAGTAGCAAAAACCCGTCGACGACCGACTGCGCCGCCTGACGCTGCGCGCGGGCGCGCAGTTCGGTTTCGATCGCCACTTTGGCGCCGGCGAACCGGTCGGCGCCTTCGCGGCGCAGCTCTTCGATCGCCTCATGCACGCGGCGGCGCGTGGCGGCGCGGGCTCGCGCTCTGATCGCGCGAGCCTCGTTTTCCGCCACCGCGATCACGGCGCTGGTTTCATCCGCGAGCTGCCGCTCGACCTCGCGCGCCAGCGCCGAGAATTGCAACGAGGGGATCAGGCTCGCCTGGCTCATGTTTCGATGCCCAGGACGCTTCTGAGCCTCCCTATCAGATCGGGTACGGCGACGCTGAACAGCACGTCGGGAATGACCGTGATCGCCGGCGCTTCGGCGAGCATCGCCGCTTCAAGCTGCGGCGCCGGAATATGCCGCGCGATGTCGGCGGTGATGATGACGAGCGAACCGCGCGATACCGCGTCCGCAAAGGTCGCGTCGATCGCGTCGGGCTCGGGCACGAGAGTCTCGACGCCGGTGAGCCGAAAGCCGGACGCGCTCAACTCATCGCCGATGAAGATTGCCGCGCCCATCGTCAGCCTGCGCGATTGAGGATCAAAACGGCGACGATGAGGCCGTAGATGGCGATGCCTTCCGCGAGCCCGACCAGGATAATGACGCGGCCGGCCAATTCCGGCTTTTCCGCCAACGCGCCGACCGCGGCGCTGCCGACCACCGCCACCGCATAGCCGGCGGCAAGCGTGGAGACGCTGACGGCGAGCGCGGCGGCCAGCATCGCCCAGGACGTAGCGTTGCTATCCGCGACGGCGTGCGGCGCGGTCTGCGCGGCGGCCGGCACCACCTGCAACAGCAGTACGGTCACCCCGACCGCGACCGCTGTGGCGACCGCCACCAACAACACCGGTATCGACAGTCTTATTTTCATGACTTGCCTCTCACGACTTGCCTGTCAAATTTGCTCATGGATAGCGGCCTGCCCGATCGCCGGAGGCGGCAGCGGCTTGAATTCGCGTCCGGCGCCGGTCAGGAAGCGGATGAAGAATTCGAACAACAAAAGGCGGGTGGTCTGGATGCTGACGACCAGCCCTTCCAGGCCGAGCACCAGGATGTTGCCGGCGACCAGAACGAGCCAATAGGTGACGCGGCCACCCGCCTGCGCCATCGCGCCGATGGCGACCGACAGTCCGGCATGCGCCAACGCAAAGGCGCCGATGCGGGCGAACGAAACGGTGTTGACCAGAAGGCGCAGGCTTTGCTCGACAAATTCGCCGGCGGCTTGGCTCATCGCCCGCCATCGGCCCTGCGGCGTCAACGCCGCGGCGCCGACAATGAACCAAGCCGCGCCGACACCAGCGACGACCAGGCCTTCGGTCCGCAGCACGGAGCTCAACAGGCCGGCATAGCCCGCGAGCAGACCCGCGCGTTGCGCCCACCACCGGCTCGCCTCACCGCGCCAATGCATCTGGATGGCGTCGAGCACGAGCCCGATCGTGATGATCGCAACGCCGACTATCACCGCCGCCAGCAGGATCCTGATCGGATCGTCCATCGGCCGCAGCCATAGCGCGGGAATAACGTCCTCGCGGCAGAACACGCTGCCGAACAGAGCGCCGAACACCATCGCCATGATGCCGCCCGGCACCAGCATGCGGGCCAGCGGCACGCGCTTGCGGAGCGCGATGCCGACAAGGCAGATGACCGCGCCCTGACCGACATCGCCGAACATGAAGCCGAAGAGCGAAGACGCAATGATTGCGAGGAGCTGGCTCGGATCGCTCTCGTAACGCCCGGGCGTGCCGAGCATACGCGCGAACACCTCGAAGGCCTGCGCCCAGCCCGGATTGTGCAGCACGAGCGGCGCATTCATCTCCGCCGGCGCGTCCAACACGTGCAGAATATAGCGCACCCCGCTGGCGTCGAGCGCGCGGCGCAACGCGTCGCCGCCGATGTCGCTGGTCCAGCCGGTGACCCAGGCCAGGTGGTCGCTGCCATATAGTTCCTTGGCGTGGTCGTTGAGCCATTCGATCAGCGCGATGTCGGCGAGTGCCGCCGCGATCGCAAGCCGTTCGGAGAGCGCGTCGAGCTGCGCGGCCGATGCTGCGCGGTCTTTCTCGAGTTCGGCGAGCCGACCGACGATCGCCGCCACGGCCTCGTGCGGTGAAGCCGGCAGCCAGGACGGCAGCGGCAGCACGTGGGCTTTCAAGCCGCCGAGTTGCGTTTCGACATCATGAATGTCGGCTGCCCGCCCGACGGCAAGCAGGTAGCTCGCGTCGCCTGTTTGCCAGGGCTTGACCAGCACCAGCGCCGGCCGCTCGCGCAATTGCGCGCCGGCCGGCAGAACGAACAGGCGAACCTGCAATTTTGGGCCGGCGCCGCTGAGCGAACGAAGGTCCGGGAAGTCGTCGCCGGCGCTCTGCAAGGCCGCGCGCAATTGCTGCAGATCGGCCGCGTTCTGCGAAAGCTTTTCGATGGCCAAGATGATCGGGTCGGCCTCTTCCGCCCATGATGCCAACCGCCCGCGCGCACCTTTGAGCGTCTCGCTCAAGTCCTCCGGGCGACGCCCGGCGGCGGGCACGGCGGGCGGCCAGTAGTGCCGGTAGCGGCGGATCAGTTCGTGGCAGCTCTTGAGTTCCTCGGCGAGGCCCGGAAACAGCAACTGACTGGTCGGCCGGCTGCGCGCCTCCAATTCGACCGCGCCGGTGCGCGACAAACACTCCATCACCCGCGCCAGCTCGTTATGCACGGTCACCAATTCGAACCATTTGGCGGGAACGGGGCGAAGGCTCATGCCGCCGCCTCCGCGATGGCGGGCTCGAACAGGCGCCGCCGGACGAGATCGCCGCGCAAGCGCTCGAGATCGAGCGCGACAAGAGCGAGATGACAGAAGATGGCGATGGGCGACCCGGAATGTCGCCGGAACATGCGGGTGAGCTTTTGGGCCAAATCGCAGCGATAGGGAGCGCTTGCCTCGTGGGGGCCGGCGCGGTCGAGCCGCTCGACATGCTCCTTGATCACCGCGGTGAGAGCGAGCAGCGCCCGGTCGTGCGCGTGATACCGGGGCAAAAGCGAACGCCAATGCGCGTCCCAGCGCGCAGCGAGCGTTCCTTCTCGCCCGGGCGAGGCAGCCAGCGCGTCGAGCGGCACGTTTGGCAAAGCAGCACCGCGCTTCTGTCGATCGGTCTTCTCCCGATCGACCTTGGCGAATTCGGCAAATGCCGGGTCTTGCGCGGCCCAGCCCGGCGCCTCGCCACGCAGCACAGCGTCGATGATCGGCAGTTCCGGAACCAGCGATGTCCACAGCACCGCCTGGCACCATTCAGCCGGCACCCAGCCGGAAAGCTCCGCGACGTAAGCGCGCCATGTCTGCCGCAACATACGCTCCACGGCGTGGCTCGGCATGCGCGCCTGCATGCGCTCGGTGAAGCGGCGCAATGAGGACGCGCGTGCGCGCTCGATGAACTGTTCGATCGATCGGGCCACCTCGATGGCACGCCAGTCGGCCTCCTGCAGCCGCTCGCCATGGCGCGCCTGCAAGCGCGCCTGCACGTAACCCCATCGCGGACGCTCGCTCATGGTCCACCGGTCAACTTGACGGCGACGAGCCGCGCCGCGCGGACGAGCCGCGCGCGGTCATAGGCGCCGTCCGCCTGCGCGCCGGACAATCGGTTCGATTGCTCGAGCCGCTCGATGTCGCGCCGCACCTTTTGCAGATAATTCGCGTGCAGTTTCGAAATGCAGGCATCGGCGCGCTTGGCGATCGCGGCCGCCTCGGCGCGCGCCTCCGACAGAAGATTGCGCGCCTCTTCCTGGCTGCGCTGCAATTTCAGCGCCCCGTCGCGCTCGACTTCGAGCACACGCTCGATAGCGGCCACCACCGGATCGCTTCGCTCTTGGTCTCGCTGCCGCGCCATGATTAATGTTCCGTTGGCGACGTTGTGCGCTGCGCTACCGTAACAGGGTAATGCCCCCAGAACATCTTTTCATTGCTCAAAATCAATTTGCGGCGACGGCGGGATGGACGCCGATACCGCTGGAAATCGGCTTTCCGTCGGATATCGGTCAATCGGATGCTCCGTCTTAGTACCGTCCTCCGTTTTACCTTTTTCTCGCCCGTTACCCGTCAGGTGCCTGTCAGCAACCGCGCCCATTACATTCGATCATGAGCGTGGAAAAGAGCGGAGACACTGAATGGCTTTTATCGTGATCATGCGGTCTGACGGCGAACACATTCGCACCCTTTTTTAGTTCGCGACCAGATGGGTCTATTGGGGGAGCTTGGATGTCACAAAATTCATATCGGATCGCTGTCAATGTCGAATGGACCAGCAAATGCAATGCCCGTTGCGCGATGTGTCCGCGTTCGATGATTACCGATCCCAAGGTGATGGACTTGGCGACATTCCAGCAGGTGCTCTCGCGCTTGTCTGCCGACGATGTGTTTCGCGTCATCGTCGCCGGCTATGGGGAGCCCACCACCCACCCGCGATTTGATGACTTTGTGGAAGCGATGCGGGGCCACGGCTTGCGCTACGACATAGCGACCAACGGCAGCCTGTTGGACCAGAACCGGCTGCAACGGATGGATGGCCTTTTCACAACACTGATGATCTCCTTTTCGAGTACGACCCCTGATGTCTACCGGGCGGTCCATGCCAATCTCGACCAGAACCAAGTGATGGAGAACATCCTGCTCGCCCACAGGACGCTGAAGGCGACCAAGCTTATCATCAATTTGTCGCCGACCGCCGAATGCTTGGCCACGCTAGACGCAACCATCCGATGGTTTCACGGGCACGGCATCCGCGATCTCCACATGTCTCCCACCTACTATGACCGGGCCGGTGCCATAAACACTGGCGACGCGCCATCGGAGCGCGACCTCAGAGCGAAAATCCGCTCCCATCGGCTCACCAGCCAGGAGATAGGATTCATCCCCGGTGTCGGCGACATCGCCCGCCAATGGTGGCTCAATCGATTTAAATGCATCCCTCGCAACACCAATATGTTGATCAACGCTCACGGCAATTACACATATTGTTTCAACGACATCCGTCACAGCCACGTTATCGGCCACGTGTCGGCCATGACTCTTCGTCACGCTTTGATGGCGCGTCAATCCGAAGGGCCGGATCCCGCCATTTGCGGCAATTGCAATCTGCGCCGGCGTTATCGGCCCCGGGAGCTGACACGTGTCGCGCTGGGTTATGTGAAGGCGCGGTTGTCTGCGGCGTGATACGGGTCCCCACTTGCGACGCCGTTGGGGAGCGCTCGTGCAATGTTGAAATTTGCGCGGCGTGAGCCGCGAACGCAACTAGCGGGTCCGTTATTGAGAGAAAGGTGGACGTGCCGCACGGCGTATTTTATGAGTACACAGTCCAGATTTTGCACGCCCCCCAGTGCCCATGCAGACATGCCACGATGAAACCCACGCGCCGCCGGCTGTTACGATCCGCGGGAGCCGCCGTTACGGTCCTGTCGTTCACGCGAAGCTCGTCGGCGCTCGATTATCCGACGCGGCCGCTCCGCTTCCTCGTCGGTTATCCCGCCGGCATCACGGCCGACATTATCGCGCGCCTGATCGCGCAGTCGCTGTCGGAGCGGTTGGGTCAGCAAGTTATCGTCGACAACCGGCCTGGCGCCGCCAGTAATCTGGCGACCGAACTGGTCGTGCGCGCGGCGCCCGACGGCTATACGCTCCTCGTCGTCACGTTTGCCAATGCCATCAATGCGACGCTCTACAAAGAGCTGAGTTTCGATATCCGCAACGATATCGTGCCGGTTGCCGGCACCTTCCGCTCGCCGCTCGTCGTGGCGGTGAACTTGTCGTTCCCGGCAAACACCGTCCCTGAATTCATCGCCTATGCCAAGGCCAATCCCGGCAAGATCAATTATGCATCCGCCGGCCACGGCACCGTGAACAACGTTGCCGCCGAATTGTTCAAGGCGATGGCCGGCGTCGATCTGGTTCACGTTCCCTATCGCGGCAATTACCTGCCCGATCTGCTCGGCGGCCAGGTGCAGGTTGCCTTCGCGCCGATGCCTTCGGTCATCGAGCACGTCTTGGCCGGCAAGCTGCGCGCCCTTGCAGTGACCGGCGCGACGCGTTCCGAGACGCTGCCCGGCATCCCCACGGTGGGCGAATTTGTGCCGGGCTACGAGGCTACCGTCTGGCACGGCATCGGGGCACCGAAAAACACGGCGCCGGAAATCATCGATATGCTCAATGTTCAGATCAACGCCGCCCTTGTCGATGCCACGACGAAGCAGCGGTTCGCCAAGCTCGGCGGCGCGGCGATCGGAGGCTCGGCCGCCGATTTCGGCAAGCTCTTGGCCGCAGAGACCGAGAAGTGGGGCAACGTGATCCGGCTCGCCAATATCAAGCCGGAATGAGATGCGCTGCGCTCTTTCACTGACGATGCGCGAGCGGCGAACGCACGACCCTTTTATGATTTGCGCCACCCGGAGGGCTCACCTAGGATCGGCGCCGAATAGCACGGTGAAGTGACGTTGGTCTGCGGGGGGTAATCATGAGCGTGAGCCGAAGAGCTCTGTTTTTGTTCATGGCGTTCGTCGGCTCCTGCGTAACAGTCGCTCAAATATCCGCGGCGGAGCCGGTCGAGACTTATCCCAACCGGGAAGTCCACATCATCGTACCGTTCTCGCCCGGCAGCATCACCGATATCTTGGCGCGCGTGCTTGCCGACAAGCTCGGGACCAGTTGGCATCAAACCGTGATCGTGGAGAACCGCCCGGGCATGCCGGGCACCGCGAGCGTGGCGCGAAGCGCAGCGGACGGCTACACCTTGATGGTGACCTCCAACGGCCACACCATAGCGGCGCTGGTGAACAAGGACCTGACCTTCGACCCGGCCGCCGATTTCACCGGCGTCTCGCAAGTGGCCTCCGTGCCGCACGCGTTGATCATTCCGACCGACTTCCCCGCCAAGACCGTCAAGGAATTCATCGATCTCGCCAAAGCGAATCCCGGCAAGTACAACTTCGCCTCGGCGGGCGTCGCCAGCACGTCGTATCTCGCGGGGGAATATTTCAGGCAAACGGCGAAGATCGACATGGTCCATGTGCCGTTCAAGGGCGCGCCGGAAGCGATCCTCAGCGTCATCCGCAAAGAATCGCAGCTCTTCTTCGGCGGGATCAACCTGGTGGCGCAGTTGCACGAGACCGGCAAGGTGTTCGCGATGGCGGTCGCCACCGCCAAACGCAGCCGCGCCCTGCCCGATGTGCCGACGGTCGCGGAATCGGGATTGCCGCAATTCGCCTATGATGCCTGGTTCGGCCTCATGGCGCCGGCGCACACCCCCGCTCCGGTGGTGGACAAGATCAGCCATGACGTGGCCGAGGTCATGCGAATGCCGGACGTCCAGAGCAAGCTGCAGGCGCAGGGCATCGATCCCGTCGGCAATACCGCGCAGGAGTTCAACGCGATTCTCAAAACCGATTTCGAGCGCTACGCAAAACTCTGGGCGGCCGCCGCTAGGCCGTGAGCTCATAAACGCGCACGCAACGTCAGCCAGTGCGGGTCGACAGGAGGCCGCCTTGTGTGTGCCGCTTCCAACCGTGGCGCTGAACGCGTCATCGTCGAAATAGAAACAGCCGAGCGCCGCCTTTGCCCTTTTGAGATCGATCGTGGGCACTCACCGCTCATTGCGTTAAATCAATGCAATAGCGGGCGAATGATGCGTCAATAAAAATATCGTTTCCTGACGCGGCCAATCGGTGGTGATAGACCATTGGATCGCAAGTCGATGACCGCCAAATTTTTGATATCTGTAGCTACGGCGGCGGCGTTCGTGCTGCTCATCGCTGGACTGACGCCCGGGCGCGCTCAAGATGCAGCAGTTAACGCTGCATACGCCACGTGGCAAAGTAAACATGACGCGTGGTTCCAGGCCCACGCTGAAAACGAGCGCAACCACGGCCAGAGCCAAAAAGCCGAGGATGATGCGCTCAAAGAGGAACAAAAGGCGTGGGAAAACTATACTTCGGCACGAGAAACCTACGAAAAGTACCAACAAGAACTAGAGGCCGCGAAAGCGCCACCTCCGCCGCCACCACCTCCTCCTCTGTCGGACGAGGAAGGTAGGAAAAGGATACTTCAATTTTTGACGCCAGAGGGGCCAGATTATGAGCTGATGGCGCCAATCGCGCCGCTGCCGCCGCCAATCATTCTTGAGGTACCTGGTGGTTCCCAGGCAACGCCGCATGGCGACCACCACCACCCGACAGAGCCACCCGGCGGTCAACAGGAACAGCAAGGTGGTCAACAGGGTGGCCAGTCCAGCTGTCCGACCGGTCAATGCCCCGAATCATTACAAAAATCCCAGCGAAGTGCACCGCAGGGTCAGCAGCATCAGCAAGGCGGTCAACCGACACCCGGCACCGCGACACCCGGAGCGACCGCTGGACATCCGACAATACCTGGAGCGACGACAGGCCACCCAGGATTGCCGCCTGTGCCCGAGACCACGCCAATAAGGCCAACAACCTCGACGCCGACGACTTCGCAGCCATCAACGGCGCTGCATCCATCGACGCCCGCGATTCCGCCGGTACCAACAGTCGGATCACATCCGGCCACATCGACGACTGCGCAGCCATCAAGAGGGCAGCACCCGCCGATATCGCCGACTGCGCAGCCATCAACCGGGCTGCATCCATCGACGCCGACGATTCCGCCGGTACCTATAGTCGGACCACATCCGGCCACATCGACGACTGCGCAGCCATCAAGAGAGCTGCACCCG
>Ga0181533_1003006_pt1 | contig 18836 bp, 6 predicted proteins | sample PEATcosm2014_Bin_45_FD_119772 | JGI IMG/M metagenome (GOLD analysis project Ga0181533, IMG submission 119772) | Peatland microbial communities from MTU Mesocosm Facility, Houghton, MI, USA - PEATcosm2014_Bin11_60_metaG | ecosystem: Environmental > Terrestrial > Soil > Wetlands > Peat | place... | reverse complement strand
CCGGATCGCTCCAAAAGACATATCGGCTCGTCGGGCACGAGTTGCAGGACATCACACCTGTGCAGATGACGGTGGCACCTGAGCCTGAGGAGGAGGAGGAGGAGGAGGAGGAGGAAACTACGGGGAATGCGTTACGGCGGCGATCGATTAGGCATTTCGAAGAGGGCGTATGGAGGGTCGATGAAACTCGCCGCGGGAGAGGGCGTACCGTGGTTGTCAATGCGCCCGGCGTCGAGAGTGAGGCCGATCTTAGCGTTCCATTTGAACGGGTCTCGTTCTGGTCCTTCATCGAGGGAGGATCGCTTTTGATCACCGATCTTAATGGGGTGGTGTATCTTTTGCATCTCCAGAAACTCCCTGGGGGACAGGGACCCAAGCGGATCCTGCTGCGTCTTGGATCTCTTGAGCCGCTCATCGGGAATGGCACTCGAGCCTTTCCTGGGGAGATTGATCCTCCGGAGCGCAGCGTTTTCAAGAAGACTTTAGCAAAACCCGTTCTATTCACGCAAAGGGTGTTCAGTGGATTCAATACGTACCTGGTGCTTCCTTCCCGAAACCGTCTCAGCTTTTTCCGGGTGCTGCCGATACCGGGTCGCAACTTTGTGGGCCTCGAATATGTGAACACGCTGATGATTTCAGGGAGGGCTACCGATAGCGTTCCTGAACTCTTTGACACCGGTAAGCGGAATCGCTTGGGTGTATTCATGGATCGGGGCGTGGTCGTACTGCAAGCCCCATCGGCAGGGAGTCCGGAGTGGCGTCGCGCCACGGGGATGGCTCTTATGGGCCGGCATCAGAGAAAGGTAAGATTGGGATTGTGATCATGGCGATGCTGGTGGTTTCCACGCTCTGGCTTGCATGGACGAGCGACCAACCTGCGTTGCTTGGTGCCGCTACGCTTCTCTCGGAAAGAACTGTTATCAGCAAGCGGAAGGAAGACGACTGGGCATCATCGAACTGGCGCGGAACGAACACCAGAAAGACGGGGACTCCGGTCGTTATACCCCCATGAGCACGAGTTTGGTGGCACCGTTGACGAGTTGATTTGCTTTCAAGATTTACTCCCAGGGTTGCAATACATGAGCTGCACCAGGTCCTTCATGTCCATGGTTCTAAAGTGGTAATTCTCGCGTTTTCTGATGCGAATGATCGAGGCCCGGTTCGTCAGGTCCTTGGTGGCCTCGAACCCGTTGGACGAGACGAACGGGATGAATCTTGACGAATCCATCGTCACGGGGGGCAGGAACGGGATGCGCCCCCTAAGAAATCACTCTTTTATCAGGCGGAAGAAGGTTTTTGCGCCGGTGGCCGGGTAATTGGTCACACTCACCAGGCCGTTGGTCGAGGCATAACCCTGAGTCCAAAGGGCGCCATCGGTATTGAGAAGGTCCTGCCACGTGCCGCCCGACAGGGCCTTGTTGGCTTGCAGGTGAACGCCGGGGCGGCCCAGCCACGAGACCGGCACACTGCTCCCGGCGGCAGGACTCGCGCTCAGCAGGCCGAAGGACGGCTCGACCTGTTGAGCACCGAAGGTGTCGCGCGGCATCGTGTAGCTACCGGTGGTCCGGACAAAGCGGACATGGTTGCTGTTCGCCGCGGCCTCGTCATCGTTGCCGTTGATGCCATATTTATAAGTCTGCTGCACGGGACTGCCTTTGGGCAGCAAGAGGTCAATGGAGTATACCGAACCGCCCACCGGGTTGTTGGTGAGCATCGGCAGTGAAGTGTCCCAGGTCACGAAACCGTTGGGAGCCCCGTTGATGAAGACCTGATCGCTGGCTGGGGCGAAGGGATGTGCGTCAGTCCCGACAGCTTGGGCCATGTCAACGCTAAAGGTCACCACCGTGTCCACAGGGAGGAAGTCCACCGGGTCCTGGTCGCTGAAAAAGACGACGGGCAAGGTTTGGGCGGTGCCCTTGATGATGGTCACGGTTCGATTATCCGCCATCGTTTCCCAACCGCTATTGACCGGCACACTCGCCCAGAATTTATACTGCTCTTGGACTCCAATGCCGTCCTTGATCGTGACCACGGCCCTGTAGATATTGGTGTTAGCGTCGGCGGGATTATTGGTACAAAGGATTTGGGGAGTGCCCCAGCCGTTGAAATTGCCGCGCACTTCAACGGTTCCCGTGCTGGGGTCAAAATTGCCCAGCATGACCTGCGCGGTCATGTCCACCTGGAAGGTGACCTGGTTGGCCGCTACTGGAGCATAGGGAGCATCGTTGAAAAACACGATCGGCAGGGTTTGCGTGGCGCCCGAGCCCAGGTTGAAAAAGCGGTTGTTGTTGTCCGCGGGATCGCCGGTCCCCGGCGCGGGGCTTTCCCAGTTGCTGGCGGTATCAATGAAATACTTGTAATCGGTTGTCTGGCCGGGCGAACCCGTGACATCGACCGTGTACACATAGACATCCGAGGTCACCAACCCATACTGGTTAGTCCGCAGAATGGTCGGGTCATTAGTCATCGGGCCGGCTTGGCCCCAGTTGTTGAATCGGCCGCGAGTATAGATGGAGGAGGAATTCGTCTGAAATGCCCCCGTGTTGATCTGTTGAGCCAAGTCCACCTGGAACGTCACCGAGACGGTAACGGGATTGGGGGTCGAATCCCCGAAATAGACTTGCGGCAGCGTGAGGCTCGATCCGGCGGCGGCAGGAAGGCTCACCAAGCGGTCATGTTGGGCGCCCTCGGCGACCGTCTCGTAAGTGGCGCCGGGCTCAATCGTGTAGCGGTAGCTCATGACCGTTCCATTGCCGGGAATATTGGTCGCGCCGGACCAAAGATTGGGATTGGCGCCGTTGGGATTGTTGGTCAAGGCGAAGGCAGCCCGGCCGTTGAAGGACCCCCGAGCCGCCACCGTTTGGGAGCTCGAGTTGAAGGGGGCATAGCTCATGTCGACCTGGAAGGTGACCAGGACATTGGCCGAGACCGCCCAGCCGGTGCAAAGCAGGAGCGGGAGACCGAGCCCGCACCAATGCGTGTGGAGTGTTTTGATAGGATTCATATAAAGGCCCACATAGGTTCAGTAGGCTACCCTACCGGGTCAACCAGGGGCATGTCAAGCTCCTGAACACGCGGATTCTCAGAGCGTGTTTGGAACGTCTCAATCCCGAGTCTTTGTCGGGGCCTTTGTCGAAAAGCTGGCCAATCCGATAAAGGGCGCGGCAAAGGTCTTCATTTGGCAGCTTCCCGAATACCCTCTCAGTAGCCCTGGTTCATCGCCGACGCATCCAGCAGCGTGGCCATCGCCTTCCGGAGACCGACGGGGTCGGAAGGCTTGTGGAGAATGGCGTTGACCGGGTTATGTGGGCCAGGTTGTTGCCCATGGCCCGTTATCGTGAGGATGGGCTGTCGTGTTGACCTGCTCAGGGCTCTCTCGGACCCACAGCCAACCGCACGACGAGCGAACGTTTGAATACGGGGAGGCGCAACTGGTCTGCCTCCAGAGCCGCGTTCGTCCAGCGGTTTTCCCAGGGATCATATAATCGCGCTGAGGTTCTGCCCAGATTCAATTGGCCGAGATCAAGCACGGCGCCCTCAACTGGACCGGGAGCTCTGCCTTCTCCCAGTTCATGGTGCCAGGTGTCCTCCAGATCTCGGCACCAAAGGAGTGCTGTATGCCGGCCTTTCAACACATAAACTCGCAAGCGCGGATGTGGCAGCATCTCGGGCTGGAAATGCTCTTCCGGAGGATCCAACTCTCTGACAGCCTCGGCGAACCGGCCGAAATGCCACCAGAGATTCTGTCTGGCCACGTAAGCATCCCAGTGCCAGATATGCCCTGGCCCCGCGGCTCCAGCGAAGAACGGGGCGAAGAGCACATCGTGCAGCAGGACTCCGTTGGTATCCTGGTTATAGAGTCTGAAGGGACCGCTGTGGCTTGGCTCGACCGCGCCACTCTCTGCCAGGAGCACTGGGCGGCCGGGTTGCTGCGAGAGCAGTTCACGCACGGCATCCGCCGCCAATAGGTCCATTGCCCCATGGCAAACTTCCAGTTTTGCCCCCAAGTCGAGGTAGCGATGGACCTGGGCCACGTCATTGCCGGGCATCGTGGCCAAGCGTCGATACGGACCCCGGGCATAATCACCGTCGAAGCTCCCAAGACTCTGCATCGCCAGGTTCCGTGGAAAGAGCCGGTGCAACTCCGGGAGCATGACTTCGGTCCAGCGCAGATAATCACCACCCTGAACGGCATTAATCTCATTCCACAACTCCCACCCGAACACGCTTGGGTTGTCCCCAAACCGATGAGCGAACCAAGCCAGTTTCTTCTTGAATTGCTCGCGGCTGGCGGTGCCGTTGAAGAAGTCGCTGATATTGGTTGCCGTGCCGCCATTGGCCACCAGGTGCAGGGGCTTGGCGGCCCAGGATTGGCGGCCATCCCCCAAGTGGCGGAAGTGCTCAAGGCACATCTTGATGCGGATGCCGTGCCGGGCAGCCATGGCCAGGAGCGCATCGATGCGCTTGGCTTTGGCTTCGTCGTAATCGCCGCAGCGGTCATGCTCGACATCGAAGAAGGGGTTACTGAGCCAGACCCGGATGTAGTTGCCGCCGTTCGCCTGGAGTTGCTCCATCCAGGCCTCTAGGGCTGGCAGTCCCCCATTGCCGGGCGGAGCGATCAGGTTCAGACCAATCGGAATATAAGGGCTTCCATCCGAAAGCTCGAAATACCTCGGATCGCGTGGGCTCACGCGGACAAAATCGGAGGCGCTTGTCGAGTGTTGGATAGGCGGCTCAGCGGCCCGGGCGAGATGACAGCATAACGTAAAACCTGCCAGCACCGTCAAGCCGGCGTGGGCATCGACCTTCAAGCAGCTCATGCCGCAGAGTATGAGCCAACCCGACGCGAGGAGCAAATCCCAAATGCGTGCCTCCCAATCGATTCAAAGACAACGAAAGGAATAAATGCAACTCAAGAAAGGGCTAAAACAAATCGGACTGGGGCGCTTTGGGCCAACGGCCTTTCGATAATCAAAAGAAACGCAGAGATGGTCGTACACAGCCAGTTCGTATCGTCTCCGTCGAATGCCCTCGCGCTCAATGCGTGTCGGCGTACCCGATCCCGATACCCACAAGCTCGTTTGCCGATGCGGGCTTCTTGGCGCTGAACTACGAGGCCCGCAAGCTCTCGAATCGCCGATGCCGGATACTTTGGCAGCGGGTGCCCCGCGTAGCGTTCGGCCCGATCGAGAACCAGGGCACAGAACATCGTGCAAAATAAATGCGCTTCCTTACAACGCGGATCCAGGCCCACGTCGTCAATCATCTGGCAAAAATACGGTTGCTTGCGGTGGAGTGCAGCGGACAACGATGCCGCGCTTCTTGAACCGCGGGGCGGAAATGCCCCGGCTATCTGCCTCAAATCGTGGACTTTAAATCTCATAGATCACCTGAGAGAGCGAGCAGGACAACCAGGAAAACGTGTTTCATGTGGCCAGAATACTCCTTTAGCCCAATCGGGAAACAGAATTCAGGGGTCGTCTCACCTCCATTTTTGGCCGGCGGCGGGTTTCGTCTTGCGGGGCAACCTCGATTCGCATCTCCACCTGGCATACAGCGCCACGCCGCTGTCAATCAGGTTGCCCACCACCATGCCCGGCCCCGCCGATAGGAGCTGGTCCACGTCGCCGACCGGGACCAGGCTGCCAAGGGCGCTTGCTCTGGCATGGCGGTTCCGGCAGAATCGGAATCGTGCCGCAGCATCACCCAGCACCACTGGACCAGCTCTTGGCCCTCGCCCAGGGCTACGCCGAGTTTGCGATGCGCAACCTCGGCCATGTCCCGCCTGCGCTCCTGGCCGACACGCCCAAGGGCGTGATCCAGTTCATCCCGCACAGCCTCAAGGACGTGCGGGCCAAAGAGAATTTTGCCAATACCGCCCGGCTGATTTGCGTCGGCTATGGTGTCACCGCTACGGTCCTTGTCCTCGAAGCCTGGATCAAGATGGCCAAGCCGGGCGAAACCGTGGACGTGAGCGCCGGGAATGATGATCTCGCCACACAGCGGCGCGTGTGGGAGCATCTGCACCCATCGGTTTCATCAATGAGCCAGTGATTTTTTTCGATTAACACCCTCAGCCGATGGTCGACTAAAGTGAACGCATGAAAACAAGCCTTGTAACACGCGGCCTCAAGCGGAGGAGCGCAACTCCTTTATGAATACACGTAGTATTTGGTCACGCAGCCTAACCATTGTCGGCAGCATCGCCATGCTGGTCGGTGCTGTTGACCCGATGGAGGGATCGGTGGTCATACTTCCCGGCAGCGCTTTGGTCGCGCTCGGCACCTTCCTCGGTCAAAACGACCGCCGAATGATCGCCTTCAGGGTGTGGGCATTCATTCTGATTGCGATTGGCGTGGGGGCGTTGTGGGGGCTGAGTTGGGTCGGAGGCATTGGAGGCAATTCTGGACGTTCGATGTGGTGGGGAGTGCTGATTCTGCCTTATTTGATTGGCTGGTGTATGAGTATTTGGGGGCCGGGGTCCCCGCGATGGTTGTTGCTGCTGGGCATCGTTGTTGGCCTTTGGTATTTGGCGATCGCTGCGATGGTTTTTAAGGGTTCGGGCCGACATCACGGAGACATGTCGGCTGCGACAATCACTGTGATCGGCACTATCGGCCTGCTGACCATTGGCGGTTGCATCACCGCGTTGGTCAGCCGGACGACAAGGTGCTTGGACAACTCGCACTCCAGTTCCGGCACCCATGACGGCCTGCCATAAACGCCCCATTCCCTGGAAACGTCCAGGATGGCCCCCACGTTTTGGTCGGCCTGGGTTTCTGGCCGCGAGTGAATAGGGTCTGATACCTTCCGGCGCATCAGGTATGAGAATTCATCAAAAATGCCCGCAAACCGAGGCTTTGGTCCAATGTTTTCTGCAGCAGTCCATCAAACGTGAGCGCCTGTCTGGTCGGACTGGTCTCATCGCATCCAAGGAGCGATCCAGCCGGCGTGAATTTCGCCATTCCGTTGGATTCCGATGAACCAAAGCGATTGCAGCACCCAGCCGTTTTCATCGACATTGGCGGCGGCCGCAACATCGCCCAAACCCTAATGAACAGAGGCGCTGTGGAGTGTTATCTACGCCGAAACAGTGTCCGTCGATGTCTATGGCTCCAACAGCACCTGTCCGCTTCCGCCGTTGCCCAGGAAAAAGCCGGCGCCCCTCCGCTCGCCCTGCAACACGACCCCGCCGAACGAGACCGCCTTCGAGGCGCCCGGGTTTAGCACACTGCCGCTGAACCCCCCGGTTGACGGTGTGAAGCTCAGGCTCAATTTGGGGCCGCTCAGGGCAGTCACCTGGTCGCTCGCCGCAAGCGCGATCCGATTGGTAATGCCCTCAGCCAAGCCGCCGCCAGTCAGAGTGAGCGTCAAATTCGTGCCGACGGTCAGGCCCAGGACGTTGGTCCCTCTGCCTGGCGGAAGGTAGCGCGCTCCCAAGGCCGCCGCTGCCAGGGAGAATCCAGCCTGGTACGGGCCGGACCTGACAACCGGCTCCGTCCAGGCCACGGAGCCGCCCAGGCCGGCAGCGTTGGTAAAGGTGAACCAGCCCCAGAGGATTCCTTGCCCGCTGTCGAGGGAGACGCAAAGCGGCCATTGGCCATACATCGAGAGCGAGGCGGTTGGGGTCAGCTTCGTGCCGTCCGCCAGCGTGCCGCGCAACGAGATCAGCCCGGCCTTGCTCACTGTGATTGTGCCGTAACTGTCCCCTGCCGGTTCATTCCCGGACCCATAGCCGCCCGCAATGACCATCGTGTAACTGCCCGCCTCCGGTGCAATGATGGTCCGTCCGTCATACGGGGTTCGACCGCCGTACAGTTCAGCAGTCCAGCCCCCATCGCTGATCGTCCCGCTCACCCAATCCGCCCCCGACAGCAGATCCAGATTCAGGGCCACCGCCAGCGAATTCAAGCCCCGCCGGGCAATCGTCTTACTCGCCCTGCCGCTCCCATCAAACTGTCCGCTGAAAGAGTACTTCGCCCCTGCCAGTTGCAGGCTGCCACTGTACGCGCTCTTGGCCGCAACGGTGAGCGTGAAGCAGCCGCTGCTCTGTGGCGAGACGCCGTTCGTTTCATCCGAGAACAGGCCGCTGTAACTACCCTTGGGCGGAACGAAGGGATACGCGACGAAGTTGGCAACCAAGCTGCGGTCTCCGCTGACGGTGAAGTTGTACTCAAGCGATCTGCTCACAACCTGTCCGTTTTCGGTCCACGCCACGAATTGGTAGCCCCCATTGGCATCCGCCATGACAACCACGGCCGCCCCGTTCGTGTACGCCCCCGCACCAGACACCGACCCAGCCCCCGCCGGTGACACACTCGCCGTGACGCTGTAATGGGAAGAAACTTGGACCTGCCCGTTCACCGTGACGAACGGGAGCGGGGCAAAAGCAGCGCCACTGTCCACCTCCCGTCTTGTCGGGGTGTCCACCAGCGCCAGGGCGGACGAGCTGCCCGGGCTGCCGATCACGGCAAAATTAACCGTGAAAAGCGATGTCCCATTGGAAACCGTCGCCGCGGTGAGGAGCGGATTGACGTTGTAATACCAGAGGACGGTCAATTGTCCGCCGGTTGCCTCTCCGGAGCCGGGCGTGCCAAAATCGCCGGCCTCCACCCCGAGGCTGGAGTTGAAATTGCCCACGCTCTGATAGCTCAACACCGTCGGGTCCCATTGCAGCGTGAATTGGAAGTCCCCCACGTTGTCAAAGTTGGTCACAGTCACGGCTGCAGTGACCGTACCCCCCTTGGGAACTGTATAATTGCCGAGCGCGAACGTGACCCCTTGCGCTTCGGCGCTTCCCGGGCTCAGCACGCTCAAGAGGGCGCTCAAAGCCAGGATCGTCTGAACGATCTCCGAGCATTTCGGAATTGGACTTTTCATAGGTCAAGATGGTACGGTGTTGAGTGGAACTCCTCAGAGTCAATCACTCCATCCGCACCCTGTAAAACCGCGGCTGCGTTTTGGCACTCGAGTCCGTCAGGCTCTTGACTGTGCCATCGCCCACAACCGCCGCCAAGGCCCGCCATTTCGGAGCCGACAATGAATCGGCACATTCAAGGGTGTAGCGCCGGCCGCTCACGCTCGGAACACAGATGCGGAATGTGCCACCGCTCCGATCCACAACGCACGAGATTATCGGCCTCACGCCCGTCACCGTCACCTGCCCATCCTCACTGGCCAGCCCACGCGCGGTAAAATCCACGCTTGCTTCGCGCGGTGTCGGCGAATCCCCGAACGCCACCGGCGACACGCCGCCCGCCGGCCCGATCGCTTCAAAATACACAGTGAATGCTGTCGTTCCCTCGCCCACGTCCAACCCCCGTCCCTCCGGATCGTCCCACGAGAACGTCAACTTGCCAGCCTCCGCCCGCGTCGTGCCGAAGTTGCCTGCCTCCAAGCCCCGCAGTCCAAACTCCCCCACGCCGGCATAACGCAACACCTTTGCATCCCAACCCAGCGTGAACTGCGCGCTGCTCAGACCTGCCACAGCTCCCACAGTCACCCGCACTCCCACCTTTTGGCCCGGGGCCGCAACCTGCCGCCCGGCGCCAAATCGGACCGTCGGCAGCGCAGTGAGCACCGAGCGCTCGGGCGGGAAGGCTTGAACCGGACCCTTCTTGCCCGCATCTCGGACGACGTGAGAACTCGCTCCTGGACTGACCCACGAGTTGTCCACGTCCCCGAGCTTTATAGCCACGTAATCCTGCCCCGTCATGTTCGCCGCCAGGTTCGTATACCACTGGTTGGTCGGCGCATCCCATGGATTTGAGGGGTCCGCAAACGCATAATCGCCCGGCACAAAACGCCACAGACCCGCCGGGTAGGTATTGGTCAGACCCAGAATCAACCGCCGAATCAGGGAGATGTCCAGCGCCGTGATTGTGCCCGAGTCATTGACATCCGCCGCCAGCAATTTGTAGGGTGAATCCAACAAGGCCAAACCCAGGACATGCCGCCGGATCAGGGCGATATCCAGACTCGACACGCCGTTGGCCGCGGGCGTGTCATCGGCCTTGGCCGGGCTGACCTCGCAATTCTGGCCGATTCCCAGGCCCGTGAAACTATAGCTGCCGTCGCTGGCGCTGAGTGTATTCGTATTGAGGCCCCCGCTCAGCGTGAGGCTGACCCCGCCCACGCCCACGCCCGAAAGCTGACTGGCTGGATAATTGGTCGGGTAGTACCAGACTCTGCCGCCCATGCTCACCGTGGCGACTGTCCCGCCCATGCTCGTCGTGGTATCGGCGGTCGCATGGGCAGCCTCCCGGTTACCCACGTTGTCCGTCGCCACGCTGTAGAAGCCGTAGGTATGCCCTGGCACCCCTGTGAACTGGGCGCTGGTGTTGGTCGTCTGCGGCTGCCAAGCAGTCCAGGGTCCGCCCTCCTCTGACACATAGATGTCGTAAAGCGCGATGCCGGAGCCGACATCCGAGCCGGACCAGGAGACGAGGAAACTGTCGGTTGTTTCCACGGCGGGCAACGCCGAAACCGCGCTGACGGGCGGCGTGGCGTCAATGGTGAGCAGGCATTGCTTGGCTGGGTCAACGCCCGCTGCGGGGTCTGAATCGTTCACCTGGTCGGTGGCAATCTGAGGCTCCATGTCAAAGGAGATCAACGCCACGTTCGACAATTGAGCGCCGGTCGGCAAAGCCGCCTGGGCGCGAATCGTATAGGAAACGTGGCCTTGCCCGCGGCCAGTGCCGTCTTCCGGAGGCAGGAAGCCGGTGCCCGCCGGCGGCGGCAGGCTGGTTGCCGGGTCGATCGCTTGAAAGTTGGCATAGACCAGCCCGCTTGCCTGCCGGATGCCGATCTGCACTTGCACCCGGAAGGACGTACCCTGATAGCTGAACGGCACGTTCGTCTGCACATACGCGGCGCCAGGCGGCACAGCGACCACCAAATCGCCAAAACCGAACTCCGTGACGTTGAACGTGCTCCAATCGTAATTGCCGCTGAGTTGATCGGTAACGTTGACCTGTTGAACGGGAGCGGTCGCGTTTGTCTGGTTCTCAAAATCAATCCGATACGACAGCAACCCCTTGCCAGCGATATAGCCGGCCGGGCCATAACCCGCCGGACCGATCAACCCGTTAGGGTCGCGGGTGCGGGTAACTTTAGAGCTGCCTCCGCCGCCCCCGCCTCCTCCTCCGCCCCCGCCGCCCCCGCCGCCCCCGCCACCACCCCCGCCATCTCCGGGGCCGCAATCGCCACCGCCGGGGCCATGGTCGGGGTCGCGGATACCGATGCCTGTCCAAGGCTCCTCGATGCCCAGGAAAAAGCCGGCCTGCCATCCACAGGTGGTCCCGAAGTTCAATCCGCATCCCGCGCTGGCGAGGCTTGGACCCAGAAAACCAGGCCCCAAACCCAAGCCGATGGATGGTCCTCCTCCAGCCCCACAGCCGAGCAGGAGGCCACTACTGCACTTGTACGGGCCGAAGGTCTGAAGCGGATCCGCCCAGCGCCAACCGCAGAACAGCCCGGACGGATCAGAAAGAGAGGTGGGCCTGTTACGAGCGTAACTATAAAGGTTGAGATCCCCGGCCTTCAGATGCTCCGGGTCCATCGCCAGGAAGCGGCCCAGGGCCGGGCTATAGAACCTCGCCCGCATGTAAATCAGTCCGCTCGCCTCCTCCTGCACGCCATACTGCCCGCCGAACCCGAACAGGTTCTGGCCAAGCTGCCCATTGCGCAACGGCTCCCCGAATGGGCTGTATGAGTAACTGCCTGCCACCGATCCCGCAGAGGAGATCACCTGCGCGACATTGCCGGCAGCATCCGCCGTATAGAAAACGTTGCCCAGAGCGGGGCCGCTGCTCGATAGCAGGTCCAAACCGTAGTCATTGTGTGCGGTGAGCTGCCCGTTTTGGTCGTACTCACCGACAACGTTTCCAAATCCGGCCGGGTCGGTGACACCGCTCGCGGTGGCTCCACCCGGGGAGGTGACAAGCGCCCGGTGCCCCTTGCCGTCGTACGCATAACTCCACGTCCCTTGCGGCGAGGTCATCGAAATCAGGCGGTTCTCGTCATTGTAGGTGTACGTCGTCGTGCCTTGCGCCGAGACCTCGGCTGCCAGGTTCCCATCGGCGTCAAATGTGTAATTGGTCGCCCCGAGCGCCACATACTGGTTCAGGTTGTTGACCGTGCAAATGTTGGTTACCCCGTTTTCGACCGTCTTGACCCGGTTCCCCGCCGCGTCATAAACGTAGGTCAGGTCCTGGTCAGGAAGGCCCGGCGCGTTGGAGGCCAGCACGGCATGGATCAACTGCCCGAGGTCGTCGTAGCCGTAAGCCCATACGCCGTCCAGGGAAGTCATGGAGGTGCGGCGTCCCCGGCTGTCGTACGTGTAGTTGAAGAAGGAAACCAGCGTGCCGTTGGCCAGCGCATTGGTCAGGGCCAAGAGTTGACCCGCGGCGTCGTATTGGCAGGTGGTGTGGAGGCCGTTGCCGAGGGTCTTTGTGGCGATCCGGCCAGCGGGGTCGTACTGATATAGGACCACGAGCGCATTCAATTCGTTGGTCATGCTTTCGAGTCGGCCCGCAGCGTCGTAAGAATAGAGCAGCGTGTGCCCGAGCTGATCCACGCTGGAAACGCGCCGATTGTTCGCGTCGTAAGTGAACGAGAGATACTTCCCTCCCGGATACTCGACCTTCGTTAGACGATTGCCCGAGTCGTACCTCATGCTGACGGACTCGAGGGCGTTGTGGTTCGTGTCGTACGTGGTCGTGTTCGTAAGCGTCCCGGTGGAGTCGTAAGAATAGCTCGTGGCCGAGCCGTCGGCAAAAGCCCTGCGGGTGATTTCGCCGTAATTGTTGAAAGAGTAGGCGATTTGATGCCCGCGCCGGTTCTTCCAGCCCACCTCGTCGCCGGCCGCATCGTAAGTCCAGCTCTCGACACTGCCGTCGGCATAAGTCATCGACGCGAGATTGCCGTGGGGATCGTAGCCGAACTGCGTCGCGTTTCCGTTGGCATCAACGACCGATGCCAGGAGGTTGTAGGGACCGATGAAGGTGAATTGGCTTTCGTTGCCCAACGAGTCGCTGATGCTGATGAGATTGCCCTGGTTGTCGTAGGTGTAGTTGAACGAACGCCCTGCCGGGTCCACGCCCGAAACCAGATTGTAATATTGATCGAAATTCCTGTGAACCGCGTTTCCGTTGGCATCTACGCTTTTGACCAGCAGCCCGCTATTGTCGTAGAAGAATTGGGTTTGGCCGCCCAGGGCGTCCGTGGCGATGACCTGGCCGCCGGCTTCGTAACTGAAGGTGAGGGCCTGGGCATTCCCGTTAAGATGAGTCCCGGTGAGCCGGCCCGCCGGGTCGTAGGTGAAATAGCCCCAATTGCAGCACGAGCTTGAGGCGGCAGTCAACGCGTGCAACTGAGTGGGCGAGCCGTTCGTGTTGTAAGTGTAGGCGACAGTCCGCCCGTCAAAGTATTGGGCGCCCACGAGGTGCTGATTGGCGGCATCGTAGCTCAGGACCGTCTGCCGCCCGAGGCTGTCGGTGACTGTCTGGACCAGGCCGGCGGCATTGTAAGCGAGCTGAATGCTCTGGCCCGCCGAATGGGTCAGGCTGGTCAGCAGGTTGCCGGTGTAGCCCAGGGTGATCGTGTTGCCGTTCAAGTCCTGAATATACCCGAGCTTGCCGTCCGAGCCATAATAGTACAGCAGGCCGGTCTTTTCGGTGAGAGCGAAGCCGCCGCCGCCGGCCGAGGCAAGCGTGCCATAATCGCCGGCCTGGTTGAAGTATCCGCCCCGTGTGTCCGGCTGGAAGACGCGCTGCGAGCCGCCGGGGCTGAAGACCGTGATGGTCCCGTCCGACCCCTGCTGCAAAGAATACTGCCAATTGTGCGACCAACCGCGGCCAAATGCGCCCAGGGCGTAGCGTTGCGAAATCCGCTCACCATACGAGCGGCTGAACGTCAGTGGCATCACCGGAGCGAGCACCGAGGCGTCAACCGAACTGGCCAGCGTCGCCATCGGGCACAGCCCGTCCGCTTGCAAGAACTGGAAGGCAAGGAGTTTGCCGAGATCGACCACGTCCAGGCCCAGCCGGCCAAGGTAGCCGGCATTGTTGTCCAGCATGGCCACATAGTCACCCCACGTGGAACCGACCACATTGGTGAAGGCCGTGAAGATGGCGTTCCACGCATCCGCCGGAATGCTGGGCGGCTGCATGTTGGTCTGGATCGCCCCCCAAGCCAGCGGCGTCTCATTGGTCGTCTGGACCACCCACAGGTCCCAGACTACGGGCGGGTAACTGAAATCCCACGGTTGTTGCCAGCCGGCATAATAAACCGGCACTCCCATCGTCTCGCCCGGTTGCAGCACACCCGGCGTGTTGCCGGACCCCAGGATTTGGATGAAATGGCTAAACCCAGCCGGTTCCGCCGAGGTCCAAAGTCCCTGGGCAATCAATGAGCTGTCCAGTGTCAGGAACGCGCCTTCTCTTCCATCTTGCGTGGCGCTCAATGTCAGCAACGGCGCCGGCATGGCCGCGTTGCCGGTATTCCCGTATTGGACATAGATAGTGGATGGAATATGGTAGCCAATGAACGACGGAAGGGTGAGGGACGTCACCAAATTGGGCGCCCCGACAGCCGACACCTGGAACGTGTTGGCCAGCGTCGCTGAGGCGCCCGAGGCCAAAGAGACGCTCACGGAATATATCCCCGGCGGCAAACCGCCCGCGGCTTCACTGGCTGTGATTTGCGTAAAGGAATCCACCGAAATTGAGGTCGCGGGATGTGCGTTGTTGGATGCGTCAATGAAGCTTACGGAACTGGAAGAGTCAAATCCCGCGCCCGACAAAGTAATGGTGAACGATTGGTTGGCGCCCGAGGTGTTTGGCGCCAAAGAGGTCAGCACCACTCCTGAGGAAGACGCCGTGAGGGTGTAGGGCCCGGGGGTTTGGATGTTGTCGCCATAGACCAGGACGTAATACGTGCCGCCGAAGGCCACGGGTATAAGGACTTGCTGGCTGGACGAGTTGGCGGCCGCGGCGGCGTAAGTGTAACTCCCCCGCGTGGGCGGACTGCCGAGTCCAACATAAAGTTCGGTGGCATTGCCGGCGCCAGCGTTCGCAAGAGAGAGCAGCGCCGGCGCTGGGTTGGTCATGCTAAACACGAAGAGCTGGGCCTGGCCGCTGCCCGCAAAAGTCCCCGTAAAGGCCGAGCCCAGGGACAGATTCGTCTCGGCCGTCGGAACAAGAGCAAAGGCGTACGCGATTCCGTAACCGCCGCCAGTGCCGTGTGCGCTCAGCGTGTAACTACCCGTGTAGGGTAGCGTTATCAAATCCGAACTGGACACCAAATTGCTGAAGCCGGTCCAATTGTTTGGGCCGTTCAGATCAAAAGCGGCGCCCGGCGAACTGAGGCTCACCAGGCTGAACCTTACCTGTTGATCGGCGCTGGCGGTGAAGCTCCACTGGTCCACGCTGTATGGCGTGGCGATGCGACCGCTGGCCACCTGGCTAAGAACCAAGGGCCCCACGTTCACTGTCGTGTCCCAAACTGTCAGCAGGTAGTTTCCGGCGCTGGCCAGTTGGTTCGCCGGAGCGCGCAGGAGAACCGTGTAGGTTCCATCGCTCGGAAGTTGCACGGCTGTCAGCGTCACGGTTGCGCCGGCAACCGAATTGCTGGCCCGGCTCAAGAGGTTGGTGGATGGGTCATAAAGCTCCACCTCGGTATAGTCGAGGGCTGGCGGCAGGACCGCGGCGCCGCCCGTGTCCACCACCACCGTTACGGAGCGGCCCCCGCGCCCAAAAAAGGTCCATTGATCCAGCGCCCCGGCGGCCGAGATGCTTCCCGCCGTCGTGGAACCTAAAATGAGCGCGCCGCCCGCATTGGGCGCCTGCGAGACGGTTCCGCCCGTGACACTCCCGCCGATCTGGGCCAATCGAGCGTAGAGGTGCAGGCTGTTCAGGTTCAGCGAGCTGCCGGCCGGCACGATGAGGGAGTTGGCATAGACGCACTCGGGCGACGAACTGGCGGTGTTCCTGGACTGGTCAACAAGCGTGACTTGCGCTCCCCCCTCCAAGCCGATCATGCCGTAGGCGAAGTTGTTGATGTATCCAGAGGAGACATTGCCGAGGTCCTGGCTCATCGCCTCGAGCAGATGCGAGCTGGCGCCGAACTGGAGGGTCCCCTCAGGAGCGTATTCGTCCGCATTGCGCGTGTCGCCGAGGAGGTCGCCGCTGAGCGTGAGCACCCCGCCCGGCTGAGATTCAAGAAAATTCGGGTCGTTAAAGGATAGCGAAACGTTGGCGTCCACCGCCGAGCCGGCGGCGATTTGGAAGTTCCCATCATTGTCAAAGCTTTGCACGTTCAGGACGATGGCTCCCCCGCCGTCGGAGGAAATTGTGCCCTCGCTGATCACCGCCACGTTCGTCGGTCCCCCCAAGGCGGCGTTGTAGCCAATGACCCCATTCTGGCCGCGAACCATGATGCCGGGGGCTATCGTCAGCGTGGTCTGGCCGTTCGTCAGCAATAGCCCGTTGTCGCCGGACCGGTTCCCAAAGACCACCGTCCCGCTGCCGCCCAAGGTCTGCGTGCCCGCAAAACTGACGACTCCGTACGAACTCATGGTCGGATTGCCCACCAGCGCCGCGCCGTTCAACACCAGACCGTTGGTCACCGTCAGTTCAGCCCCGTTGTACGTGCTTCCCACGTCCAGCACCCCGTTGACCGTAGCCCCGTCGAGTGTCCCGCTCTTGACCGCCAAGGCCGCGCCATTGGTCGTCGTGACCGTGGCCCCGACAATCGTCCCGCCCCAAAGGGTCAGCGAGCCTGGGCCACCCAGCCAGACCCTCGACACCGCCGCAGAACCGGCGAGATTGACCAGGCCGTTGGTAATAATCGCGGTGGCGTTTGTGCCCGGAACGGCGGCCGGACTCCAGTTTGCGGCCTCTGCCCAATCGCTTGAGAACCCGCCGGTCCAAGTGAACGTGCCGGTATCGCTTGTGGTGTGGGATGCAACCCACACGGCCGTCGGCAGGCCGCCAAACGACGCCGCCCAACCCGCAGTCCCCGCCAAGTAATAGACCGTCCCCGTGTCGCCCGAAAAAACAGTCGAATCCGCGCTGGGAGCGTTGCCCCGGAAATAGGCAGCCCTCAGGCTGCTGCAGCCAGAGAACGCATAGCTCCCTATGCTCGCGACACTCGCGGGGATAGCGACGCTAGTCAGGTTGGTGCAGGAAAAGAACGCCTCGCCGCCGATGCTGGTGACGCCACTGCCAATTGAGACGCTGCCCAGGCTGCCGCAGATGGCGAAGGCGCAGTAGCCGATGTTGGTGACGTTGTTGGGGATCGTGACGCTGGCCAGCCTGGTGCAGCCCTGGAACGCGTAGTAGCCGATGCTGGTGACGCTGCCTGGGAGGGTGACACCGGTGAGGCGCGCACAGCCGTTGAAGGTGTCATCCCCGATGGTGGTGACGCCGCTGGGGATCGTGACGCTGGTCAGGCTGCTGCAGGACTGAAAGGCCCCGCCCCCGAGGCTGGTGACGCTGCTGGGGATGGTGACGCTGGCCAGAGCGGTGCAGCCCCAGAACGCTCCGGCCCCGATGCTGGTAACGCCGCTGGGGATGGTGACGCTGGCCAGAGCGGTGCAGCCATAGAACGCTTGGGCCCCGATGTTGGTAACGCCGCTGGGGATCGTAACGCTGGCCAGGCTGGTGCAGGAGGCGAAGGCGAAGGCCCCGATGCTGGTGACGCTCGAGGGCATCGTAACGCTGCTCAGGCTGCTGCACCCCTGGAAGGCGTTGGCCTCGATGCTCGTGATGCCGCCGGGGAGCGTGACGCTGGCCAGGCTGGTGCAGCCACCGAAGGCGTACGCCCCGACGCTCGTGACGCGGCTCGGGATCGTGACGCTTGCCAGGCTGGTGCAGCCAAGGAACGCGTAGATCCCGATGTTGGTGACGCCGCTCGGGATGGCGATGCTGGTCAGGCTGCTGCAGCCGTAGAACTCGTAGTTCCCGATGCTCGTGACGCCGCTGGGGATTGTAACGCCGTTCAGGCGGGTGCAGTTGTAAAAGGCGTCGTCCCCGATGCTGGTGACACTGCTGGGGATCGTGACGCTGGCCAGGCTGCCGCAGCCTGCGAAGGCGTAGGTCCCGATGCTCGTGACAGCGCCCGGGATCGTGAGGCTGGTCAGCCTGCTGCAGCCATTGAACACGTAGTTCCCGATGCCGACGACGCTGCTGGGGATCGTGACACTGGTCAGGCCGGTGCAGCCGTCGAACGCGTGGTCGCCAATGCTCGCGACACTGTTGGGGACTGCGACGGCGCCCAGGCCCGTGCAGCCGTAGAAGACATAAGCGCCGATGCTGGTGACGCTGCTGGGGATCGTGACGTTGGTCAAGCCGCTGCAGCCGGAGAAGACGTAAGCCCCAATGCCGGTGACGCCGCTCGGGATCGTCACGCTGGTCAGGCTGCTGCAACCGGTGAACGAGCCGTCCCCGAGACTGGCACCGCCACCCAGCATCGTGATGCTCGTCAGGCTGCTGCAGCCGGAGAAGACGTCGTCCCCCATGCCGACGACGCTGCTGGGGATCGTGACGTTGGTCAGGCTCCTGCAGCCCCCGAACACATAGTCCCCGAGGACGAGGACGCTGTCGGGGATCGTTACGCTGCTCAGGCCGCTGCACCCCTGGAAGGCGTTGTCCCCGATGCCCGTGACGCTCGCCGGGATCGTCACGCTGCTCAGGCTGGTGCAGCCAGAGAAGGCGGAGGCCCCGATGCTGATGACGCCATTACTCATCGTGACGCTGCTCAGGCCCCTGTCATAATAGAAAACCTCCTGCCCGATATTGGTCACACTGCCGGGGATGGTGACGCTGGTCAGGCTG
>Ga0181533_1003004_pt1 | contig 18847 bp, 36 predicted proteins | sample PEATcosm2014_Bin_45_FD_119772 | JGI IMG/M metagenome (GOLD analysis project Ga0181533, IMG submission 119772) | Peatland microbial communities from MTU Mesocosm Facility, Houghton, MI, USA - PEATcosm2014_Bin11_60_metaG | ecosystem: Environmental > Terrestrial > Soil > Wetlands > Peat | place... | reverse complement strand
AAGGGGGTGGTAACGTGCAATGTATAGCCGATAGGGATAGCGGGGATGTGGGCGATAACGGGGGTTACGTTGGCAAGGGTTATGGCGGCCGATATAGCAATGCCGCCGGGGGGTAGCGGCGGCTATTTAGACTTGCGTTCTTCTATTATCTTTCGGCGTTCTTCACGTGAGCAACAACCTAAATGCTTACCTCTATACACGCTTTCACCTTTAAGACTACCGCCGCATACGGAGCAACGTTCACGCCCTATAGATAACGTTTGCGGTTTAGCCCAAGGTTTCATTTAGCTTTATCCGCTTTCTTTTGTGCGGCATGTTCAAACCTTGAATTCCGCTACCGGTTTTTGATCGTTGTAGGGATTAGGGTAATAGGCTTTGCCGTCCGCTTCTACATAGCCGCTACGAACTACGTAACCATTACGGTTAGGGATATGCATAAATACCCCATAACGCATTTCTCGTTTTGGCGCTTTGTAATTGCTAGCCCATCTTGGCATAGTTACCGTCGCCACCTTCTCTTAGCCTTGCTCTCCCGAGCCCTCGCCTTGCTCGCCTCAATCGCCCGTGCCTGCCTGAGCGCCCTAGAACGGGCGCCACGCCCTTTGTAGAGCTTCCCGCCACTACCGAACCGCCAACCGCCGCTAACCCTCCTGAGTGGCACTAAGGCGCTTCCTGCGTCGTGTTCGGGCCAAGGGCGGGCACGCCTCGCCCGGTTGCTGGCATGCCAGATTGTAGAAAGCTCTCGTAATATCCTTAACGGCGGTCTTGAGGCTACCTAGTTGCGTACCGATAACGAAGGCGCCAACTACAAAGGCGGTAGAGAGCGGCACAGTAATTGATAACACGATTCCTACGGTCATTTTAAATACCTTTCATGCCGCTAGCCATAGATTGGAAATATCGCTATCTGTCAAAGTTAAACCATCACCAACCGCTACTTGTGCAACGTTACCTATATACCATGAATCGGCGCCGTACGGCTCACCAATTAGGAAAGGATTGGTACTAGGTGTAACAGGGGTTCCGTTTGGACCGCTTGCACTTCCTCTCACGGCGCCATTGATATATGCTTTGGCAGTAAAGTCTATGCCATTTGTGCCGATGGCAAGTGCCAACATATACCAAGAATTATCATTAGGCGGAAAGAGAGCAAGCATGCTAGCGCCTTCATAACCGTAAGCTTGGAATAATGGGCCGCCGCTTAACCAACCATTCAAAAAATTCATTCCTAAAGACGTATGGTAAACATCTCCTGTTGTGATTAGTGCGGGCGCCCAATAAGTAGGCAAATATTGGAACCAAGCGATAGCGGTCAAACCAATTTCGCTATGAAGAATCACGGGAGTAGCTATACCTCCCGGTGCATTTTGTAAGGCAACGGCGGTATCGCCTGTTATCGGTCCAGGTATGCCATACTCAATATTACTATTGCCGTATATGCCGGTATTGTTGTTGCCTGAGGAATCATAGGCGCCATTAGTCCCATTAGCTTCGTTTAGTTTCCACCAACCGGTCCAAGGATATTTGCTCATTAAATAATCATAAGGCAATTTAGGTGTATATAGTGAACCCTTGGAGAAATGAGGGCGGGTCATTATTATTCATCCTCAAATGAAACGGTACAATCCGCAAGGGAAGTAATGCCGTAAATCTCTAGAGGGCTCGCAATCGTGATGGCGTCGGTAGGCTCAAGTTTATAACCATTGTCAAAATCGAGGTTGCCGTTATAGTTAAAGCCAATGCTTACAATATCGGTATTGGCGCTATCCGCTTTGATGGTACATGCGGAGCGTTGCGGTCTTGCGGGCGCTATTTCTTTCAAGACGTGAAAACCGACGACTACTTGCCCCGTTGCCGGATTAGGCGATGGCGTCGGGTTGACGACTATTGGCGCAATGTTTATGCCAAGGTTGGGGTTGACCAATACCGGGTTGTTGTTATCTCCGAAGGTATCGGGCTCGCTTCCCCATTCAACGACGACGTTGTAATACGTGGCAAAGGTAGCGCCGTTATCCTCGAATATGCCGCCGATGGTACTAGAGGCGCCGCTTCCATATGAATATTGGTCACGGATACCGGGAGGCAATACCCATGAATTGAAAGCCGGATCAATGCCGCCGCAACCCGATAACGTCAACGGATATGGCGTAAGGTTGGTTATGCGTACCTGTAACCAAGATTGCGAGCTTGGAGGCGTCAATACAACCGGGTTGGGGTTGCCGTTGACATCGGCGGTTAGGTAAGTGAATTCACTTACTGTGCTCATGGCGTTAGATTGGTGTAGCGGTCACAAGATACAACGTACCCGCCCCAACCGTGCTGCCGGGATCGCCGCCCGTAGGCGTGCCGTTTTGACTAACGACCATGCAAACCGGAGCGTTGGTAGCAAACTTAGAGGGTACATATTGCAATGCCAAGAGATAGCTTGAAAGTGCCGCAATGTCGTTGTTTTCGTCACTATCAAACATTGTGCCCGTAGGGCCGACAACCCATGCCGTTTTCATATCTTGAAAGACACTAATAGATAGCGCCGTATTGATAGTGGCGATGAAACCGGTAAAGCCTTGAATGAGCAGATCGCCTAGAGGCGTCGTGCCGTCAAAGGCGGTATCCACGCTTATCCAAGCGTCAAGTAAGAAATCTCCGGGTGTCGGCACGTACAACGGCGCTCCGGTATCCAAATTGGCGGTAGCGTACGTGAAATGCAAAGCTCGCAAGATAGGATGACCGCCCGGTAAAGATGGCAACCCGTGATTATGGTCTTGCCGTGCGTAATTGGTTGCCGTGCCTACTGCCGCCGCCGCTCCGAAGGCATCGGGACCGGTAACCGTTGTGGCGGGCAATGCTCCGGTAATCGTGCCCTCTACGGTCACGACACCTATGCCGCTCGGAGGCGTCAAGGTGATACCCGTTCCGGCAACCAATTTGCTAACTACCGTTGCGGGTTTGGGGCTCGTATCGTTTTCGTTGGTGATGGTCAATTTCTCTCCCTAGCTAGCCGCTGCCGTGGGGGCAGTCTTTGCGTGACTTTTGCCTTTTTGGTAAGCGTTGGAAACGGGCACGCTTATAGTCTGCCCCGGCCCGTGATCGCTTTCCGTAAGCTCTTTCAAGGCTATGAAACCGATAACGAGCCCTACTATCACCAAGAGCACCCGTATAGCGGTAGAAGACGTTAGGGCGTCCTCCAGGCCGGTCATAACGGCTTTAGTCGTGTCTTTTGCTACGGTACTGGCGGCTTTCTTGGTGGTCTTGCCTGCCGCTTTGTAGGCTTTGTCAACTACATTGTTAAGGTCAACAGGCGTGGGAATGAGGATGGTACCGTTAGGATTGGTCAAGCCCAACGTCATTAAGTTTGCGCCGCTTGGCGCATCCTCGCCTATCTCCTGTCCATAGGCAACGTTGCTAGCGGTACCTTCTCCGGTCCAATTGGCCCGACCGATGGCATTCGTGATATCGCTCAAGCTAGGGCTTTTGGACGTAAGCGCTTGATAGATCGATTCGTCTTGTGGCTCTTGGAATTGCTTGGTCGTTAGCGACAACCCTTGTGCCAGAGTTTGCACGAAAGCTACGGGCGATTTACCGAACGTTGGATAATCATTGTGGTAACTCTCAATGTCTAGCGGGTTGAATTGATTACCGCCGCCCTGAGACAAAAGAGCATTCTTGTTGTAAGGCCGAAAGGTAGCCTCTATCTTTTCCCATCCCACGAGAGCAGTAATTTTGGGAATAGTTATGTTTGTCCCCATAAACTGCAATTCGTCTACGGCCCATTGCGCCATAGTAGCGGGTTTAGGAAAAGAAACTTTGATTTTCTTAGCCGTTGTGGCAACGGTCTTCGATGCCGTTGCCACTTTCAATGATGCGCTCATGTTTAGCCTTTCGTCATCAATGCCGTTAGCGTTTCGGGTCCGGTAATGCCGTCTTCCTCAATGTTTACATGATGTTGGAAGTCTTTAACGGCGCTCTCCGTTACCGGTCCATAATCGCCATCAACAGTTAGCTCGTAACCTTGAGCTACCAACAATCCTTGCAACCGTTTTACCGCTATACCGTTAGCGCCGTCCAAAAGGGTTGGTGCGGCAACGCTTACGATGTATTCACCCTCTCCCAAGGGTTGCGGAATATGTACGGGCTCGGGTGTCGGTACGGGCTCGGGTGTTGGCGTAGGCGTTGGCTCGAGCTCGGGTGTCGGCTCGGGCTCGGGTTCGGCTTTTGTTGCAACGCACAGTAATGCCGAATCGACAACGCTAACGTCAACCGTCCAAGCGCCTTTATCGGGAACGTTGTTAACGCCTACGGCGGTTGAATACTGCCATCCTCGTAACTTCGGGAAGACGTATTTGGGCAGCGTTGCTATTTGGTACGGATTAAGGTTAGGGTTGTAAAGCCCGTTCTTTATCCACCATGCACAAATACAACCCTCAAAAATGGCGGAATTCTCATATATCCACTTAAGGATATCGGCGCTTGAATACACAACGGGCTTGTAACCTTCGGCTTTGAGAGTTGATGCCCAAGACGTAAGGTATGCCAATACCTTATCGTCCGTAGCGCCTTCCTCGTAGTCGATGACGATTGCGCACCCTTTCGGGTACCCGAAGCTTGCGAGCAAGCCCGCCGCTTCGCTCCCGTCCGTGCTGCCCTCCGTAGCCGCCTCTTGCGTGCCCTCAAGCTCGCTCAGGGTGCCGGATTGCCTGCCTACGTATATCGGGAGGGTTCGCCTGCCCAACGCAAGCTCAGGCGTCCAAGGGTGGTATTCATCCTTGGCGTAACCCGGTCCGCCGATATAGACCATATTACCAATAACGCCCGCAAGGGCTTTGTCGATGACGGCGGTTTGTGCTTTGTTAGGGGCAGCGTCACTATCCCAAATGCTAGGGTACATTAGCTATCTCTCTTTCTTAAAGCCCTGAATTTCGTAAGCCGGAACCACGCACGCCCGTACCCTTCTTACCGCTGACAACCGTTTTCTTTGTAGCGGTAGGGTGAGCGGCGGGCTTGGTCGATGACGTGCGGGTGCTCGCCAATATCTTTTTCAAATCTGTGTTCGTTGTGGCAGCGTTGGATTTCGTTTGCCCCAACAATCGATTTAATAAAGTGTTTTGGCTTTGCGTCGCCCGCAATTGCTTGTTGGCAAGAGTGTTGGCGCTCGTGAGGCTTTGCCTGATACCGGCAAGCAAAGTATTCTCGCTTTGTATGGAGTGCTCCATACTGTTCGCCTGTTGAGCGCTTTCACCATTGTTGGAGTACGTTGTACCGCCTGTACCGCTATCCGTTCCCGTATCGGCGGTACCGGTTGTAGCGGCAGGCGTTGCCGTGCTCGTGCTCCCGGCATAGTTCCGATAGATCATATAAGCGATTATGGCGCTAATGATCGAAACGATAACTATGATCGTTTGCTTTTTGCGGTCGGCATCTTTGGCGGTACCGCCCGAGCCCTCGCCTTCGGCGCTCTTGTGCTTGCCAAAGAGAGGCTTACGCTTTTCCTCGTTGGCTTTGCTTTCGGCGCTTTCGTGCTCGGGCTCGTGGCTTTCCTCATGCTCTTTGGTTTCGGTATCAGGCGGCACGTCCGAACCTCCGTGCTAGAGCATCCTTGAAAGCACTAACAATGCTCGTATTCAAGGTAGGCGCTTGGTTCATCGTATCCAATTGCGCCACGCCCGCCCCTACGTATTGACCCTGGAAACCATAGTTTTGCAACCGTCCGGTTTGTGCGGTCCTATCGTAATAAGATGGCCCTTGAATTGTGGCAATGTTAGGGTCGATGAATATTTCCATTTGTTGTTTTTGCCAACGTTGGTCTATTCTATCGCCCGGCGGTTGCCCTCTCCGTTGGTTACTGGCGTCCGATTGGTTTTCTTGCATAGGCAACGGATAGCGAATAATTCGCCCCCATAACCCGCTCGTTTGTACCCATCGGATCGCCATAACGTTTGGCGGAATACGGCCCCTAGCCATAGTTACGCCAAACTAAATGATGTTGTACCGAATTTGAAGCTTCCTGTACTACCGGACTTGTTGCCACCACCCGAAAGGGCGCCTCCAACGTTAGTAACTACATTGCCAACACCTAGCGTATCGGCGGTGAAGCCTGCCGCATGCGTAAGGATGGCTAGAGTCACGAAGCCAAGAATTAGGTACATGATAACGTGATCTTTCACGTTCGTTAACCTCCCGCGTGTTGCGTAGTGTGATGAATGGCGTAGGCAATCGCAACAACGATTATGACTATCACGACGATATGCCCATTGAGCTTGTTAAACACTTTGCCTCTCTTTACTTTGGCGTGAGCGATAGACGCTCGGAGAAACTAGCCAATGCCGCACCATGCGTGAGCCCTTGTAATACCAAGAACGCAAGCATTAGAGCTAGCATGCCGTCGCCCCAATCGTCATTTATCCCGGCAACCGTTGTGGCTATCACAACGAATATCAAAAGGATTACAAACGTCTTGAGCATTTCATGGGCACTTGCGGCGGTTGCCGTTTCCGTGCTGCCGAATACGCTTCCATTGATAAGCGTTGTGCCCGTCTTCGTGCTCGTGCCGCTTGTATTCGGGCTAGTTGTACCGGTTGTCACTTTCATATCAATGCCTTTAGCTCAGGTTGGTAGCCCTCCCACAATGAAAGCATGATAAGAGCTATACCAATCATGGCAACGAGCTTTTGTTTGCTGTTCATTGGAGATTGCTACTCCCATATTTTCGCCCAAGCATTGCCGCAACCAAATTGTCTTGTTTGCCTTTGACGGCGGCAACAATGATAATGAGTGTGAGCACCAACAGAAGAAACGCCCAAGGATTCATGAGCGTTAATCTTCTTTGCGTTCCTCACGCTTTGGCTCTTTCCAATGCAACCAATGGAGAGCGGCAACCGCCAAGACCGCAACAATTATCCAAGGCACAATGCCTTGTGTTGGGCTCAATGGGGCGCTTAGGGAATCGCCAACGCCACTAGAACTAGTAACGCTTGCGGTCGGTCCCATACCGTACATAGATGGAACGGACGGAAACGCCAACGGTTTTGTTTGCCAAATTTGCCCCCATCCTTGCGGATTTACAACGTCTTGCCCCCACAACGCAAATCGGCTTCCGCCGATTTCCGTAGTATAACCAGGGCCATAAACCGCTTCGGGAACATTAACGGCGCTCGGGCTTCCTCTCATGACGTTACCGCCTTGAGAATTTCAATACCCGTGTAAACCGTGCTCGTGGCGCTTGGAGCACTACCGCTGTTGAATTGCAATTGGACTTGACAACCGGCAGTAATAAGGGTGTTCATAGCTTCCTCATTGGTAAATCTGCCGTCTTCGGTAAGCGCCAAATCATAACCCCAAAAGCCATCGGGCAGAAGGATGCCGTGCTTTCCAAGCCAACGGTATTGCATCGTTTGTGGCGTATCCTGATAAATGGGGAGCTTGCTTGAGAAATTCAAGTCAATTTCCGCATAATCGTCAAGAGGCGTAACGGCACCAAAACCGCTAGCTCCTGCCGGGTCCCAAACGAAGCCAACGACCATGAGTATCTGGCCCTGCCCGGTCACGTCTTGGTCCAAAGGCACGTTGACCTTGCTTTGACCGCTCGTAGGCTGTTCCAGGTAGTCACGGGAATACTGCCATCCGTAAACGGGCGGGCTCGCCTCTTGAGAGGCGGGATACCAACCGTCACGGAATATCTGTGCCGCTGCCGTGCCCGTAAACGTGCTTGTAACGTCGGTCGAGCCCTTGGCAACCGCACCGCCTAGAAGGTCTTCCACGCTGATACCGGGGGCGTAGAGAATCTTGGGCGTAACGGTACGGGTGTTCGCTGCCATGTACTGAGGGCTTACAATTGCTCTCGGAATTGGAGCGCCCTTGGCGTTGCCCAATTCGTCAAGCTCCCAATACAGATCAAACGTCATTGCCACCGGTACTTCGAAAAGCAACGGTATTGTTTGCGAAGTGCCCGTATCGAGCGTGAGCCCGGTAGGAGTAAGCTCACTAGCTTGTGACCAATGACTAGTTGGCTCGTTGGTTTGCTGTACGTTGGTTGTCATGTTCGTAAGCTTCATAAGCCCCTTAGGGTCACTAAGAGCAGGCCTAGCTTGCTGCATGACCGCTGCCAAAGCTCCCGGCAGGCGGTACGTCATGAATGCCGACTCAAATTGAATCGACAATTGCTGTACCGCATTGAACGGGAAGAATGGAGAAAGCTTCAACGTTGTACCCGTGTTCGTCCATTCAACCGCAAGATTGATGACGAATAGAAGGGTTTTGACGATATCCAGGTTGTCTAGCTTGGTTGTGGCGGCGCTAATCTGCGTGCCCGTGTTAAGCGTAGTAGCAACGTCTTCATTGTTGCTGTCGGATATGAATTTGCTACGGGCGCCAATGTTCGGGTACCGGAAGAATTGCCCCGGTATCGCTTGAGAGGTTGCCGCCGTTGTTTTCTTTGCCATCGTTACTTGTTACCTCCGAAGAAATTAACCAAACCGGACCAACCAAAATGGTTGCCTACTGCCTTGCTCACGTTTGCAATACCAAAGATAATAAACGTGAGGATAACGGCGAAAGTGAGCGGGTTGTCCGCCCAATCTCGTATTTCTTTTTCTGCCATGTAGTCGCCTCCTAAGCGGCTAGCGTTACCGGGTGCGGATACATCTTACGGTCACGAAAGACCCTAAATATCCGGTCTTCCGTAGGGGGTAATACATCATGGGGAAAACCCATTTCGTAGAGTCTTTCCACGTCTTTCACGAAGTTAAGACGGAAAAGATACAAGACGTTACATTCGCTAAGCACTTGAATGTTAATCGTCTTGGAGCGTTGGGCGGCTAACAATGAAGCGATGCCTTTCTCTCTCCCGGCCCGTACTAACTTTTGTACGATATCGGAATATCTGCCGTTGCCGGTAGGGCCGAAGAAATCCATACATTCATCAATGAAGATAAGACCAGGGCGCTTCCCGCTTTGCGTGCGGTAGAATCGCTCAATAATGGCGGTTTGCCATGCAACCGCCATAGAAGCGCTAAGGTCCAAGCGTTGACTAACGACTATGCCATTTTGAGTGTATGGATCGAAGGCAGCATCGAAATTAGCCCAATCGTCCAAGAGGCAAGCGTCCAAGGTATCACCTTTGATGAAATGACGATACCGGTAACGGGTGCTCGTGCCCGTTATCGTATGGGAAGGGCGCCAACGAGGCTTAGTATCCACAACGAGAATACGCCCTTTGGTTTTTGGCGGTCTATCGAGAATTTCGGAGGCATAGTCAATTACTAGTTGTTTGCCAAGGAATGACTTACCCGTGCCATTGGCACCCAACAATACGGCCCTATCCCTATCTCGTAGGCCAATTTGCTTGCTCTCTAAGGCCATTAGCTTTTTCGGGCTTTCATGAAAGCGTAGACAACGAGCACTAGCACAACGAGCCCGCCTATCTTTTCATTCCGTGTTGCCATCTTCGGCTTTACCTCCCTCTATGGCTACTAGTTTGCTTTGCCGATATTCGGCTAGCACTTCCTCTAGGATCAATTGCGCCTTTTCGATGACTTCCGCCGCTTGCTCGTTGTCAACGTCGTTCACTTGCCTAATGATGAATGAATTGAGAATTGGCGGAATATGACCGCCGAAATGAACCTTGAATTTGTCTACAAGATTCGGAACGATCTTGTAAGCGGTATCCTCAGGCGGAATACTGCCAAGGTTGGGGGTTTGCATAGACGCCTCTTGGCGGTCCAAATTCCTCAGTCGGTCCATTAGTCCCATCGGGCTCGTTTCCTTCCGTTGTGGGCGGTTGTGGGGCATTCCTAGGGGGTGTCTGCCGCATAGGTGGCGCTTGTTGCGTAGCTCGCTCCCGGTTGTTGACAACATCACGTATCGTGCGTTGTGTTTCCATGAGGCGCTTGGCATATTCGTAAGCGGCAATGGCAGCGTCGATGGCGTCTTCATTGTCAACGATTGCGTGCCCGTGCTTTTTGCTGAATTGCGTATTGGAGAGCATGCGGGCAAAAGGCTTAGCCATAGCCAAGGCTTCATCGTTCGTTGCCGTCATTGCATCTTCTAGCTCGTTGCTAGGGTCGATGATATTGGCATTGTGAACAATGAGAGTGGCTAGCAAGCTCGTTACAATAATGATGAATTTCTGAGTAACGCTATTCCATTTGCTTGCTGCCGGACCCGGCCCGGTATTGCCCTTGCCTTCGTTGGTACGCTTGACGGTTTCCGTCAAGCTACCGCTGCCCGTAACTTTGCCGTCTTCCCTATGGTCGTTGCATTTCATGGCCCTAGGGTGATACGCCTTGGCGCCGCATACCGAACAAATGCCACGCACGTTGTTATTGGGCACTTCTTTGAATTCCATAGTTAGCGCCCCCAACGATGCTTAGTAACGTGGCGTACCTCGTGCGGTTCGTCTTTTTCGCTAGGTACGATAGTTAGCACGCCTTCGGTATGTAAAGCTTCCTCGCCTCCCGCCGCTTCCGATTCTTCCGTTAGTTCTTCGGCATGCTCGGGTGTTTCCGTAGGGTGTTCCGCTTCCTCTAGCACTTCTTCCAAAACGTCGGCATGTTCGTCGATAACGTCGGCATGTTCGCCTAGTTCTTCCTCGTGCTTAACCTCTACGGTAAGCATTGCGGCTAGTGCTTCCTCGTGCCTTTGGAGAGTAGAACGGATATCCTCAAGCTCGTAGCGGTCGGGCTTTTCTCCATATTCACGGCGCATATCCTCGTGTTCCCGGTTGTGCCGTTCGCTCTCTAGCTCGTGTTCTTTCTCGTGCGTTTCGGCTTGAGCTTCGGAAATCTCTTTAATATGATCTTCGGTTTCCTCTTGCTCGTGCTCGATATGCTCAATGGTTTCGTCTTCCATTTAGCTCAATTCCTTCATTGACGAAGGTACCGCCCAACCGCATATGAAAAGACCGTAAGTATGCGTATTGCCGCCTCCGGTCCAAATAAGCGTGCGGTTAGCCGCTTGCACGATAAAGTCGATATCTTGCAATTGGAAGACGGCGGTACCGGCAGGAATGGGGATAACCGTATCCCGGTCAAGCGTAAGCGTTGCCTCTGTGAATGTAGTGTCAAGCAACGCCACAATGGACGTAATGCGTTCTTGCTGCCGGGTTTGGTTGGGAATTACTATCGTGTTCGTAGTTTGCGGCGCCGTACCCTGTTCATAAATGCGGAACGGTAGCTCTAGCAATTCCTTGTTTATCTGGCGTAGCTCCATACCCCTTTGCGTACGCTCGAAAGCATCGAAGCGTTTATTAAGGTCTTCGATGGCGCTTTGTGGCGTCTTCCGCCTCAAGAGAGTATCGCCAACGCTAACGCTCACGAGCTAGCCACCTTGGCAGCGTTTTGAGTCTTGGTCTTGTGAGCTACAACGCTCATGGCATGATGACCGCCAAGACCCGTAAGGATGGTGGAAACGGTACCGACAAAGATTGTCGGCAGCATTGAAAGATGGCCGGTTTGCAATGCCGTAAGTACCAAACCGACCGTACCGCCCGTACCGAATAACGTTGCCAAGACGGTTGACCAAACAACCGCTAGCTTGGGCAGCGTTACCGTTGTGCTTGGTGCCACTAGTGTTACCTCCGTAATGTCTTTAGGGCTCGTTGGCCCTGTTATTCGTTGCATGCGTGCGGGAGTATAGAGGAAAGCAAAAGAGGCGCCCGTGATCGCTCACGGGCGCCTCTCGTGCCCTTGCACAACGTATCGGCAGGAAACCGACGATTGGAAAGCCTACATAATCCCTAGTTCGTCGTCGGCATCCTCTCGTTCTTGGGCTAGCTCCAACTCAAGGGCTTTGTGCCGTTCCGCTTCCTCCGTACTTACCCATGAAACAGCAAAAGCGTAGCTATCGGGCTTAGGTTGTACCGATATCGTACGATGCGTAAGCCCTTCGCCCCAACGATTGTGACAATCGAAAGCATGAATTCTCTTGCCAACCGGAACTAGGGATATCTCCCTATGATCCGTAACCCATTGACGCCAAAGCTTGAATCGTTCCTCGCTCACAAGGCTACCGCCCAACGTGCGGAATCTCGTTGACGGTAGCTTTAATTTATTATCGCCTCCGTAGTCCATAGCTTCCCAAGCATGCAAGAGCTTGCTACGGGTCAAAGCGCCGGGATCTATTCCTCTAAATCTAGGCGTGATTTCGTTACCGTGTTGGGCGAAGTAAACCCCGCTTTGTACGTAAGTAAGCCTTGAGAGGGTTTCCGCATCCCAATTGCCAAGACCCGTTCCGATGTTGATAGGGAGAGGTGTTGTAGCATAGATTCCGTCCGTTTCAAGAGCGATAACAGAATCCAAATTAGCCGAAATTGCACGCCATATCTTAGCCCTTGTGAACGCAGTAATAAGGCCCGCCCATTCCAATTGATGCCATTGGGGCACTTTTCTGCCGGGTTGCCAACCCGCTTGTTGTGCCGTGCGTCCATAAATACTGTTAAGTCCAAGCTTGAGTATTTTTTCCCTAGGGTCTTTATCACGCTTGTAAATCTCTCGTTTCGCATATTCCGCTCCAATCCATGAAAAGGGTTTTTCGTCGCTCTCGTTAATGTAATGAAAGTGCTTACCAACATTGACGCACCAATCAAGCCTGCTTTCAATGACAGCGTTAACCTCAATACCCCAATACCAATTTCTTACATGTTGGGGGTAGCAAATAGAGCCATCGTAACTACGATGAAAGAACGGATGCATAACGGCAAAATCCGGCCCATAATATTCCACAAAGGCAAGGTCGTTGTCACCTATCACGCAATCCTTATCGTCGCATTTCTCGTAACGGGCCATTGCCAGATTGGGCAAGCCAATAATGGCGCTCGGATAAGCACTATTAACATCGGCATGGAAGATATCGCCTATATGATCGCCCGGTTGCAGTAGCTCGATATGACCGCCCGCATAAGCACTACATACAAGACGATACCAATCACTTTGATAATCGTCGTCGTGCATGAAGGCTTTCATTTTGTTGGCTCTCATATAGGCGCCCCCGACGGCGCCCGCTCCGTCCCAACGGGTTAAATGGATACCGGCAGCATGTACCGCTTCCTCCAATACCACCATAAGACGATAGAATACCCGTAGCTCCGTTTGGCAATAATGTTCCATTGGTTTACGCATGCCTGCCGTAAAGCTCCCTCGTTGTTTCTTACCTTCCCAAATTGTGAGAGCTTCCGTAACCGCTAAGTCAACGGGCCAACCTTTACCGGTAATGCTGCCGTCATCTTCATTGATGCCAAGCGTCTTCATAAATGATGTTTGGAAGAACCCGATAACATCCCAAAGCGTTACGGTAATTTTGCCATCGGATATCACCAATGATTTTCTAGGCACTAGCTCTATACGATAGTTCTTCCAACGTACCTTGCCCAACGTCCAAAGACGCAAAAGGCGTATCATGGGCACGTCACGCAACATCATATTGAAATCATACGAGCCACCATAGATGACGTGCCTTAGTTCCGGCTTGAGCTTTGCCGCCGACAACACTCGTTGGAATGCTGCCTCCGTGCCCATGCCTTCGGGCTCGGGATGCTCGTAGAATTTGACGCCATCGTACCCGCATAGATAGACGTACTCATGCCAACCGCTCACGTCCATACCTTCTCCGTCCCAGACCATGAAACGGCGGCGGAAAGGTTTACGTGGCGTCTTGCGGTAGCTCCATGCTTTAGCGTAGTTGTTGGGCACTTCGGCAACCGTGGAGAACTTTAGGTTTCCTGCCATAGCGTTAGCTCTTTTCGTAATGAACTAGGTTGTTGTGGTCCTTCCATTCATCTTCCGCCGCCGTACGGGCGAGCCCGTGCGTTTCCCGCCATTGTGGCGTGCCGACCCATAAACATTCTTTGACGTGACAACGAGCGGCAGCGCCGTAATTAGGGCGAGTAAACAGCACTAGCTCGCAATCATCGTTTGGCATGCTTGCCCCTGATTGCTGGGTGCTCGTTCATAGCTTCCAAACGGGCAAGCTCTTTTTCCTGCCGTAATATCTCTTGGAACCATGCCACAAAAGCGGCAACAAAGATGGTGACCAACCATGTTGCCACCATTTCAACTAGGTTGCGTACCAACCATTTAAACATTATGGCGTATCTCCCTCGTTATCCCAAACCAAACGCTCTTGCTCGTAGCTATTTAAATCGTCGTGCCACTCTCTAACATAATCATGCATGATGGCGTTAACCGTAGCTTGCTTGCGTGCTTGCCTTTCCTCGCCTTCTCCCCAGTGCTTCGCACGAGAGCCCTTTATTTTGTCGATGCGACTACGCATTTCGGCAAATTCACTAGCCCGACGCACGTTGTTGTTGGGGCTACGGGAACCCTCGTAGGATGCCCAAGCTTTAGAGGTATCGCCCGCCCGCAAGTCATGGAGAGCTTGTTTGTGCTCACGGCGGTATTCCCGCCATTCCGCACGAGAGCGAAAATCGTTTTGCTCTGCCGTACGTATCTCTTTGGACGCACGCTCACCCGAATAAGTGGCCCAACCCTTTTCACGGGCTAAAACGTTCCGTCTTGCGTATTCCGCTCGATAATCTCTTGCCACTCTTAACCCTCTCCCGGTTATGAGGCATAGAAAAGCCCGCTACCGCCTTCGGGCTTGCGCCTGAGCGGTAGCGGGCTTGGGGGGCTTGTTGCGCCTTAGTGGGGCACCCTCGCTTGGACTTTGAACATATTGAGCGTCTTTGATCCGTCAAGATCACGCTTGCCCTTCCAAACGATACGCACGGGCGTACCTTCGGGAAGGTCGTTCAAAGCTTCATCCAATTGGAACGCTGCCCAAGCGAAGCAATTGTCACCATCGGCGGCTACGAACCGATAAATGATGAAACGCTCACCCGTAGCTTTCTTCTCTACTTCGGCGGTTCCCATGTAGATACCGGTGAAGCGTGGCGTTTCCGCCCAATCTATGCACTCTCCGTTATCGGAACCGACTTGCTCCCAACCTTCGCCCGATGATTCCCAATCTTCGTCATCGGCTATTTCCTCAGGCGTCTTCTCTCTTGGTGCGGGCGGCGCCTTTGGTGCGGTCGGCTTGTTCCTTGCAACCATTTTCGTTTCCTGCCTCTAGGGGGTATTCGTTTGGTGCTGCCGTTCGGAGCACCCCCTAGGCGACTCCTAGCGGCAGCGGCGGGCATCGTACACCCGGACGGCGGCGGTTGGTACTCCTAGAGAGCTTGCGGGCGCCCTGGTCGATTCTGGCGGGCTCTCGGGGCAAAAGAAAAGAGCCCTACCGCCGTAGCGGCAGGGCTCTTGAGCTTTCAAGCGTTATCGGCAGTAGCGGTCTTGCGCTTCTTGGTCACACGGAAAGATTCGGAACGCCTCACGAGAGATACGCTTGCTCCCGAAAGAGGCGCAATGATGCTCAATCGTTTCGAGAGCAACCATGGCGAAGGCGGGAGAATCCTTGTCGTCTTCCCAATGGTTGACGGAATATACCGCCCAATCGCCAACGATCCCGACCTTGAGCACGCTGAATTCGTGATCGATGCGAACGCTTGCAAGAATGCTGCCGGGTACCGCCTCAAGAATCATCTTCTGAGTAATCACTTTCCTGCCTCCGTTGTCGATGCTGCCCATTGTGCAATGGCTTTATCCGCTTTGGTATTGGCGATTTCGTCCAACGCCTCGAAATGCTTGACCATATCGAACATGGCGTCAACCGCCTTGCTCGAATGGATCAAGCGAGCGGTACTTGCTGCCGGAATTTTTCTCCACGTTGTCCCCATCCTTGCCCCTTCCTCGTTTTGATTCGTTGCCATCGGCAACGACGCTAGCACCTTTCCGCACGCTACGCAAATTAAAAGCCCGCTACTTACGTAAACGCAGGTAGCGGGCTTGAGGATGCCGCTAGAAGTAGGGAGAGACTACTTCTTGGCGGCGGTCTTCGGCTTGGCGCCCGTCTTGTTGGTGCTGCCCTTCGGGCGCCCGACGTTGGAGTCATGGTCGATGGCGCCGCCTAGGCAGATCGCCACGCCCTCAAGGTCGTTGCCGTCGGCATCCTTGGCGATGCCTACCGTCACCCTCCGGTCAAGCTTGACGGCAACCATGCGTCGCACGGCAGGAAGGCAACGCTTGGTGAGCGTGCTCTCGTCAATACCGGTTACGTGAATCGCCTTGCCCGTTCCCGCCGTTGCGATGACCGCTTCCGCTAGTTCATCGTAGGCGCCACGCTCACGGTTGGGCAGCACTTGCGCCGCTTCAATGGTTCCAAATTCCATTTCGTCTTGCCTCCGTTGTGCTAAGTCACGGGCTCGCTCGGATAGCCAACCCGTTTTGATGGTTTCCATCGGGAGCGATGCTACACCCGTTCCGTATCCGATTGCAAAATCGGGCGCCTGAGCAGGAATTTTGCCCGTGTTGCCAACGGCGCCAAGGTGTAAGCTTTGTCTGAGCGGCACCCCCTAGCTCAGAAAGGCGCACGTCAAATGCCCCAATTGCCCGCAAAGCTCCTAGCGGAGAAAGCCCTTGCCTTGCGTTACGCCTATAGTTTGGGCGTAAATCTTGGCATGGAAGACGCCTGCCACAACATACAAGCCAAAACCAAAGCGGTTGTCTTGGATAGAGTGCGCAACAACCTTCCTTTACCTAACCTCCGTTTCTGCCGTAACCAAGCTAGCTTGCGTAAGAACGATGCCACGGCACGTGAATTCTTACAAAACTTCATGAAGATAGCTAACAAGGGTTACGAGGAAGGCTACAAAGGTATAAACGTTATCATTCAAACCTTTGATTTGTACGATACGGATATATACGATGCCTGAGCTTTCGGAACGTGATTACCGTTGGGTTGCCCTCAAGCCCGGTTGCAAGCAATGCGACAAAATCATTGCATGGCGTAAGGCGCACCCTCATGAAGCAATTAGGCGCCCTGATATGTTGCTTATCAATATAAAGCGCCTCAAGTTTCACCCGCATATCAATCCCCAACCAAAGAAAGAGAGCAAGCATGAAGATAGAAACGATTGACGAAATGCCCGTGCAACGTCTTTGCACTTTTTGCCGTCATCCGGCAACGAGCAAGTATTACGCTCATGACGGCGCCGTTGTGCCCGCTTGTTACGATCATGATGGTACTTGCCATAAGTATTGTTGGGATGCTAGCGACAATCGGAGCAACGCCCTAGCGGTACAAACGGCGCTTGGCTTACATATGCTCAATAGGCACCCGTTCCGTATCGACCCGTTCTTGAAGCTCAATCCCGATATCCAAAGCGATCCTCTTATCGGTTGTGTTGTCACTAGCAACGCTGCCGTTGCTTTGGCTTGGACCGGTGGAGAGCCTAGAAAGGTTTGGTACGTAATCAAAAGTCGTGGCCCTGCCATGTATCTTTTGCGTAACGTCATCACCCGCAAAGAAGTAGTTGTGCGTACTACCGACATTTTGGAGGCGATGCAAAATGTTTAGCACCATACATGAGGCAATCTATCGGGTTAGTTGTGACCAATGCGGCAAGTTATGCGCCGAAGGTATGCAAGCCGAAATCATGAACAAATATGTCGGCATCGACATAGGCGCTTATACCGATGGGCGTAGCATAGACAGCGGTCATAACCATATAGATATTTGCTTACCGTGCTACCGCATCATGCATACAAACCTTCCTAAGCTCTACCCTTCACTATGAAAATCGGCAACGTTACCTATTTCGAGAATGGGACCGCCGTAGCGGATTGCGAAATTTGCGGTTTCAAATCCGAGCCCGTGAAACAAGACGAATACATGCCGGGTTGGGGCATCCTCGCTCTCTTGCAAGCACGAGAGAGCCCTCAGGCGTCCGTAGCGGTTCGCTTGGGGGTATGCCCTGATTGCGTCGCTGCCTTGCTTGCCGACATACCGGGGCTCGTTGGGGGCGCCACCCGTGAGGTTACGGCGGAAGACTTGAGGCGCCTTTCCGATGCGGCACGGGCCGAACAGAAACGGGCGGGGCTCTTGGTCGTTGAGGGCGGCAAGATAAAGACCAACGGCAAGCAACCTCGGAGGTTCCGTAATGGCTAAGAGCAAACCCTACGATACCGAACACCCGTGCGGTGAAAGCTACATGTATACCCTCAGTCCAAGAGCCCGTGAGCACTTCGGGCACAACCGTAAAGGCAGGAATCATGTTCGTAACGCTCCCTAGAGAGGCTTTGCACAAAGCGATGGATAGAGCTTTGGACCGTATGGAAGCGGTCGATTTGGACTTAGAAGCCTCCGGTATTGAAACGCCTATCGAATGGAAAAACGAAATATTGAAGGTAACGGTTAACGCCTTCGGCGGTTGGGGATACTCTACGAGCGTCCAAGACGAAGACTACGAAACGGCGGTTACGTCATGAGTCCGCTTAATATGCCTATGGTGCTACCGGGCACGCCTTGCCGTTGCGGTTGCGGCGGTATGGACGAATACGGCAACCCCCAACATATCCACGGGCCGATAACCCTTGAGCATGCGGAATGGTGCCACCACCTTAACAACATCGTTATAGGCCCAAGACGGACGCTATTAGCGGAAGGGTGTTACCCATGCGCTAAGGCATTCTTGAGCGTGAGGAAGTATAGGCACAATGGAACGTAACAAAAAGAAAGCGCCTAAGCGAGCTAAAGGGATTGGCGTTACCATCAAAGACGAAGATATTAGCTCTCATTGTCATTATGGCTACCATAAACAATGTAAGAGATTGCTATATCGGCCGCCCTCTATGTTTATCGATTGCCAATGTAAATGTCATAGCTAGCCAACCCCCATTACCGCAATGCCGCCGCTACCCCCCGGCGGCATTGCTATATCGGCCGCCATAACCCTTGCCAACGTAACCCCCGTTATCGCCCACATCCCCGCTATCCCTATCGGCTATACATTGCACGTTACCACCCCCTT
>Ga0181533_1002999_pt1 | contig 18862 bp, 10 predicted proteins | sample PEATcosm2014_Bin_45_FD_119772 | JGI IMG/M metagenome (GOLD analysis project Ga0181533, IMG submission 119772) | Peatland microbial communities from MTU Mesocosm Facility, Houghton, MI, USA - PEATcosm2014_Bin11_60_metaG | ecosystem: Environmental > Terrestrial > Soil > Wetlands > Peat | place... | reverse complement strand
GGGCTATTTTATAAAGAATTGGGCGTATAACATTAATTTTTTTTCTTGAGGTTGCATTTTATACTTGACAACGCGGGAAGAAGTCCTGAATAAAGTGCGGACAGGAAAAGGGTAACCTGACCCATAAGGGTCTAATCAGAGCCGTGAGGCGATGACATATCTGCCAGCATCGAGGCGGATAAGGTGCCGGGCTTGATGGTAGGACTAACATATGTGAACTGCTGATAAACTTCGTGATGTGAAACAAGCCAAAGATGCTGATAGGCTTGGACCAATTCCAATCATTTTCTTATTCAGCACTCCTTTTCCCCGAGGGTGTTTCTTCCCTCTCCGGCCACACCCACGCTAATATCAGCGCCACCCCAAGTCCGACGGTCACTTCGGCGAAGCGATGAAAGGCAATTAGCCATGCAGAACCCATTCGCGGCACCAACAGCACAATGGCCAGCGTGACGCCCCCGAAGCGATATGCGCTGCGATCCGAATGCGCCATGGCGGAAAGCAGCCCCAGGATGAACACGCAAGTACCGAATACAAGCACGTGCGGTCCGAAGTGACTCGCCACAACCGCACCAACTAACGCTCCAAGCGCCGTGCCGACGAATCGCTGCCAGGAAACGGTGAACGCTGCACCCAGCGATGACTGCGTGATCACGAGAGTTGTAATCGGCGCCCAGTAAGCTTCCGACAGCTGGAATAAGCGTGCTACCAGCAACGAAGCCACAGCCGCCACAGCCGTCCGTGTTGAGTGCACCACAACCGGCCACCCCACCCACTTGACTCTATCGCTAGCCATCACATCTCACCTCATTTTTTATGCCGAATGCGTCTTTTTGTGAATTATAGGGGCAAAAAATAGGGGTGTCAAGGAAAAGGTGCGTGCCTGTCAAAAGGTGCGTGCCTGTCACACAGAATGAGGGGGACGTTCGCACGTCTCAGCGCGATGGTCGCGGCCAAGAAAAATAGTTGGCCCATGAAGAAGTCCGGGAGAGCCCCAGTCGCGAGGCCGGATATACTCCCCTTTCAATGCCTGCTTCCCAGTGAAGCCGCCGATAGTGAAAAGGGTGTCTTTCTATGTTCTCTCTGAAGCGAGAAATCATTGCCAGTGAAAAGGTCATCAGCATCTTATGAACGAATTTTACCAAAATCAGCACTGTCCTGAAAGATTATATCTCTTCGCCGGGATAATCTGCAAAAAGCTGCGAGGGTCATCCTGGAAAACGGATATGACATGTCTGTTTAGTTATTTGCCTGAGCAACAGTTACAATAATACTATGATAGAGATCGATGGAAGCTACGGTGAGGGAGGAGGACAGATACTGAGGACAGCGCTCAGCTTAGCTTGTCTTTTTCAACAGCCCTTCAGGTTATTCAATCTTAGGAAGAAAAGAAGAAAACCTGGCATCATGCCACAACACCTTACCGCCATCCATGCAGCGCAGCACATTTCGCGCGCCGAGGTTAAGGGAGACAAGATAGGATCAATGGAAATGATGTTCCTGCCCCGCTCAATAAGAGGTGACGTCTTCTCTTTTGATATCGGGACCGCCGGGTCTACATCGCTTGTGCTTCAGACCTTATTGCCTGCTTTTGTGGGAATGCGCCAAAGGACAATCTTCACGCTGAGTGGAGGCACGCATGTCCCATTCAGTCCTTCGTATCACTACCTTTCGGGAGTATTTGTCCCCCTCCTTGAGCGGCTGGGCGTAAGGCTGGAACTATCCATCGAATCATACGGGTTCTATCCAAAGGGGGGTGGCGTTATAAGAGCGACACTCTATCCCACTGATAGGTTAAACAATCTGATACTCCTGGATCGGGGGAGTCTAATCAGAATTACCGGTCATGCCGGGGTCGGCAATCTACCCCTTTCAATTGCCGAAAGGCAGCGAAAGGCTGCGCTCGATGCGTTATGCTCTCGCATAGGCCCTCTCATCTATCCATCAGACATCGAGCTTATAGAAGCGCCGACGCCGGGACACGGGACCTTTATGCATCTCCAGGCTGAAGCAGAGTACGCCCGTGCGGGATTCACCTCACTGGGGGAGAGAGGAAAAAGGGCGGAGACAGTCGGAGAAGAAGCTGCTGCTGAGTTCGCCGGTTATTATGCATCAAAGGCCGCTCTCGATTCCCACGCCGCCGATCAGGTCGTTCTCTATCTTTCGCTTTGCAAGGGCCAGTCCCGGTTTACGACATCAAGTGTTACCACTCACCTGATCACTAATTTGTGGGTAATAGCGCTGTTCCGCTCATTCCGTTATTCGATTGAAGGATCTCCCGGCGAGATTGGGACCATCACCATCAATAATGAACGGCAACCCAGTGCGGAGTATTAGGCAGAATTTGAGGAGGTGATTTTGACATTTTCTAACAGTTATCCGCATTCTTAATGGTTAATATATTTTACTGACTTCTTGTTCGAGTGCTGTGGTGTATAACTACTTATAATCCGCACCCGAAGCCGGCGCAAGCAACCTGCGTAGTTTCTCTGGAAAGCCTCACAGAACTGGGTTTCCTATACGCGCGAGGTTATAAACACTAATCATAAGAGATAAGGTGTCCGGATAAAAATCTCTATGCTTGGCGTAGTTTGTCCACCGATCCAAGGATGGGTTAGTAATCAGCTTGAAAATTTTGTCGGTCTTAAGTTGGGGGTTTTACGATCAAGTTCAGCAATAACCTGGGCACAAAATAAAAGGATCACTGCTGCTGCCTCAAAACTGAGAAGCGTCACGACTGCTGCGGCAAAGGAGCCATAAATCAGATTTACCATGGAGAGTGTTGAATAGTACCACACCAATAAACGCCGGGTGATCTCCCATAATATTGTTGCGCCCACTCCTCCGATAAATGCATGAAAAAAGGTAATACGTCCCACGGGCATAACCAGATACACCGAAGTCAACATGAGCACCTCACCAATCATTCCCGAGATGTACAGGGCCGTGAATGGGGCGCCACTGAGTCTTATCTGCCAGCCGAAAATTAACAATTGCGTGTTTTCGAAAACGTCTAACGCTCCGGCAATAAACGATACCAGGAGCATCCCCAGCCCAAGCAAAAAGATATAAATATAGGGGATAATAGCCGAAATTAAAAAGTGACGGCGCCGAATTCTGACACGGTGGAAAAAAATTACGGACATAGCATTTTCAAGTACCGTAAAGGCAAAGGAACTAAAAAACAGCATAACAAGAAACCCAATAATTCCGACCACCTGACGGTGCTTAACAAATGTTCTCACTTGTTCAGTTAAAGCCGCCGCATAACTCGGAATCACCATGGCAAGGTGTATGGAAACGGTTTGGAGCAACCTGTCTTTATCCATAAAATGTGAAAGGACAATAAGCATAAGGATTAACATTGGTATGACTGATAAGAGGGTATAATAAGCGACAGCTCCAGCCAGCAACATCCCCTGGTTCCGATGAAAACTGCGTAGCGCGCTCCAGAGGAAGGCGCCTGTCCTGACGGCATGCAATCCTTTCTTCCCCGCCTGCTTCATTCGGAAACAATGCTCACTTTTGAAGTTGACATATCGAAACGCCCATTGCCGAAAATAATTGACGGAGATTTGACTCATCTCCTCCTAAAAGGATTATATCACCCCGCCTAATAATGTGCAGCAACCAATCGCAGGCGGGTAAGGAGATACGGGTCCACTAAAAAGCCAAATATTACTTTTATATCGCCAATCACTGAATCAAAAAATTAGAACCGATTGCATCATGTTCCCATAAAAAAGCCCCCCGAAATATCGGGGGGCTTGAGGAATCGCATCAAACCGGAGTTTAGAACAATCCACTCACCTTGCCTGTGGTGGTATCGACGTCAATCCTTCTGAAGGCAGGATTGGAACTCGTACCCGGCATGAGGCTGATCGTGCCAGCACATGGGCAAAGGAATTTGGCTCCTGAGTATATAAGAATATCTCTGATGGGCAGTGTCCAGCCCTTAGGCACTCCCTTGACAGCCGGATCGTGGCTGAGGCTCAGGTGGGTCTTGACCATCATTGTAGCAAAGTCGGCGTACTTGGGATCGTCTTCAAGCATCTTGGCTTTGGCTTCGGCTTCAGGCAGCCAGGAGACGCCGTCGGCGCCGTATACTTCCTTTGCTATTAGTGCCACGCGATCGCGCAGTTTCATCTCCAGCGGGTATAGGAATTTGAAGTCGGTCTTCTCGTTGCAGGCGTCGATGACTGCGTCGGCCAGTTCCAGAGCGCCATCACCTCCCTTGAGCCAATGTTGGGATTCAGCGCAGCGCGCCCCGGCAGCTTCCGCGGCCTTCTTGACTGCGGCCACTTCGGCATTCGTATCGGTATAAAAACGGTTGATGCATACCACCGGGTTTATTCCGGACTTGCGGATCACGTTAATCAGGTGGACCATATTGGCGCAGCCTTTTTCCACCAGTCCCACATTCTCCTTGGTGTACTCCTCAGGTAGGGCTTTACCGGCAACCACCTTGGGTCCGCCGCCATGCATCTTCAGGGCACGTACGGTGGTGGTAAGCACGGAGACGTGGGGCTTCAGGCCGCTGAAACGGCACTTGACGTTCCAGAATTTTTCAAACCCGATGTCAGCCGCAAAGCCTGACTCAGTCACATGGTAATCGAACAGTTTGAGGCCGATACGGTCGGCGATAATGGAGGACTGGCCGACAGCTATATTGGCAAAAGGCCCGGCATGGACAAAGCAGGGTTGGTATTCGGCTGTGCTCATAAGAGTGGGGTTGATTGTGTTGCGCATGAAGGCGGTCATGGCGTTGCCGACTTCCAGATCTGCCGTGGTAACGGGTTTGCCGCTCTTGTCGAAAGCGACCGTGATGTTGTTAAGACGCTTTTTCAGGTCCGCAAGATCGTTGGCAACCGACAAAATGGCCATGCACTCCGACCCAACGGCGATCCCGAACTTGGATTGCATCATATAGCCGTCCGACCGTCCTCCCAGACCGATGATTATGTTGCGCAGGCTCTGAGCACAGAAGTCCATGATCCACCCCATTTCCACGCGCGTGGGGTCAACGTCGAGCCGCTTCATTTTGGTGAGCCGCTGAAGCTGTTCGTCGTTATAGTTGCGCTCGTGCTGCATCCTTGAAGTCAGCGCCACCATAGCCAGGTTGTGGGCGTTCATGATATCGTTGATGTCGCCAGTGAGTCCAAGCGAGAACTCGGTCATGGGAATCAACAGGGAGTTGCCGCCGCCGGCAGCTGTGCCCTTAACGTTCATAGTGGGGCCGCCCGAAGGCTGGCGCAGTGCCCCGCCAACGTTCACGCCACGCTTGCCCAGGCCTTCCATTAATCCGCAGGATGTGGTGCTCTTGCCTTCGCCCAATGGGGTAGGGGTAATAGCCGTCACCTCGATGTACTTTCCGTCGGGCTTGCTCTTGAGGCGATTAATAATCTTGAGAAAATCGACCTTTGCGAGCCTTCCCATAGGCAGCACCTCGTCTTTTTGAAGTCCAAGACGTTCGCGCCACTCATCAGGGGAAGGCATGCACTTTTCTGCTTCCTCCGAAATCTGCCAGTCAGCCAGCTTCGTTGCATCAAACGGCATAAAATTCCTCCTTTAAAATGAAATATAAAAAAATTCTCATGTAAGGTACGTGCATTCAAATTGCCGGGCACATTAATCAATGCCTTGCTTTTGCGCATTTCCAGCACGTTCTTAAGAGATGACCCAAAGATTATAACAGCAATCTTTAGTATCGTCAATACTAATATTTAAAAAATTTATATTTAGAAAATAATAATTTTTTCTGATGAACGATGGCTTTGTTAATAAGATCAAACTCTATGTTACAATTAGCTTTATGAGAAAATGACGGCACTTTTGGAGTCTGAATGAAAGAAGATATGAGCTCGTTGTGGTGCGAGAGGGCATCTGAGCTGCTCGATAGAGGGTCCACGGGCAAAGCAATAGTTTTCGATTTAACAGCACATGTTGACGACATGCTGTCGGACGCATTCGGAACGGCATTGCAAGCTTCTTATCCCGGCTCTGTCCCTAATGATCTGGCGCTTGTCGCAGTTGGAGGTTATGGACGCAGTGAAATGGCGCCGTATTCGGATATTGATATAATGCTGCTGTCCAGGGGAAGGGACAAGAAGACCACTGAAGCGGCCCACGCTGTGCTTTACAAATTGTGGGATATGGGACTGAACATAAGCCATAGTTTCAGGACCCTCGTTGAATGTGTGCAGGATTCGATCAAAGACCCTAAAACCCGGACCTCAATTATTGATTCGAGATTCCTGACTGGAGACAGAACGGTTTTTGAAGAGTTCAGAAGGGACATCTATCCGAAAATATTGTTTAAAAAGAAACAGGATTTTGTGGGAAGCATACTGGGCGAGGTCAACAAACGACACAAGACGTTCGAGGACTCAGTTTACCTTCTTGAGCCGAATATTAAAGAGGGCATAGGCGGACTGCGGGATGTGCACACGCTCACCTGGCTGTCAAAAGTAATCTTGAAAATAGATAAGTTGTCCGGCCTGTCATCAATTTTTGCAAAAAACGATTATCTGCACCTTATGAAAGCCTTTGATTTTTTTTTAAAAATGCGTTTAGCCCTGCATATAATCTCAAAATGCAGGAACGATGTCCTCTCGTTTGAATTCCATGATGCTGTTGCACAGCGTATGGGCTTTAAGAACACAAAAAGATTTATTGCTGCAGAAATAATGATGCGGCTTTATTATAAGAAAGCTGAAGCAATCAGCAGCGCATTGAAGAAGGTCATGAACATTAGCGGGCGAAAGTATGTACACTTTCCTATAAACCTGACCATAAAAAAAATTACAGATGATTTTTACCTTGCAAGAAACGAAATAGCCGTCAAAGACAAGGGGGTTTTCAAAAACCTCGATAAAATTATGGAGGCTTTCAGTATTTATTCGATGTCAGGCAGGAACTTGAGCGATCAGGTCCGGGAAAGCATACGTGGGAGGGCGCTATTTATAAGCAGTGGAATTCGTCCGTCGAGAAAGTCCGTGGCTGTCTTTCTTGAGATGTTAAAGGGGAACAGGGTATATGATACGCTCCGGAGTATGCATGAGATGGGGGTACTTGACCGTTTCATCCCCGAGTTCGGAAGGTTAAGGCACCTGGTTATTTATGAGATATATCATAGGTATACTGTAGATGAACATTCCCTGATTGCTGTAAAAAACCTTGAGACTCTCAAGAATACCCGGCAGGCAAGACTGAGCTATCTCGCTGAAATCCTCAAAAGGTCCAGGCAGGATATTTTGTTTTTTGCCATCCTCCTGCATGACATAGGAAAAGGCGGCTACGGCAGAAATGGAGGCAGCCATGAAGATTCAGGGTATAAAATGCTGAAAGCCATCATGGAACGTTTCTGCATCGAGCCTCAGGACAGGAAAAGGATTGAGTTTCTGGTAAGGAACCACATTGTGCTGTCAAAGCTTGCTCTCCACAGAGATAGCGAGGCGGTCGAAACCATAACACAACTTGCGGAGCTCGTTGAGAATGAAGAAAACCTTGATTCACTTTACCTGGTGACATACGCCGACATGACTGCTGTGAATCCGGTCTTTTGGACGGAGTGGAAGGCATATCTCTTTCATGATATCTATGTCAGGACAAAAGATCATCTGCAGGGGATAAGGGCAAAGCGATACAGGACGTCGGACAAGAAGCTGCAGGGGTTTATAGAGTCAATGCCGGACAGGTATGTTATTTCTACCACCAGCGAGATGGTCCAGGCAGACTACCTTCTTGCCTCCAGGGTAGCAAAGAAGGTGCTTGCGATATCGGTAAATAAGAGGCCGGACAGCACTGCCGAGATAGTTGTTGCCACGAAAGACAAGCCGGGACTCTTCTCAAAAATTGTCGGTGTGCTGAGTTTCAGGGGCCTTAATATTCTGAGGGCCAGGATTTATACAAGTAACAATGCCTTGGCACTCGATAAGATTTTATTGTCAAACTGGAGTTCCATCTGGTGGGAAGGGCTTGAGGACCAGTTAAAAGCAGACCTTTACAATGCTATTGTCCTGGATGCCCATATTTGCCCTGAAAGAGGCTTTTTGAAACCGCCTTTTGCCGGCAAGCGAATGGAGAACTTTATGGAAATTGACAATGAAACTTCCTCAAACCACACCCTCCTCGAGCTTCTGTTGCCGGACAGGATCGGTCTGTTATTCGATATTTCAGAGCAATTGTTCCGGTGTGGAATTGATATAACTTCTGCTGTAATAAACACTGAAGATGGCATTGCCCGGGATGTATTTTATTTACAATACGATGGGGGTAAACTTGCTTCTGACCTTGTTTTAAAAATTTTAGGCTCTTTACATGATTCCAAAATTGTGACAAAACAGGTCATAGGCAATAGGCTATGGGCAATGGGTAATAGGTGATGGGTAATAGGCTGCAGATTACAATTCATGTTTTTGGTTTTTACCAATGGCCAATAGCCTGTCGCCTATTGCCCGTATTATTTTTATGAAACGAAAACTTATATATATTATGGCAGCCGTGCTGTTGTTCGGCATTTTGCTGTATGCCTCAAGAGGGCCGGATATCTCAAATACCCTGAAGAGGATCATACTGCCCGAATTGGAAGATGCGACCGGCAGAAAGTTTATTGCCCAGCAGATATATATAAACCTCATGCCTCTTTTTGTTGAGATCAAAGGACTGAAGTCATTTGACGACAACGGTGAAAAGATTCTCGACGTCCAGAGAGTTAAGGGGTATATAGGACTTTCCGGGCTGATACGGAAAAAACTCATTGTTAGAAGGCTCGTTCTTAAAGCCCCCGAGCTGCGCACCGACAGAAAGCAGATCGAAGAGATTTTGGGAAATATAAAACAATATCTGGCTAAACCTACTAAGATGCCTATTAAGCTCGAAATTAAATCGATCAGCGTCACCGATGCTGCCCTCTCATATCAGGACAGCGATTATAAGGCGGACCTGGGAGGGTTTGCCGCCGACGTGATTATAAACAAGAATCCTGAATTCAAAGTTTCTTCCAGGAGAGTGTTGTTCAACAAGAAGGGATTGAATGAGGCAAAAGGCTCACTGGAAGCTACTTTCTTTTTAAGAGATACTCTTCTCGATCTGAAAAACCTTAAAATCAGTTCCTATAAGTCTGATGTGCTGACATCAGGATCACTCGATACGAAAAGTCTTATCGGCAGGTTTAAGTCTGAAGCTACGATATATCTTGACACTATTAAGAACATCTTCGGACTGAAACGCAATGGAGAAGGACAGCTTACGGTAAAGGGGACAATAGGCTTTGACGGGCTTAAGTCAGGGGCCAAATCGCCTTTTGCCAACGTGAAGGTCAAAGGAGATTTATTTATTGAAACTTTGATGGAATTGCTTAAGGTAAAAGAAAAAATTGCCGGACGTGTCAGCATTGACGGTTTTTTAAAAGGCCCTCTCAATAAACTATACGGGGAAGGGAAATTGGCGCTTGTTAAAGGCGACCTCTTCGGGGTACCAGTTGATAAGCTGGACTGCAAAGTCCTGTATCATGAAAGTGAACTGAAATTCCTGGATGGCGATGCAAGACTTCTTCAGGGTAAAGCTCTTGTAGAAGTCATGATAAAGCTTCCCGTTGTCAATTATTTTGAAGTGAAAGTCAACGCTGAAGATGTCTCCAGCGAAGGTCTTTTAAAACTTGTGGGATTGCAGCACGTACTGCCCGAAGGGAAAGTAAACGGAACTCTGGCAACTTCAGGCAGTGCCTTTAATCCTGAGGGACAATTTTCTTACAGAAGCACAGCTGCCGGTCCTGACGTGCTCGGCAGAGTAAGGAATGTAAAGAGCGGGTACACAATGAATAATAATGTGCTTTCTTTTGAACAGATGTTTTTCGATACCGGCAAATCCAAGCTCTACACCGCGGGATCTTTGGACCTGAAAAACAACACGTTGAATTTTCGGGGTACAGGGGAGACAACAGATATAAGAGATTTATCCTCTCCTTATTTTAGTGCGGTTTCAGGACCGGCGAGCTTTTCCCATATCGTTTCAGGAAGTGTTAAAGACCCTGTCATTGATATGCACTTTGATACTCACCTTACAACCTTTGCGACTAAAAACCTCTCGGAGGTCAAGCTCGTTAACAACAACGACCTTATTTTCGATACCTCAGAGGGCGACATAAATTACAAAAAAAACCGCTTGGCCATCAAATATTTTTCGGCCCAATCTGCCAGTGGAAAAATGAGCGTCTCCGGCACTATACTTTTTCCGGAGGCGGCATCATTATTCGATTTTAAAAAACCGGATTTCGGCCTTTCTTTTTCGTTGGGGAACATCGATATTAAAACGATCGTTGCCATGTTGACCAACAAAACAACCATGAGCGGTGTTTTGAATACCAATTTCAATCTGTCGGGCGGCCTGAATGGAATAAAACTCTCCGGAGATATTCACGGGAGCAACATGACGATAGCAAACCAATACGCTGTTAACAGTGCAGACGGTCATGTCAGCTACGAGGACGGCTCAATCCGCTTAAAGTCGGTCCGTTTGAAAAGGGGACATTCGGTAGTCGACCTTTCAGGGACGGTCGGCCCTCACAATACGTTCTCTGTCGACGCGACCGGCAAATCAGTTAAGGTCTCCGACATTATTCTTCAAAGACATAGAGAAAAGCTCCAGACACGGTATAAAGAGCTCTTTGAAGGAAACTTTTTTGACACGATCTTTATTTCCAACCTGGACATAAGAGGCACAGGGACCTTTGAAAGTCCGAGAGTGACGTTAAGGGGCGAAATCAATGCCGGACCATACAGGGGACATCCTGTGGGCAGCGGCTCTATAGAGGGAACGCTTAACGGAAAGCATGCGACTGTGACAGCCGTCCTTCTTAATAATAAATTGACTATTAAAGGAGAATTGCAACTTACGGAGACGCTGCCATGGAAGGCCTCTGCAGACCTCCAATCTGCCCGGTATGATTTTATCGCGGCAAGTTTTATGAAAGATGTTCCCGATGACCTGCTTGTCAGCCTGAGGGGTAACATCGTTGCCCGTGGAGATAAAAATCATATAAATGCCACGGCAAACATTAACAATGTCCATGTTTACCTTTACGGGACCGGCTATACCAACAGTTCCGGTGTTGGCCTAAAGCTGGAAGACAATAAGCTCTCAATAGGCTCCCTGTCCATGAAAAGTGATATCTCTGAGTTCAGGCTCACCGGTTCTGTTTCTATCGGTTCGCGTTACGATCTTCTGCTTGAGGGGTCGTCGTCCCTCTCACCCCTTAAGGGGTTGTCGAAAAGTATCGATATACTAAACGGCAATGCGTCCTTTGTCTGCTCCATTACCGGGGAATGGAATGACCCTAAAATAAACGGGGACATGGACGTATCCGACGGCGCCCTTGGTTTCAAAAATATACGCTACCGTCTTTCCTCGGTTTCAGCTTACCTCTATTTCGACGAGGACCGGATCATACTTGATAGCGTCACTGGAAAACTTTCTGGCGGAAATGTTACTGCAACCGGTGCAGTATATCTTCAAAAATTCAGTATAAAGCGGTTTCTCCTCAACACGCGTCTCAGGGACGTCACTGCCTCTGTGTCAAAAGACTTCTGGATTAATTTCAATGCTGACCTCAACTATGCCGGCACTCTCACCTCACAAGCAATTCTCGGGGATGTTGAGATAAGGAGAGCTAAATATACCGAGAGGGTTGAATGGAAAAGTTGGCTTTTGGGGTTCCGGCAGAAAGAGAAACCGAAAGTGGAATCCTCCAGGCTGGACAATACCAATTTAAATGTCAGGGTCTCAGGCACTAATCTTGTTATCGACAATAATGTGGCTAAGGCATCGGCTAAAATAGATATCCTTTTAAGAGGTACGGTCGGGCAGCCCGCTGTCCTGGGAACGTTGGAATCAAAAGAGGGCCTCGTCTATTTTAGAAATAATGAGTTTAAAATATTGCGGGCCGCCTTGGACTTTTCGAATCCTGATCGAATCACACCTTATTTTACCATTGTAGCCGAGACTAAAGTGAGAAACTACAATATAATGCTCACCCTGGACGGATACGTTAATCAGTTTACTCTCGCTCTGTCTTCCGATCCTTTTTTGGCTGAAACCGATATCTTCAGCCTTTTAACAGTCGGGGCAATAGGTAAAAACCTGAGGGGACTTGAAGGCGGCATCGGCGCAGGGGAAGCTACCTCTTTCCTTACTGGAAAAATGCAGGACGTCTTTGAAGAACGCTTAAGGTCAATTACCGGATTAGACCGCCTGTCGATAGAACCTTCGGTATCACAGATGTCCGAGGGCGCGCTGACCACTACGGCAGCGTTGTCGAATACCACGGGAACGGTTTCTCCCAGGGTAACTGTTTCAAAACGGCTGCTTGGAGACAGGCTTTACGTTACATATAGCGCTGCTGCCGGTTCGGGTGAAGAACAGGTATGGAGGCTGGAATACCTGTTGGGACCGAATGTATCTCTTGTCGGTGACAGAGATGAACTGGGCAGCCTGGGCGGGGACATTAAATTCCGCTTTAGCTTCAAATAATAACACGTGATTTGAATGAAGCAAATTATAAACCATATACTGTTTGTGTTTTTTCTGCTGATTGTAATCCGGCCTACTCTTGTATATGCTGCCGATAAGCCTTTTTCTGAGAAGGCATGTCCTGTACGGCAGATAGAAGTAAGAGGCCTGCATTCAATTTCAAAGTCCGAGCTTGTTTACCTTCTTAATATTGATAAGGGGTGTGTTATCGACAGGTCTGCGCTGAGCGCCGGCGTCAGGCGTGCTTTTTTGTTGGGTATTTTTGAAGATATTATCATCGAAAGCCTTGATCCGGACAATACTGCAATTGTTGTCACGGTTAAAGAGAAACCGGTGATAGGTTCGATTGCAGTCAAAGAAAACGAGCATTTTTCAACCAACTTTATAAAAAAGGAGCTGCATTTTGTAACTGGAGATCGTTTAAACGGCCTTAAAATCAAAGACGGTATTGCAGAAGTTAATGAAGCAATGCACAGAAGAGGCTTCGTTAATGCCGATGCCGCTTATGCCGTAATACCGGGCAAAAAAAATACGGTTTCCATCGAAATAGTTATTTACGAAGGACAGCCGGAAACCATCAAACAGATCATAATCCCGTCGCACGCCGACATAATCAATAACTATTTAAAGCTTTCGGCCAACAGCATTTTCGATCTCGAGAAAATGGACGAATTCAAAAGTAAAATACTTAATTCTTACAAAAAACAAAACTTTGTCGGAACATCCCTGTCATATACGTATCAGAGCGGAGTCTTGACCATAAATTTTGATCCCGGCAAGAGACTTACAGTCACTTTCAGCGGTAATAATACAATTGGGTCAGGCGATCTGATGAAAGAGGTAACTTTTTTTGAGATCAACGAGATCAGCGATGATCTTATTGAGGAGACCGTGGCAGGTATCCTGACGCTTTATCATCGGAATGGTTTTATTTTTGCGCAGGCTGTGCCGGTTGTGTCGACCACCCCCGAAACCATGAAGCTCGAAATATTCATATCAGAAGGGGACCGTTATAAGGTGGGAACTATAACCTTTGAGGGGGCTACCATCCCGCAGGACAGGCTGAGGGCTATTCTTGTCTCAAAAACAGGTGATTACTACAGCCCCGAGGACCTGGATTCAGACAAGGACGCACTCACAGATTTTTATCTTGCCCTCGGCTATTTGCATATGGAGGTCCAGGGGCCTGAAATATCCATGCAGGACAAAAATGTTGACCTGAAATATGTCATTAATGAGAAACAACAGGTGAAGATCGCGAATATGAAAGTTGCCGGCACGAAATTTATTTCTTCTGATGAGTTAATAAAAATATTACCGCTCAAGATTGGCAGCCCCTATAATGAAGTTGATATTTTGGATTCGCAGCGCAAAATCATTGAGGTTTATAACAACCGGGGTTTTCTTGAGGCAAAAGTTAAGATCGACAGGGAAATAACCGATGCTACCGCGAACATTGTATTTAACGTCAGTGAAGGTGACAGGACTTTCTTCGGCAAGGACATTTTCCTTGGCCTTGAAAAAACAAAAGTGGCGGTCATCGAGAGGGAGCTTACACACAAGATGGACGCGCCCTTCGACAACAGCGAGCTGGCCAAGGAGAGACAGCGGCTCTATCGTCTCGGGCTTTTTACCGAGGTTCAAGTCGTTCCGTCTGAAAAGAATGACTCGACAAGAGATATACTATACAAATTCAGAGAGGCTGATGCAGGGGCCGTAGATTACGGCGTAGGCTATGGCGAGTATGAAAAATACCGGGGGTTCGTCGGCGTCAGTTACAAGAATTTGTTCGGCATGGACAGGCAGGCATCTTTCAGGGCAGAAGTAAGCTCCCTCGAAAAACGATTTATACTTTCATATTCCGAACCGTACTTTCTCGACAGGGAGTTGACTTTCAAATCGTCACTCTTGTATGAAAATAAAAGAGAGTTCAACATCGATACCAAAGAGACAAGCTATCGTCTCACAAGGGAGACCGCAAGCGCCGGAGTCGAAAAAAAACTGAGCGATACACTAAAAGGGGCTTTAAATTATGATTTTTCTGTAGTAGCCACTAGAGATGTGCAGCCTGACATAATATTGACCAGGGAGGACACCGGTACTCTCATTATAAGCGGGGTCCGTCCGGGACTGATTTATGATACCAGAGATAATCCCTTTGATCCGGCAAAGGGGATACTTGCCGGAGCATCACTTAAAACGGCCTCTTCATTTCTCTTTTCTCAAACCGATTTTTTCAAATTGCAGGGTTACGTCAACAATTATCAGAGATTGAGCAAGAGTATGGTGCTTGCCGTTTCTTTTAGATCCGGAGTGGCAAAGGGGTTCAATCATACAAGCGAACTGCCGTTAGTCGAGCGTTTCTTTTTAGGCGGAAGAACAACGGTTAGGGGTTATGACCAGGACACCTTGGGGCCTAAAGGGGTAAATGGCACGCCTCTTGGAGGTGACGCCTTTGTTATGGGTAATTTTGAACTCAGGACCGATGTAGGACGGGGATTCGGAGTTGTCACTTTTGTCGATACAGGAGATGTATGGGAAAAAACTCAGGACATAAATCTTGGACAGCTCAAGTTCACAACCGGTCTCGGCCTTAGATACAAGACCCCGGTAGGACCATTGAGCGTTGACTACGGGGTCAAATTGAGCAGAGAGAAGGGAGAAAGCCTTGGCGCAATACATTTCAGCATCGGTCAAGCATTCTAACAGCAGTTGCCGGCAACCGACGCCATGCAGCAAGGCAAAGGGGGTGGGTTATGGGTGTGGGGCGGAACAAGACGTCATTCCTGCTTGTCGGGGATCCTTCTTGAAAATAAAGAAAGATTCCGGACAAGCCGGAAGGGCGAAAATACACACCCATAAATCTGGCGCAGGCCCCAAGTCAAAGTTCGCCAAATTATTATTTTGTTTTTTAGTTGTTGCCTGCTTTTTGCTATTTGCTGTTTTCTGTTGCGCGGAAATCCTCGAAAGGGTGATTGCATACGTCAACAATACCGCAATCACACTTTCGGAGTTCCGGAAAGATGCTGAGAGGACAAGAAAGACATTGGGCAATGTTTCAGATGCAGATATAATCAATTCCATGATCAACAGAATTCTTTTGCTTCAGGAGGCAAAAAAGATGCGGCTGGAAGCCCCTGACGACGATAAGCTGGTGCAGGAATACATTGATATCAAGTTAAAATCGGCCATCATTATCAGGGAAGAGGACATAGAGCATTTTTATAATGAAAGCAGGGGCCAATTCAAAGGGCGGGACTACCTTGCTGTAAGAGATCAAATAGAAAAGTATCTTTTTGAACTTGAGACCAACAAACGATTGAAAAGCCAAATCGAGGAACTGCGGGCAAAGTCCGATATAAAAATACAGTTGAGGGCCGGCGAATAAACGACTCGCACATTGTAACCCGAAAAATGAGTTTGGAAACCACAGAGTTCACAGATGGGAGAATGAGAACACTGAGAGGAATAAATTTTTTAAAAAAAGGAAGAAGGTCTGTGTTTTCCGTGGTTAATTTGTGGTAGCCGATACTTTAGCCGACTGACAATGTACGATAAAGTCCTCATCCAACCCGTGCTGGTTTTTCTCGGTAATGCTCATAATGTCAGGGATTCGACCGGAGCTTTATTCACCCACAAGTAAACACTAAGGAGAAAGCAAGGGACTCATAATTTTTAAAAGAACTCCTCGCACCCAATCAAAATCACAGCATCGATGTAGATCAAGAAAGATGCTTTATAAGATTATTAAAAATTGTGATTTGACAAATAATATGATCTGGAGGAACATGTTAAGTAGCAGTGTTAAATGCACTTTTTCATAACGATTTTAAACTGTCGAACAATAATAGTCTCACATAGCATCAAGGTATGGTGTTGATAGCCTCAGAAAGCACACAAATTTGCGGTTCATGCAGTACTGTGATCAGCCTGCAATACTTTTGGCTATTGAATAGAATATGAGGATAGAATACAGGATTTTTGCCACTAGTGCATTTAATGTCACTCTGATAATACTCGTAGGCATTTTTGCACTCCATACTCTGAACGTGATGCTCACAAAACAGAGGGTTGTTGAAATAGCCGACGATCTTAACACATCTTTCCTTGAGATGAGGATCTCAGAGAAGAACTATTTACTCTATAATAAGAAGTCTGCCCTCTTCGATATCAAAAACAAGATCGACACGACCATGAAATCCATAGGCTCCGTAAGTAGCGATATATCACGAGCAATCGGCGAAGATAACCTCACTTTATTGAAAACACATCTCGCGAAGTATTCAGACATCGTAGAACATATAAGAAGTCATGAACGTACCGAAGAACTGCAGACTGCGCTTAGGACGGAAGGCAAGAACTTAAAAGACTTCTCCGAAACTATCGCTCTCATGGAAAGAAAACAGGTCAACAATATTATTACAAATTCAAAGAGAGCGCTATTCTTGTCCTTCTGTGTGATACTTTATTCTGCTGTTATCGTAAGCCATTTCCTTTCCCGGAAAATCGTGATGCAACTCAGGCAGATCGAAAGGTGCGCAATAGCCATATCCAAGGGGAATTTCAGGAAAATCGAGGACGTTCAGGCGAAAAATGAAACCGAGTCTATATTTAATTGCATATACTGGATCAAAAGATTTTGGGAACATATAGACTATATCCGACAGCCTAAAGACGAGGTCGAATCGGTAATCAATGCGATAAATTGCATGTCTGGTGAGCTCAGCAATCGTGAGGAAGCGCTTCTTCAATCAAAAAAACTTGCCTCTATGGGGATTCTCACTGCTGGGGTGGCCCACGAATTGACGAATCCCCTTAACAACATCTCGATGATTGCGCAGACATATGAAGAGGCTTACGACAAATTGAGCATAGACGATAGAGTTAAGTTCATGAGGACAATCGGGGAGGAAACCGAAAGGATAAGAAGAATTGTCAGGAATCTGCTGGACTTTTCAAAACCAAAGGAAGCCAATCTGAAGGAGGCGGACATCAATACAGTTATAAAAAAGACTCTCACGCTTGTGCAGAACATGCTCGACATATCAAACATTAAAACGAAACTGAACCTCGAAGAGGTCTTACCGAAACTTCTTGTCGATGACTATCAGATGCAACAGGTTTTTTTGAACCTCATTACTAATGCCGTCCAGGCCATGTCTCCGGGCGAAGAACTATCTATATCTTCGAGACTCGGCAGAAACAGGGACTCGGTGGAAATTGCTATCATGGATTCGGGGGGTGGCATATGTCCCGAAATTATCCCTCATATTTTCGACCCTTTTTTTAGCACCAAGGGGGAGGGCGGGACCGGACTCGGATTATCGGTAAGCTATGGAATAATCGAGAAGCATAATGGAGCCATCAGGGTCAAAAGCAAGCCCGGCTCCGGCACAACATTTACCATAGAACTGCCGGTTTATAATGGATAGAGGGGGAAAATGGACTCGTACAGAATTATGGTCATTGATGATGAAAAGATTGTTGGCAATATGGCAAAGCTGTCGCTTGAGTTGGATGGTTACATGGTCGAGACATTCCTGAATGCCGGGCTTGCTCTCGACAGATTGAAGGAGCAAAAGTTTGACGTGGTGGTCACAGACTTGGTGATGACAGGCATTGACGGTGTGGAGGTTGTTAGAACTGTGGACAAACTTTATCCTGAAACCAAAGTCATTATAATCACTGCCTTTGCAAATATCGATACTGTCCTCTCGACATTGGAAGCAGAAATCCATGATTGTTTTCCGAAACCGGTCAAGATGAGAGAATTGAAGGAATCCATTCACCGTGCATTGAAAAAAGGATAGAGGTAGAATATCAGGGTATCTGAAAAAGTTTCCACGCTTGCAAAGAGGAAATATCTCTCCTCTACTTCTAGGCGAGAGAAATTCAGCTCGATGACTTTATGTCTAGCCCCTGACAAGGTCAGTGCTGAGGTGAGGGATACATCGCGCGACATCAATGCCCGTCCAATGTTTAGTTCCAAAAACCTTGCGCTTGCAGCAAAAAAGTCACAGGCTTGATTACAGGAAGAAAGGTTGCGCCGGACAGTCGCTTCACCTAAACGCGCATTTCATCCTATTACGGTAAAAAAGATCCCGCAGAGATGTCGAATACATTATTTTAATTCTCCCTTGTCCTCAACATTAGATGATAGGACCACTACTGCAGAGTATTATAAAAAATGACGTTGAAGCTCAGCGATCGCTTCTTTCCAGAAAGCCCTCCACAGCCTGCCAGTACGCGTCGAACCGTTGCACCTGAGGGAGGTGTCCCGCACCCTCAATTTCTACAAGGCGACAATTAGGAATCGCTGCCTTTGTCCTGCGTC
>Ga0181533_1002994_pt1 | contig 18882 bp, 17 predicted proteins | sample PEATcosm2014_Bin_45_FD_119772 | JGI IMG/M metagenome (GOLD analysis project Ga0181533, IMG submission 119772) | Peatland microbial communities from MTU Mesocosm Facility, Houghton, MI, USA - PEATcosm2014_Bin11_60_metaG | ecosystem: Environmental > Terrestrial > Soil > Wetlands > Peat | place... | reverse complement strand
GGCGCCATCCGCATCCAGAACACAGCCGTAACACGCTAAGGGCTCGGTCATGTAGCCAAGCGTGACGGAATCGATCAAAGCGCGCAGGTTGATCGGCTGTCGATGCCGCTGTTGGGCCTCTTCCGCCGTTGATCACTAATCGGCGGGCATGGTCCGTAATCTGCTTCGGTCGTCGGCGGAAAGTCTCGGTACGACCATGCTCAGGAGCCGCACGGCACTTTTGGCTTTCGTGGCCGCTGCCTTGTGCAGTTGGTTCCCCGCTGCCGAGACCACCGCCTTCGTGCTCATGGACGAGCCCACGCTCCAGCATTCGTCCGCCGCAGTCATCGTCGGGACCGTCAGCGCCATCCAATCCGGCGGCGAGGCCGACGGGCTGTAGCCGGAACCATCCCGCGTGGGCCCGCACGACGTACTACTTCATGGTGACATCCTCGAGCGAGCTCGGTACGACCTGCGTGTTCAACGTACGGTGAACACGAGGCCGGCCCACCGCGGTGCGGACCTGGATTCCCTCGCACCGTGAAAAGAGATGGGGCCGACCGCAACGCCGGTTCGAGAGACAATTTCCGCTTGAGCATGTTGGAGAGCGGACCGCGACAGGGTATAAAGGACAGCATGCGGCCGAGCGGACACCTTCAGCGAGCTGGCAGCGTAAGGGCATAATGCGCCATCAGAGACGGCGAATGGCACGGTTCCTATTGGTGATCGCAGGCGTTCTCGCTACCCTCCACAGCCAACCGGTGGGCGCTGTGCAACCGTGTGCCTATCCCAATACGTGTGCCCAACTGAGCATCACCAGCGCGACCGGTTTGCCGGGCGACGTAGCCAACGTAGAAATTTGGTTTCAGCAAGGACCGAGCGATGGGGCACCTGGCGGCGTTGACGAAATCGCCGCGTTGGCGCTGACGCTCAGCTTCGACGTAGGCGGCGCGGATGCACCGCTGTGGCTGGCGGACTGCAGCGAGAATGTAAACGGGCTACCCAACGCGGTTACGCCGGACGCAGCGCTCGCCAACTTCAACATCGTGGTGCAGAACGCCACCTGCACCGGTGGGCGCACTCATTGTTTATGTCCCGATCCAACAAGCGGCATCGCTCCCGATCGGTTTCTCAACCTCGCGGTCTACGGGCCGGTTGTCAACTCCGGCGCTACACCGGCAGTGGCCACGCTGCCGAGCGGTCGGTTCGTCTCAATCGCGTTCCAGATCGAGGCCACCGCGACCGGAACAGTCCCTTTGCACGTGTACAACACCTGGACCGATAGCCAGCACCCGCAATCGACCGCCTTCGTTTCGATGGGCGATGACCTACAGGTCGACCAAACGTGCGCGCCACTCGCCAAGCCTCCATGCGGACCAGGGAGTGTCAGTCAACTCGCCATCACCGACGGCGCCATAGTCGTCATCGCCACGCCGACCCCAACGCCGACCTGCTCGGCTACTGCGACTGCAACCCCGACCAGCTCAACAACGGCCGCACCTTCCAGTACTGCGACCGTGACCCCGACCGGCACGGCCACCCTGACCCCGACCCAGACAGGTACCGGAACTGCTTCCCCCTCCGGCACCCCCACACCAACGCCCAGCGCCACACCAAGCAGCAGTCCAACGGGCACGCCTGTCCCCACTTCCACTCCAACCCCGATCTTGACGCCCACCTTCACCCCATCGCCGCCGCGTTGTGTCGGGGACTGCAACAACGACGGCGTAGTCACTGTCGACGAGATTCTGATGCTTGTGGATTTCGCGCTACAAGGGGCTTCGCCCTTGGGCTGCCCAGTCAGCGACGAAGACGGGAATCAGCAGATCACGCTCGACGAGATCCTGACAGCCGTCCACAATGCGCTGAACGGCTGTCCGTCTCGCTGATCGCCGCGGCGCAGCGGTCAAAGCCCGCAGAGGGGCGGGTCTTCGAGTGCGTCGCTGTCGGCTTCTCCATGGCGAGAGTTTGCTCTTTTCACGGGTGTATGGCAGGCTGTTTTTGGCTGCATGAAAGGCTCACCGGTAAGAGGAGGGGTGCGATGAGAGGGGTGCGGGCAAATGCAGAGAATTCGGATCCGACAAGCTCGGATGAGGCGACGGCCGAATCACACAAGGTGACGCCTGAATCACTGAATGAGGCATCGCGATCACAAGCGTTGCGTGCTCCCGGTCAGGAGGCCGACCGTCCGGCCTGCAATGACTGGGATGAAGTCTGAGGTTGGTGGTTCCCGTTCGCGAAGTCGAGACGCGGAGCGAAGTTCCGCTGGATGATCTCGCTCCACGCATAGTGTTTGGCAGTTAGCCTGCCGCGGCGGCGCACGGCACGCTCTTCGGCCGCGTTTGCGTGGAGGCGAGCGAACAAGCCAACAAACTCCCGGGGATCCTGGCTTTGCAATACGAGCGCATTCCATCCGGGAACGGCGTAATCTTCACCCGTGCCCCCCGTGCAGGCCAACCCTTCCGCTGCCATCGTTTCCAAGCCGACCAACCCGAACGGCTCGCGGCCACTGTTGGCCAGCACGGCCGCTGCGCCTCGGAACAATAGGCGGCGTGCTTCGGGTGAAAGATGAGAGCGTAGACTCACCACGTCCGCATCTCCCAGCCGGCGCAGACCTTCGAGCAACCCGGCCACGCCGGGTCGTGACAACGGACGTTCGATGACTCTTAGTCCTGCGGCGGAGGCTTTGGCCAAAACCTCCGCGCCGTGTGCCTCGACGCCGCCGCGGGCGATCAGCAGCGGACGCCGCGCACGACGCTTGAGCTCGCCCACGATGTCGATGGCCAGCAGCCAGCGCTTGTCCGGATCCCAGCGCGCCACTTTCCCGAGCACGACGCGGTCCCGCACCGCGCGGCGGAACTGCGCTACGGCCTCGCGCTCGGGAGTCTCGAAGTCCTCGGGCGCAAGCCCGTTCGGGATCACGAGCGGATCGACGCCGAGGCGCCACATCCAATGGCGCATGTATCGGCTGACCGTCGTGATGACCGCGGCCTGCGCGAGCCGTCCCCAATCAATGCGATGAAACCCACAGACGTTGTTGGCGTTCCAGAAGATGGCAACGGAATCACGCAACCCCGCGGACCGCAGCAGCCAGTCCAGATGGAAAACCGCGCCCACCGTCTGCCATTCCTCGGCCAAGATCACCGCATGGCCGCCGCGCCGCAGACAAGGGACAACAGCCTCTCGCACGAGAAATGGGGGTAACGAAGCAACGAAGTCTGCGTGCTTGCCTTCTTCGCCGTCGTAGACACCGCCGCGGTGGTACTGACTGATCCACTGGCACCAGCGATGGACCTTCACGTTGCGTCTGATTTCATGGCCAGGCGAATCCGGATCTCCGATGAACCAGAGGTGTGTGTCGTACCCGGCCCGGGCAAGTGCTTCGGTCAAACCGGTAACCCGCGTGGCCAGCCCGCCGGCGCGAGAGTAGTCGTCCGGCCCTTCGAAACAAAGCATGTGGACCTGGACTGGTTCGCTGGAACTGCTGCTGTCCTGAAAGCCGCTCACGTCTCCACTCCGGCGGCAAGCGATATTCCTGAGTGCGTCAGCGCTGAGTCTATCATATCGGCGCGCCGATGCATCATGGGTCGGCAAAGGATATTTGTCGCCGAATTCCCGCGGACAACGCCGAGAACAGCCGCGCCGAAGCGGCCGTGGCGCACGCAAACCTTACCCCGCTCCGCGAGGGGGCGATTGCTGTCGTTTCTGTTCATGGCTAGGCTGGCCCGAAGAGGGCGAACGAGTGGAGACTGCAGACATTGTGATTGCTGGCGCCGGATTTGCCGGCGCGTCCACGGCCTATCACCTCGCCACATGCGGCGTGCGCAACGTGGTGGTGCTCGAGCGTGAAGCGGTAGCCGGGGTGCACGCCTCCGGGCGTAACGCCGCACTCGCATTTCAGGTGTTGTCTAACGCCGCCGAGGCACGTTTGGCCGTCGAGGGCGCGCGCTTCATTGCGGATCCGCCCGCCGGCTTCTGCAATGTACCGTTGCTGCGGCGCACCGGTTCGCTCTTGGTAGCCGGGGCTCACGGCACGCCGGAACTGCGGCAAACACAAGATGACGCCAAGGCGTTGGGGCTCGATTGTGAGCTGATCAGCGCGGATGAGGCCGTGCACCGCGTGCCCGCGCTTACCGGTGCGCCACTCGCAGGCGCGTTCTGGAACCCGCACGACGGCGTGGTCGACATTCACGAGCTGCTGCAAAGCTATCTCACAAACGCCCGCAAGGCGGGCGCCCGGATAGAGTACCGGCGAAACATCACGGCCGTGCGCACGACACATGGGCGGATCGAGGCGGTCGAGACCGAAGGCGGCGCGATAGCAACGCGCTGCCTAGTCAGTGCCGCGGGAGCGTGGGCGGGAGAGATTGGCGCTTTGGCCGGTGCTGGCACACGTACCCTCGCGCCTCGCCGACGTCACTTGTTCCAGACCGTTGCCGATTGTCCGATCGCACGGGACTGGCCGTTCGTCTGGCACAACGATCTCGACGTGTACTTCCGTCCCGAGGGCGACGGTTTGCTCATGAGCCCGTGCGATGCGACGCCGCATCCGCCGCGGGAGCCCGTGGTCGACAGCGCCGCGGAGCAGTTGCTGGCGCGGAAGGTTGCACAAGCGTTTCCAGCGCTGGCATCGGCGCGCATTGCCTCGGCGTGGGCGTGTTTACGGACCTTCGCGCGCGACGAACGCTTCATGATCGGCCGCGACCCGGACATCGAAGGCCTGGTCTGGGTGGCGGCGCTCGGCGGTCACGGCATGACCACCAGCCCGGCCGTGGGTCGCCTCGGCGCCGCCGCGGTGCTCGGCGAGAGCAGCGAGGAACTGCGACATTTCGAGCCTGTGAGACTGCTGGCGCAAAGCTGATCGATGGGCGTGCAGCCCCGACGTTACTGCGTCGCGACCCGGATGAGCTTGTAACGCCCGGCGACCCAGTCCTCTACTCCGGAGGTATACCATTTCGATGTCGGCTGCTCGCACGGGCCTCCCGCGAGGCACGAGTAGTAATCGTCCCCGGACAAGTCGGCCACAAACCTGATGGTCGGCGAGAACGTCGCGATCCTTCCTCCCGGGGCCTTGAAAATCGCTCCCTGTGACACCGTGCCACGACAGCCGATGATCTCGATCGGACCGTAGTTGTACTGCGGCGCCAACTCCCCATAGACGATGTTCTTCATCATGAGCTTTCGGCTGGCGCCGAATGGTATCGGCTCGGTTTGCAGCCCTCGGGCGATCGCCTCCCGGAAAACTTCTTCCCGCGACTTGCCCCCGAACCAGAACGAGTCGGTGCGCTGCAGAACCTGATCGAACTGGCCGTAGTACATGTTGAAGAGCTCCGAGTTCTCCAGAATGAACGCCATCACCTCCCGTCCCATCCCGTAGTCGCCGAACACGGTCTTCACCACCTCCAGATAGACGCTCTCGAAAAGGCTCGCGCCGAGCGACTCCGACGAGTAGCGCAAGTCCCAGTCTTTGAGCAGCCGGCCCTTCTCGGTTTCGGGCAGCAGCGGCCGGATGAGCCCCATGAACCATTCGGCGTGCTTGCCGTACACATCGTACTGCATCTTCATCGCGGTCTCCACCGAGTGGTCCGCTCGCGCCGCCAGCAGCTCCGCAATTCTCGCTGCGCGGTCCTCGCTTGCGGGCATACTCTGGATGTGCACGTCGGTGAGGTAGTTGAGATCCTGATTGGAGGTCATGAAGTACCCGGCCACCGGATTGAGCAGGCGCGGATGCTTCTCCGGGCCGTAGAAACCTTGCCAGTCATGCTCCCCGTCCCACCCTGGAAGCGGGAGAAAGCCGCGCCACCCCTCGGGCCGGATCGGACATCTGCCGCTCATCTGGTAGCCGATGTTTCCGGCGCTGTCGGCGAGGCCCCAGTTGAAGGCGATGCAGTCCACCCGCGCCAAATGCTCCATGGCCTCAGCCACGGTCCGGCTGCGGTACGCCTGGGTGAACTCCGGCAACACCTGCGCCCCGGCATCACGCATCGACATGGCGAGGCACAGGTAGTAGCCGTCCTCTTCGGGTTCGGCGTCCAAGACCCCGTGCTCGTTTTCGTAGAACCGCACTATGCGGGGCTCGCCGCCCTTCACCTTGATCACCTCTTCACGCAGCGTGAACGGGATCCAACGGTCGCGCCGCCGATACATTCCGGCCTTTACCTCCTCGATGAAGTAATCCATCGCGTCCATACAGGCGTAGGTAGCGCTCCACGAAAGGCTGTTGGTCCTGCCAAGCGCTGGAGTCGGTAGCCCGGGGACAAACACCCCTACGCAATAGAAACCGCCCACTCGGAGTACGACCTCCTGCCAGATCGCTGGCAGCCGTGCTGAATCCAGCTCCGGGCTGCCTGCAAGTATAGGTTTGCCGGTGACGGTTCTCTGGCCCGAGACCATCCAGTGGCTGCTGGTCCGCAATCGAGGCATTGCAGCCCATTTCACGCTGGCCGGCACGTACGGGGCAGGCATCTTGACCTGGCGCAGGATCGCCAGGTACTCCGGCCCCGGATCCTCTGTCATGTAGACGAACAGCTCTTTCAGCATCTCCACCGAGATGCCGCTTTGGACCATCTGCACGATGACCTTCTTGATCCACCCCTGGGTTTCGTCCATGTCGACGATCGCAATGAGCTTGGCGATGGCGAGGCAGTCGGCCGGTGTCCAAGGTTCCGGCTGGTAGTCAATGAGGCCAAACTCCTGCGGGGGATTCTCTTTGAACTGGTCATTGACGCCGCGGCAGAAGGCCAGGGCCTCCTGGCGCATCTCTCCCTCCAGCTGATCGCTGTGTCGCTGTGCGGATCTCGGGAGGTCGTAGCGGCGCATGGCGATATCCATGGCCACCAGGTTTTCGGAAGCCGGGAGATGCTCGGAGAGGCGGCCCTGAGTCGCCAGCCGCGTCAGCTCCATCTGCATGCCGCGGTCGTGCGCTTGAACCAGTCCCAGCCCGTACAACGCGTCCACGAAGCTTTTCGCCGTGATGATCGGGACACCGTAGTCGTTCCGCCTGATAGTGATATCACCTTTGATGGCGGGAACTCGGATTTCAGCATCCTCGAGTTTGATCATTGCGCTCACCTCCGCTGCGATCTCCAGCCCAGATGGCCAGCCACGGTAGAGACCAGAGCGGTCCACGTGTCAACTGCACGCCGCCAGCGTCGCATCAAGACTCCGGCAGACGGTGGGTCTGCGGTCTGCGAGGCTGGTGCGCGCCTTCGGGTTCAGCCAGCCGGCTCGGCGTGCGGCCCCGGCGCCTCGTCGAACGAGAGCACCGCGAGGACACGGTCGGCGCGCTGCAGGAAGTCGAGCGCCAGCTCGGCGTCGGCACGGACCAGCCCGCCCCCGGCGATGCGGGCGTTGAGCGCGCGCAGCATCGTGAACAGGTGTCCGCGCGCCTGCGGCACCGAGAGGTCCTCGCGTAGCGCGTCCCAGAAGCCGGCGTCGGCGGCGGCCACCAGGTCGTCCACCTCGCGGTGCGGCTCGCCGTCGGCGCGCACCTGCCGCAGGCTGGCGCAGAGCCGGTTCAGGCGCGCGAGCTCCCGGCAGGCGGCGTCGAGCCCGTCGAAGGAGAACTCCAGCGGGTGGCGGTAGTGGACGCCGAGGAGGTAATACCGCACCTGGCTGCCGGTGTAGCCCCGCCCCAGCAGATCCCGCAGCGTGAGCGCGGTGCCCGCCGAGCGTGACATCTTCTTGCGGTCGCGCAAGACCAGGCCGGCGTGCAACCACACCCGCGCCAGCGGACGTCCCGTCAGCGCCTGGCAGATGGCGTTCTCGTTCTCGTTGTGGGGGAAGACCAAGTCGTGCCCGCTGGTGTGGATGTCGAACTCGTCCCCCAGGTAGCGCATCGACATGGCGGCGCACTCGATGTGCCAGCCGGGCCTGACGTTTCCCCACTCGGTGTGATAGGTGATACGACGCCGGATCTCGCCCAGGTCGCTGCGCCGCATCAGCGTGAAATCGTGGGCGTCGTCTTTGTCGTAGTAGTCCATGTCGACGGTCGCGCCGGTGCGGATCTTGCTGCGGTCGACGCCAGACAGGCGGCCGTAGTCGGGGAAGCGGCTGATGTCGAAGTACACCGACCGCTGCCGCTCGTAGGCGACGCCCGCCTGCACTAGCCGCTGCGCCAGGCGCACCATGTCGTCAACGTGCTCGGTGGCACGCGGGCAGTGGTCGGCGGGGAACATGCGCAGCGCCGCGACGTCGTCGAAGAACTCGCGGGCGTACTCGCCGGTGAGCTCGCCGAGCGACACCCCGCGCCGCGCCGACTCCGCGATTGTCTTGTCGTCGATGTCCGTGAGGTTCATGACGTGCCGAACCTGGTAGCCCTCGTGGGCGAGCAGCCGCTTCAGGATATCGACCGCGAGGAGGCGCCGGATAAGGCCCAAGTGGGCGAACGCGTGCAGCGTTGGCCCGCAGGTGTAGATGCCGACCCGCCCCGGGACGAGCGGGCGCAGCAGGCACTTCTTCCGCGTGAGAGTGTCGTGCAGCCTCAGCACCCGGTGACCTCGAAGAGCGAGGTAGACAGGTAACGTTCGCCCGAGTCCGGGAGGATCACAACGATCACGCCCTCCTGCAGGCGCGCCGCCAGTCGCAGCGCCGCGCACAGCGCCGCCCCGGAGCTCATGCCGACGAGCAGCCCCTCGGCACGGGCGGCCCGCCGCGCGGTCTCGAAGGCGTCCTCGTCAGAAATGTTGACCTTCTCGTCGATCAGGCGGCGGTCGAAGATGCCCGGCACGTATGCCTCCTTGAGGCTCTTCAGCCCCTGGATGCGGTGGCCGAGATACGGCTCGACGGCGGTCACGTGCACCGCGGGGTTATACTCCTTCAGGCGGCGCGAGCAGCCGACTACTGTCCCGGTGGTGCCGAGCGCCGCAACGAAGTGGGTGACGCGGCCCTCGGTCTGCTCCCAGATCTCCGGCGCCGTGCCGCTGTAGTGCGCCAGCGGGTTCGCGGGGTTGTTGTACTGGTCGACGAGGCAATAGCGGTCGGCGTCGCGCTCGGCAAGCTCGTAGGCGCGCTCGATGGCCCCATCGGTGCCGAGCCGACCTTCGGTGAGCAGGAACTCCGCACCGTACGCCGCGAGGATCTTACGCCGCTCGACCGAGACCGCTTCGGACATGGTAAGCAGCAGCCGGTAGTTCTTGACGGCGGCGACGAGGGCGAGCCCGATGCCGGTGTTGCCGCTGGTCGCCTCGAGCAGGACGCGGCCGGGGACCAGTGCCCCCGAACGCTCCGCCTCCTCGACCATGGAGAGCGCAATGCGATCCTTCACCGACCCGCCCGGGTTGTAGCTCTCGAGCTTGGCCCACACCTCCACACTAGCTGGAGACGGCCGGTCGGTTCCCGGGACCACCAGGCGCCGGATGGGCACCACGGGGGTGTTGCCGATCAGCTCGAGCGGACTCTGGTGATATGAGGCGTGGCGCATTCTGAGCGTGCGACGATAGCCCATCGATCGACGAATGCAAAGGCGCGGGCACCGACGCGCCGACTCTGTCCTCGCGGCTCTGCTGGCGCGAGGATCACCTTGACTTCCACCACCGAATCCGATGACGTGGCCGCGCTCATGGAGGGTGATCCGCCGTCATACGCGTGGACCGTCGAAGCCGCTGCCAGTTTGCAACAGCAGCGCTCCGATCTGGTCCGCGCGATATGGGCACTCGCCTGGCCCGTCATTTTGACCTTTCTTCTCGAGTCGCTCGTCGGGTTGGTTGATACCCTCATGGTCGGGCGGCTCGGTGCCGAGGCGGTGGCGGCGGCGGGCGTCGGGGCACAAATCCTTTCCGCTGTCAGCGTCGCCATGACCGCGGTGGGCACCGGTACACTGGCCTTGGTGGCCCGCCACATCGGTGCACGCGAACCGGCGGAGGCCAATCAGGTCCTGCGCCAGTCGGTGATTGCGGCATTTGGGCTGTCGGTGATTGCCATCGTCCCGGTGATCGTCTTCGCTTTTGATTCCGTGGCGCTGTTCGGGGTCGATGAGGGAGTCGTCGCGCAAGGCGGCGCCTTCGTGCGGCTGGTGATGTTGTCGATCCCGCAGTCAGCCATCCTCTTCGTCATCGGCTCCGGCCTGCGCGGCGCTGGCGACACGCGCACGCCGCTGCTCATCGGCGTCATCGTGAATGTCCTGAACGTCGCCGGCAACTATGTGTTGATTTTCGGCAAGCTGGGACTGCCGGCGTTGGGCGTGCGCGGCTCCGCATTGGCGACGACGATCGCTTTCACCGCCGGCAGCGCGCTGGGGTTGCTGCTGCTGGCGCGCGGCCGGCTGGTGCTGGAGATGGGATGGCGTGGACTGCGGCCACACGGTGGCACTATTCGCCGCGTGTTGGTGATCGGCTATCCCGCCGCGGGCGAGCAGCTGATCATGCAGATCGGTTTCTTTTTTTATCTCGCTTTTGCTGCGCGCTACGGCACGAGCGCGGTGGCTGCCTACTTTATCGGCGTCCGCATTCTCGCGCTCTCGTTCTTGCCGGGGTATGGCTTCGCGGCGGCCGCTGCGGCCCTGGTGGGGCAGAATCTCGGGGCCCGCCAGCCACAGCTCGCCGAGCGCAGCGGTTGGGAATCGAACCGTCTGGCGATGTATTTGATGTCCGCTTGCGGTATCATCATCTTCGTTGCGGCGCGGCCGATCGCCGCCCTATTTGTCGATGATGCGAACGTGGTCACCGACGCCGTGTCGTTCATCCGCACGCTGGCCGTGGCGCAACCGCTGATGGGGGTTGATTTCACCATCGGGGGCGCACTGCGCGGGGCCGGGGACACGCGCTTTCCGCTGGTGGCCGTGTTCGTCGGTTTCTACGGCTGCCGGCTTGCATGCGCGTATCTGGCCGTCCTGCTGCACCTCAGTTTGCCATGGGTGTGGTTTGCTTTGATGGGAGACTACATCGCCCGGGCCGCTCTGAAAGCTTGGCGCTTTCACAGCGGCCATTGGAAGCACATCATCCTCTAGCCCTTGTTTAGCCCGGGCTGGCGAGTCAGAAAAATTCCGCTTGACGGGTTCCCGATCCTACCTTACCCTTTGCTCCGGATGTGGGGAGGAAACGCTATGATTCGAACGGGAGTATGTGTTCTGACCACGGCGCTACTGCTCTTGGCCAGCGGGGCAGGTGCTGCAATCGGTGACGTGCGCCGAGAGCGGCCGGCGCGCCGGCCATACATCGTCGAGGTTGGCCAGCCTTACGCCATCGGCGTGCAGAAACTCCAATACGAGGTCGACCATATCAGCGCGTTGAAGGTGTACGTCGAGGAGTACGGCTACCCGGATTACGCCGAGATCCAGGAGATCTCGCCCGAGTGGCCGTGGGCGCCATACGAAGTCCGGGTGTATTACATGGCGTGGAACCTCGAGGTGGACTTCGGCCCCGTGTTTGTGTCAGAGGCCACGCCCAACCTGGGAATGCTCAAGTTCAGCGGTGACATTACCGCCGAGAAGCGGCACGAAATCGAAGTCGTGCTGCAGGCCCGTGAGGCGCCGCCGCCTCCACCTCCGCCTGCCGAGGCACAGGCCGTTCAGCCCCCGCCACCGACAACTGGAGGCGGGCTCACTGAGTCGCTCGTCGCCCGCATCGAAGCTGCCGCGGAGCGTGCGGCGCAAGCCGCTGACCGCGCCGCCCAAGATAGCGAAGCGGCAGCACGCGCTGCGGAACGTACCGTCAACATCGTCGACAAAATGGAGCAAGATACCGGCGCCAAATAGGCAACTACGGTTCCGCACACCAGCTTCTGTCGCTGCTCCATATCTAAGCCTGACTGTATTTCCTCCGCGACAGCCGCACGATGGCGTCTGTACGGTTGTCGCGCCTCACAGTGACACCGGCTCGTGGCATGTCTATTGCTTCTACCCATTGAGTCCAACTGAAAGGCAGCGCACCGAAGGAGCGCACCGAAGGAGAACATCCAACACCGGCAATCTTCCTCTGACACCAATACTGTGCCCGTGTTGCGGTTTGTGACCCGAAGGAGTAAAAGGGTCAAAGGGAAGGTTTAATTGTTTGAGAGATGGAACAACGAGCCACTCCTTGTATTCCGGAGACGAGATTCCCTCAAGGTGTTGTAACCTCATCTTCCGACTCCGATTTACAGGGCGTCGAAGACAAGTCAGCATCTGCGCGAATCGGTGACCTGCCCGCAGAGGTGCTCGCTGAGCTGCACTGGATAGCGAGCGAAGGGAGCCCGAGCCTCAGCCGTCACGCCCGCATCATCTTGGCCAGAAACGAAGGCCGAGCGCTGAGCGAGATCGCGCACATTCTGGATGTCGACCGCGCAACCGTCAGGCGCTGGCTCTTGCGCTTTGAGAAGCAGGGTCTGCGTGGTCTAGTGCACGCTTCGGCCGGCAAGACCCGCAAGCGACGTTTCAACGACACTATACGCGATGCCGTTGCCCGCTTGGCGATGGAGGCGCCGCAGGCAGTCGGCGAGAGTTTTGCGTATTGGTCGCTGCGGCGGTTACGCGCGCACCTGATCCGCCGCGGCATCGTGCGGCAGATCAGTGTCGAGGGGTTGCGTCAACTGCTGCGTGGTCTGCCGCTACCCAACGTGTACTGGCACCGCGGCGAGGAACCGTTTGCGGCGCTCAGCGCTGAGGTGCAACGCGGCCTGGAGGTTTTGGTCAGCGAGGCACGCCCGGACATTGCGCGTCGCGCCCGCGTTGTGCTGGCCCGCAGCCGCGGTTTGAGCGAAGCCGAGGTCGCCAGTGCTCTAGGTATTGGCCGTAGTTGCGTGCGCCGCTGGTTGCTGCGCTTCCAGCAACACGGCATCCTCGGTTTGCAAATGGCGCGAAGGTCGTCCCACCCGCTCGTCTTCACTGCCGATGTGCGCGCCGCCATCGTCCGTCACGCGTTGATGGATCCGAGAGAGCTGGGCCGACCACGCCCACGGTGGTCGCTGCGTACGCTGCGTAGCGCGCTGGTCCGGCAGCGTGTGGTGCGCAAGATCAGCATTCAGCATCTGGGTCGGATTCTGGCTGAAGCCGGTGTATCCCTGCGCGGATTGCCGGTGCCGTTCGCTGAGACGCGGGTGCCGGCGCGAGGGTAGCGCCCCCTCGCCGTCTTTTCCCGGGCCACTGCGTCCGAAGGCTGCGCCTTCTCTTGCCTGGGTACGGCTGGGGGTTTACTAACAAGCCCATGGAGTATCTCGCCGGCTACGCGGTGTTCCAATGGATCGCCACGTGGGCGAATCCGTATTGCGACGTTTTATTTCGCGCCATCACTGATCTCGGCTATCACACGTTTTACTATCTGGTGATCGCGCCGCTGTTCTGGATGGTCGACCGCCGGCGCGCCAGTGTCCTTTTCTTGCTCATTCTTGCTTCAGGCCTCCTCAACACGGGCGCAAAGTTGCTGGTCCACACGCCCCGCCCGGACCCGCACCTGGCCAGGGTACTTGATTTTCGACCATACGACTCCGGCAGCAATGCGTTTCCCAGCGGGCACGCCCAGAACGCGGTGGTGTTTTGGATCTACGTCGCCTGGTGGGTGGGTCGGCGATGGTTTTACGGGCTGGCGCTGGCGCTCATAGCACTGATTTCTTTCTCGCGACTGTACCTCGCCGTGCACTTCCCGATCGATATCGTCGGCGGCCTGGTGATTGGGACGGCCATCATGGTTCTGCTGCCGTCCATTTTCGAACGCTGGTCGCGATCCGAATTTCGCTTGAGCCTCGCCGGCAGCCTCGGTCTGACCGGGGCCTCGGTGGTGTTGGCACTGGCTGCCGGCGATCGCACACTGGCGGTGATCGGCGGCAGCCTGCTGGGCTTCATGGCCGGAGCCGTTTGGCTGCCGCAGCGGCCGCTGCTCTTCCGTGGTGCGGGCCAACCGTGGTTCTGCCTGGCCGGCGGACTCGTGTTGCTTGTCGGGCTGAGTGTGGCCTTTGACGCCTTTCCTACCAGCGTGCCCTTGCTGCTCTACGCTCGCGTCGCCGTCCTTTGGATCGTCGCGTTGTGGTTCTATCCGCAGCTCATGCGTCGATTCTTGGTGAGCGAGCCGGTCCCGGCGACAACCGATGATCCACGGTGAAATCACGCCGGAGTTGGTCCGGCAAGGGCTGCAACGGGCGCGCTATCTCACCACCCCGCGGGTTGAGACTGTCCTGTACCTCGCGCTGGTGCTTGAGAAGCCGCTGCTGATCGAGGGCCCGGCCGGTGCCGGCAAAACGGAGATCGGCAAGGTGATGGCCGCGACTCTCAAGACCGATCTGGTGCGTCTGCAGTGCTACGAAGGTTTGGACGAGGCGAAGGCCCTCTACGAATGGAACTACCAGAAACAGCTGTTACGCGTGCAAGCCGACCGCGCGCAGGACTTGAGTTGGGATGAGGTCACGCAACACATTTTTTCGCGTGAGTACTTGCTGGAGCGCCCACTGCTGCGCGCCGTCACTACCGGTCACAAGGTCGTACTGCTGATCGACGAAGTGGACAAAGCGGATGAGGAGTTCGAAGCTTTCTTGCTGGAGGTGCTCAGTGAGTTTCAGGTCAGTATCCCAGAAATCGGCACCATAAGAGCGCAGCACCGGCCTGCGGTGGTGTTGACCTCGAACCGTGCCCGTGAGATTTCCGAGGCGCTCAAGCGGCGCTGCTTGTATCTCTATCTGGACTTTCCCGGCCTGGATATCGAACGGGAAATCATCCGCCTGAAGATTCCGGAGTTGGGCGAGCGCTTGCGCGACCAGGTCGCGCGCTTCGTGAACGGGTTGCGCAAGCTTGACCTGCGCAAGGCGCCGAGCATCGCTGAAACGCTCGACTGGGCTCGGGCATTGCGGGCGCTCGGCATCAAAGAACTCGATGTCGCGGCTGTGCGGCAGACGCTCAACTTGGTACTGAAGCACGAGGAAGATCTCCGCAAGGCGGAGAGCAAGCTGAGCACCATGCTCGCCACCAGCACGCGCTGACCTCACGTGCACACCGTGGAAGCGGACCACCGGCTGTGAAAGACCGCCTGCTCAGCTTCGTCGACGGGCTCCGTGAGGCGGGACTGGGGATCACTGTAGCCGAGGCCCTCGACGCCATGCACGTGGTCGGCGTCACCGGCGTGGAGCTGGAGGCGTTTCGCGAAGGATTGGCCGCCGCCCTGGTCAAAGATGAAGCCGACAGGCCCGCGTTCGACGCCGTATTCGAGCGCTTCTTCGCTGCACCCGGACGCGGGCGCGGCCGGGGCGAGCGGCCTCGTCTGTCGGACGAAGGCCAAGGCCGCGGCAGCAGGAGGGCCCAGAGCGCCCCGGCGTTCAGCGAACAGCGCCGGCACAAGGAGGAACCCACACCGCCCCGGCCGGCGCAGTTCGGAACAGAGAGACGAAAGCGTGAACACGGCGAAGAGCGCGGCCGAAAACTCGCCCGTGTCCGCGCCCTGCTGAACCTGCCGTTCGAGCAGATGTCTCCGCCCGATGTCGAAGCCTGCGAGGCGTTGATGGCGGAGTTGGCGCAACGCTTCCGCGCGCACCTCAGCCGCAGGCGGTGCGCCTCCCGGCGGGGCACTGTCGACATCCGCCGCACATTGCGGCGCTCGATCAGCACCGGAGGCGTGCCTATCGATCCTGCCTTTCGCCACCGGCGCCCAGGCCAACCCGACCTGGTGGCGTTCTGTGACCTATCGCACTCGGTCGCCACCGCAAGCAAATTCCTGCTCGCCTTGCTCACCCCCGCCTCGGCATACTTTCGGCGCGTGCGCCTGTTCGGCTATGTGGACCGCGCGGTCGAGGTTTCGGTGGAGGCCGGCATGGTCGTGCCGCACGACCAACTCGACCTGTATGCCCGGTCGGATTTCGGAAAGGTGCTGGTGGGATTCTGTCAGGTCTTCGGACCGTTGCTCACGCGCAACACCCTAGTGCTGATCCTGGGCGATGCACGCAACAACCGCCGGCCACCGCGTGCAGACCTGCTCGGCCGCATTCGCGGCGCGGTCCGACAAGTGATCTGGCTCAACCCCGAATCCGCAGTGCGGTGGAATACCGGCGACAGTGCGATGGCTGTGTATCAGCGGCACTGCGACGCTGTCCTCGCCGCCTCAAACGTGCGGGAGCTGTACGCCGCCTTACAACGGGTGTTCCGCGCCGCGGTCCGCTAAGATTTGGAACAGCGCTAACGTGTGAAGGCCTGCCGCTCTAAGCGGCTCGCACCCACCGACTACGGACCGCGAGGGCAATCAACAAAACTACCGCCAGCACCCCTGCACCCCAGGGATTCACGTCCGGAATCGGTGCGCTCGGCCCTACCGTCACGGGTGGCCCGGTGACGGAATGTTGCATATCGACAGCGAAGATCACCTCACCGGCAACCAGCGGCCGGTTGAGACCGATGCCTGACACGCCACCCTGGACGAAATTCCCCAGCATGTCGGTGCCACCCGTGCCGAGAACCTCGTTGCAGCTTCCCGGTGTGCCGCCCACGCCCGCGCTACAGATCTCCAGGAGCGGCTCCGGAATGTTAGGTGCGCCGTGGCCGAATACCCGCAAGGTTCCCGCTACGGTCCCACCGGTGATCACTGGCGAGGCCGGCGTCGGGGTGCTGGTCGGCGTACCCGTATTCGTCGCGGTCGGCGTCCCGGTCTGAGTGGGTGTCGCCGTGGTAGGCGGCGTGATCGTCGGCGTGCTGGTCGACGACGGTGTCAACGACGGTGTGGGTGTTGCGGTCGTCGTACCCGTGGCCGTCGGGGTACGAGTGGCTGTGTTCGTTGCCGTCGACGTCGATGTGCTCGTAGGCGAGGGGGTGTTAGTGGCCGTGGGGGTGTTGGTCGGCGTTGCCGTCGGTGTCTGTGTACGTGTCGGCGTTGACGTAGCGGTCGGGGTACTGGTGGGTAGCGGCGTACCCGTGCTCGTCGAGGTTGCCGTGGCCGTTACGCTGGGGCTGGAGGTAGGAGTCCTAGTCGGAGTACTGGTGGGCGTACTCGTCGGCGACGCCGTTGCGGTCGACGTTCCAGTCGGTGTTCCCGTGGCCGTAGGCGTGCTTGAAGGAGTCTCGGTTGGGCTCGGGAAGCCGTTGACCACAATTTCCCCGCCAATGGAATTGCACCCGACGGATTGAATGCCGAAGGTCAACTGGCACGTAGTGAAGATGAGGTTGCTGCTCCCGTTCGCCAGCCCAGTGAAGGTGACGTGGAACAGAGTTCCGCTGCCGCTCATGGCGGTCGAGCACGCGGCGCTTACCTCGACCGTTGCCAGGCACGTCCCACCAGAACAATCGCCATTTACCGTGCACGGGTTGCCGCCAGGGCTACCGCCTGCGCATGATCGAGTAGGCACGAGGACGCACGTCCCATCCGGGCAATCCGCGGCGGTAAAACAGAAGGAGCCGTCGGAGCTGCCGCCTGAGCACTTAAAGTTGGGCACTACTAGGCAACCGGTAGAACCCAAGGTACCAAGACTCACAGCAGTCTCTTGCACTACGGCTTCATTGTCATAGGCGATCTGAATCAAGTACCCTTTTGCCCCGCTAGCGTTATCGATGTTGACGTCGACGGTGGCAGTTGTCAGGGGGAAAGATATGGTGGCCACCGTGGGGGAGATGCTGACCGTGCGGGGAGTCGGGGTTGCGGTTTGGGTTGGGGTTGGCGTGGAGCTTTGTCCCGCAGCAATTGCTGGAGGCAGGCCCACAGCCAGGGTGGCGACTAGCCGCAAAACGATCGCACGCCATCGCCAGGTCGGTCTCGATTCCACGCCTCCGCCCCTCGCAAACATGTAGACGCCTTTTTGCCACATAAATAGCGGAAGTCAAGTAGAAATCGTGCACGCTGGGTAACGTCGCTCCTGGAGCCCCGGTACGGCGGAGGGTGCAAGCAGGCATATCCTTGTGGTCCAGAATGACAGCCCCCTGACGATCTGGGGATTGAGAAATCCCCGCCGCCGCCTTTCAGGTTTCGCGTCGCTCGTCATGCTTCCCTCATCAACTACCTGTTTAGCGGAGGAGGAAGGGAGTCAAACCCTCCAGCCAGACTGCAACTGGATCACACGGTGGGGCAGCCGTTGAGTGCGTTGCTCACCGCGGTCAGAATCTCGTCGATGGTGATCTGGCCGTCGCGATTAGCGTCCCCCGCAAAGCAGGCCTCGACGCTCGCATTGCCAAGCGCGATGTTGACCATCGTCAGGATTTCACCCACGGTCACCTGTCCGTCGCTGTTGCAATCGCCCACGCAGCGAATCACCGCGGGCGACGGAGTCACTGTCGCAGGTGTTGCCGTCGCGGTCGCAGACGGTGTTGCTGTGGTCGTTGACGTCCAGGTCGGTGTTACCGTCGGCTTGAGCGTGGGTGTGTTGCTCGGCGTCGGTGGACTCGTCGGGGAGACGGTAGCCGTTGAGGTCGGTGCTGGCGTTGTCGCTGTCGCAGTGGGCATCGGTGTCAGACTCGCCGTCGGGGTGCGTGTGAAGGTGGCTGTCGGCGTTTGAGTCGGCGTAGCCGTTGCCGTCGTGCTGGGCGTAGGCGTGTTTGTCGGCGTGACGGTCGGCGTTGAAGTCTCGGTCGGCGTCGGTGTGTTGGTGGCGGGCGCGGTCGCGGTCAACGTAGGTGTGGTGGTGAACGTTGCGGTTGGCGTGTCCGTGTAGCTCGCGGTCGGTGAGGGGGGCACCGTTGCCGTCAGCGTGTTTGTAGGGGTTGCGCTCAACGTTGGCGTTGCGGTTGCGGTGTTCGTAGCCGATGGAGTGCTTGTGGATGTCGAGGTCGGCGTAGCTGTTAGGGTCGGCGTCGGGCTGTTCGTAGCCGTCGGAGTGGGTGTCCCGGTGTGAGTCGGCGTGTTGGTCGGGATCGGCGTGACGGTTGGTGCTGGCGTCTCGGTTGGTGTCGGCGTTGAGGTTTGAGTCGGTGTTGACGTGTAGGTGGCGGTTGCGGTCGGCGTAAGCGTAGGGGTGCGGCTGAAGGTTGCAGTTGGGGTGGCGGTGTAGGTGGCAGTCGGTGAGCGGGTCGCGGTTGCGGTCAGTGTGTTTGTG
>Ga0181533_1002986_pt1 | contig 18897 bp, 14 predicted proteins | sample PEATcosm2014_Bin_45_FD_119772 | JGI IMG/M metagenome (GOLD analysis project Ga0181533, IMG submission 119772) | Peatland microbial communities from MTU Mesocosm Facility, Houghton, MI, USA - PEATcosm2014_Bin11_60_metaG | ecosystem: Environmental > Terrestrial > Soil > Wetlands > Peat | place... | reverse complement strand
GAATTTGCGCGAACTCCTTTCCGCCGGCCTCTAAAAATGTTCTCCGCCCCCGAATGCCGATTTCTTCCAGCGTCTCCAGACAATCGGAAACAAAGGCCGGGCAGATGACCAGAAGCTTTTTGATTCCGCGCTTGGGCAACCCGGCCAGTTCAAAATCCGTGTAAGGCTTCAGCCACGGATCGCGACCGAGCCGGGATTGAAACGAAATGGAATACCGGTTCACGGGGACGCCCGCCTTCGCAACCAATGCCGTCACCGTTTTGAAACATTGCGCGCGGTAGCACGTCGCGTGCGCCGGGCTGCCGGTTTCGCAACAATTCGACACGGTCAAACAATGGCCGCCAGTCGGGTCGGACTTGCGCAGATGCCGTTCTGGAATGCCGTGAAAACTGAACAGCAAATGGTCGTAGCCCGCCGCCAGATGATTTGCCGCGCTCGCCGCCAGGGCGGCGATGTAATCCGGCGCGCCGCCGTAGGGCGGTTGGACTTCGACCCGCATTTGCGGCGCGAGTTTTGCCGCGACTTCCCTTACCCGCACCACGGCGGTCTCGCAGCTCGACATGGCGTAGTGCGGAAACAGTGGAATCAGAAATAATTCGTCCACGCCGCGTTCGCGCAATTTCCGAATCGCATCGGGAATGGACGGATTTTGATAACGCATCGCCAGCTCAACCGGCACGGTGACACGCTCCTGCAACTTCACCTGGACCTTGCGGCTCGTAACGATGAGCGGCGAACCTTCCGGCAGCCAGATTTTTTTGTAAGCCTCGGCGGCTTGTTTCGGACGGTTGACGAGAATCATCCCCACGATGAACCGGCGCAGCAGCCAAGGCGTGTCAATCACCCGCCCGTCCATCAGAAATTCATTCAAATAACGCCGCACGTCGCCGACGGAGGTCGAGTCCGGCGATCCCAGATTGACGAGCAAAACGCCTTTGTTCATGGCGAGAATTGAACCACGGATGGACACGGATGGACACGGATAAAATGCAGCATCGAGCCAATGGCCCGGTTTGTCGGCATGCAGCACCAACACTACAGCCTAATTTTATACGCCAACCCAAAACCCAAATCCGTGTTTATCTGTGTTCATCCGTGGTTTCCAAAAATTTTGCTACTCGTTCCACGATATTCACGCCCGACATAATCGTGTCGCCCAGCGAAACGCCGTCGCGATAGTGGCCGGCAAAGAAAAGGCCCACGGCCTTGCTCTCGATCTCCGTCATCAGCCCGCGGTAGCGACCGTAGCCGACGTTGTATTGCGGAATTGCCTTCGGATAAAGCACGCAATGCTGGAAGGCCGGCTTGCCGGTCACGCCCAGCAGCACCCGCAGGTCTTCACACACCAGCGCGACAAGTTTCTCCGCCGGCAGCAAGGCAAGTTCCGGATAACGCTCGCCGCCGATGTAACTCGTCAGCGTCAAATGACCTGTTGGCGCGCGATTGGGAAACAGCGACGACGAGAAAATCGTGCCGAGAATCTTGAAGCCCTCGATTTTTGGAATCAACATGCCGAAGCCTTCGCAGGGATGCGCCACACCCTCGCGCCGGAACCCTAAAACCACGCTGGCCACCGGCGGATAACGAATTTCGGAAAATGGCGAGAGGTCGAGTGCATCGGTAGGGCGCGTCACTCCGTGCGCGCCGTCGTTTGCGGGCGGACGAGCGGCGGGCAGAGGACTGCCCGCCCTACCTGCCGTCGAAAAAAGTTGCACCTGCAACTCCGCCAGCTTGAACGCCGTGCCGCAATAAATCACCGCACTGTGCTCCGCTTGAGTTTCGTTTCGGAGGGACGAACTCTGCGAGTCCCCAATTTCATGTGCAGTGAGTGGGGCTTGTGGAACTCGCCCCTCCGAAAGCGTGAGCGTCCAGCCATCGGTTGTTTGAGTGAGTTTGGTGACGGACGTGTTCAGTTTCACCGCGTCACCGAGGAGTTGATGCAACGTATCCGGCAGGACCTGCAAACCTTCATCAAACGAAAATTTTGGCGCGCGATCCTTGGCCACTTCACCGCTGCGCTTCCGCGCACCCGCGCCAAAAATCTGGCCTTTGATCAGTGAGCCGTAATTGTCCTCCAGCGCCTTGAGCTTGGGAAAAGCGTGCGTCAAGGAAAGCCGGTGCGGATCGCCCGCGTAAATTCCGGCGACGAGCGCATCAATCGCGTGGTCGAGAAATTCCTGGTTCAGCCGGCGCACGACGAATTGCGCGATGCTTTCCTCCACGCCATCGCGGCGCCGCGGCACGAACAGTTCGCGCAGCACGGCCAGCTTGGCCCCGGCGGTGAAAAGTTTCGTCGTGAAAAAGCCCAGCGGCGAACCGGGCATGGCGATGGGACGCTGGTAACGGACGACATAACGCGCCTCGGCCTTCGGGTCCGGATCCAGCCGGTGCGGCTGCAAACCGGCGTCGCGGACAAGCTGGCCAATCTTCGGTGATGTTTCGAGCAGCGTGTTCGGCCCGAACTCGGCGAGCCAGCCGTCCTGGCGCAGCGACTGTATCACGCCACCCACGCGCCCGCTGGCTTCATAAACCGTGACCGGAATGCCCCTGCGTTTCAGGTAAAACGCCGCGGTCAACCCCGTGATGCCGGCCCCGATGATGGCGACAGATTTCATTCAATTTTGGAAAACTTAAACCACGCTTCCGCATTGTCGAGAACACTTGCGCTTCCGTGCCTTTACCGCTAATTTAATTTACGTGAGCACAGTCGCCGAAATCGAATCCGCCATCAGCACCTTGCCGGTCAAGGATGCCTGGAGCGTCGCGGGCTGGTTGCGCGATTATCTCGACGCGAAGTGGGACAAGGAAATGGACGAGGACATCGCCGCCGGGCGGCTTGATCCGCTTTGGGAAAAGGCGAAAGCTGACATCGCCGCCGATCGCGTGAAACCGTAGAAAAGGATGGCCCGACAAGAAAACCGTGCGCGACATCCGCCACGCCCAACGCGCCGAACAACAGCTTCACGAAGCTGGATTTTAGCCGTGATGACGGCCCCGATGATGGCGATGGATTTTATTCAAAATCAAAAACAACGCCTCGTTTATTTGCCACTTAACCCTCGTTTTAAGAATCTCCCGTAAGCAAAAAGTGCTTTGTCTAAATCTCGATGAGATACATTTTTAAATGTTTTTGTGAACGGAATATAATGGTCAAAGTAAATTTGGATTTTATGTGGGCGAGAGTCGGGTAACTCTGAAAGAGAAAAATTGCAGATTTTTGCCATCGCGCGATAGGTATGCTGATCAAAAATGGGGAAAAGCCTGTGATTGATGCAATGAAGCCAGAAAATGCCCCAGATCGCACCTCCCTGCAAAGATGCTATATATTTCTTGCCAGTTTCATGTGACGACAAGCTAGGTAGGTTTTTTAATTGCGGAAGATAGATGGTTTGGATCGATTGCTGTTTTTTCTTGGCGATTTCTTTTGTGCTGTTTTTCCATTTGTATAATGCCCACACACGGTCTTTGTTCAACGGCTTTCCTATGTTTTTATCGTAGAGATGTTCCAAATCATAAGAATACTCCTTACTCCAGAAAGCGACGAAGCCTGCTTTATTAGCCGAGACACATTGGACGATCTCAAGTTTCATATTCCTTTCGGAGGGGCGAGTTCCACGAGCCCCTGACTAAAAATAACATTTGGGGCTCGCAGAGCTCGCCCCTCCGATTTTTCATCAAGTTGCATCATGCCACGGCAATATATTGAGTTCACCTTGATACGGCCAGTCTTCCGGCCGTTTCACCAGACCATCCTTGATTGGATTTTCCCAGAGATAAAGCCACTTTTGATGATAGCTTTCGCCGTTCCGCAACTGCCGGTCGAAAAAGTCTCGTTGCCAAATTGGTTTTTCCGCTGGATGCGGCCAGCGGCGGGTTGCCTCCGCACGCCAAAAACGAACCCATTGTTTCAGCGGCGTGACCGGCAATTTCGCGGGCGCACAAAAAAGGTGCAGATGATCCGGCATGATAACGTAGCGTCCCACCAGCCAATGGTCGGCCTTGCGCCAGCAATCAAGCAACAAGGTGACTATTTCCGAGCGGACCAGCAGCGAACGGCGTTTGTCCACGCACATAGTGACGTATTGGAGAATGGTTTGATTCGGAAATTCCAACGGAACCAAATGTGGAAGCCTGTGACGACCCGGTTCGCAGGGTAGCTCATGCATGGCTAAGGATGCGACTCGGGTGATTTGCCCAGCAAGTTGAAAATTAGGGGCTCGTGGAACTCGCCCCTCCGACATGTTAAATCGTCCTAGAATGTTTCCGTTCGCCCACCGGCGCGAGGGTGTTGTCGAAGCACATCGCGATGTTGCGGATGAACAGGCGGCCGGTGTCAGTGACTTCCAGGCCGGCCGGCGTGCGTTTCACCAAGCCGTCGGCTTCGAGCGGCGCGAGCGACGCGAGTTCCGGCGCAAAGTGTTCCGCGAAGTTGATGCCGAGCTTTTGCGACATCGCGGCGTAATCGAGCGACAGGTCGCACATCACACGCATGATGGTTTCGCGGCGGATCTTGTCCTCGTCGGTCAGAAAATATGCGCGCTGCAACGGCACCCGGCCGGCGTCCACGGCCTCCTGCCATTTCGGCAGTTCCTTCTCGTTCTGCCAGTAGGCTTCGGGAATCTGCGAAATGCTCGACATGCCGAACGCGTAGATGTCCGAACCGGCGCGCGTGCTGTAGCCCTGGAAATTGCGCTGGAGCTGCTTGTTGCGCTGCGCCACGGCCAGTTCGTCGTTGGGCCGCGCGAAATGATCCATGCCGATATAGACGTATTGATTGTTGGCGGTGAGTTTTTCGATGACCAGCTTGAGAAGTTGCAGCTTGGTTTCGGCGGCGGGGAGATGCTGTTGCTGCTCCAGGATTTTTTGGGCGGGCTTGACCCACGGCACGTGCGCGTAACTGAAAACCGCCAGCCGGTCCGGCTTCATTTCCAGCACGATATCGAGCGTCTCGTTGAACGACTCCGGCGTCTGGTGCGGCAGGCCGTAGATGAGGTCGAGGTTGATGGAGCCGTAGCCCAGCTCGCGCATCCAATCCATGGCCTGCTGCGTCATTTCGCGCGGCTGGATGCGGTGGACGGCCTCCTGGACTTTCGGGTTGAAATCTTGCACGCCCATCGAAGCGCGGTTGAAACCGATCTCGCGCAACGCGACCATGTGATCGCGCGTAAGCCGGCGCGGGTCCACTTCCACGCTGGCTTCGATGTCCGGCGAAAACGTGAAGTGTTGGTGGATGATTTCGCCGAGCCGGCGAATTTCGTCGGGCTGTAAAAACGTCGGCGAGCCGCCGCCAAAGTGAAGTTGCCCGGCTTTGCGCTGCGGATTCAACCGCGGCGCCATCTCCGCCACCTCGCGGCCAAGGTAATCCACATAGTCCCTGCCCTGGTCGTGGTTGAGCGTGATGACGGTGGTGCAGCCGCAAAACCAGCAGAGCGTCTCGCAGAATGGAATGTGAAAATATATTGAAAGGTTGCGTGTCGTCTGGTTGTTCGCCGTGATTTTTTCGGCCAACTGCGGCCACGTTATCGCGTCGGTGAATTTCGTCGCCGGCGGATAGCTGGTGTAACGCGGCCCGGCCACGTTGTATTTTTCCACCAACCCGAGATCCACCTTCAGCGTACTCATGCGCAAAAAATAAACGCAGAGGCGCAGAGAACGCAGAGGAAACGCAGAGGAAAAAATAATTCATCTCTGCGAAACTCTGCGTTCTCTGCGTCTCCGCGTTGAATTGAATTTTTCATTTGAAAGCACGCACCGTTTCGACCAATGCGGCGATGTTTTCCAATTTCGCATTGGGCGGCACGCCATGACCAAGGTTGAAAATATGGCCTTTGCGGCCGCGCATGGCCTCAAGAATGGCCCGCGTTTCCTGTGCGACAACTTCCGGCGTGGCGTCGCTGAGCAACGCGGGCGCAAGATTGCCTTGAAGGGCGATGTCAGCGGGCAAAAGCCGGCGCGCGTGAGCCAGCGGAAATTGCCAGTCTATGCCCAGCACGCTTGCCCCGGTCGCCAGGAGATCATCCCAATTCCCGTGCGTGCCGAGGGAGAAGACGATGATCGGAACGCCGGCCTCCGGCACGGCTCGCTGGGATGGATTTTCAGGCTGGGCCGTGCCGGAGGCCGGCGCTCCAATACTGGCGATAATGTCCCGCATCCAACGTCCGGAGGCTTCCTGAAATTCCGTCGGCGCGAGCTGGCCGCCGTGACTGTCGAAAATCTGGAGCGCGTCCACGCCAGCGCTGATTTGCATTTGCAGATAAGCGGTAATGGCGGCGGTGAGCTTTTCGGCGAGCGCATAAAAAGTTTTCCGGTCTTCGTGAAAAAGCTTCAACGCGCAGGTGTATTTTTCGGCGCTGCCGCCTTCCATCATAAACGTGGCCAGCGTCCACGGCGAACCCGAGAAGCCGATGAGCGCGGTCTGGTCGCCGAGTTCCTTCCGGAGCAGCCGCAACGCCTCGTCCACGTAGCTGAGGCGTTCGGTCACGCGCTCGACGGAAAGGCGCTCGATATCGGCCTTGGTGCGCACGGCAAAGTCCATGACCACGCCGCCGGTTTCGCGGAAACGGTAAGGCTGACCCATCGCCTCGGGAATGACGAGGATGTCGCTGAACAGGATCGCCGCATCGAATCCGAATCGCCGAACCGGCTGGAGCGTGACTTCGGCGGCAAGCCCGGGCGTTTGAATCAATTCCAAAAAAGAATGCTTCTCCTTCAGTTCGCGATACTCCGGCAAGGCGCGCCCGGCCTGGCGCATCAGCCAGACGGGCGGGCGATCCGTTGCGCGGCAGTGGCCGGCATCGAGAAACCGCCGGCGATTCGTCGGTTTGCCCGAGGCGGCGGGCGCGTTGGCGTTGGTTGCAATGGCGGCCATGTGTTTTGAGCGCATTACGGCTGCATTGCTATTAGCATACCCAATCGGTTTTGAACAGCGAGTTGCGCTTTCAATTTTTTGAGCAACTTTGTCCGAACACCGGGTTTTAATCAAAAGCGAGACATGAAAGACAACGAACTCCATTCCAAACTCCGCGAATCAAGCTGGCGGCGGAAGCTCACTGAAACCGAACAAGCCGAATTGCGCGCCTATCTCGCCGCAAATCCCGACGCACGCGCCGATTGGGAAATGGAATCAGCTTTGAACGCCGCGCTCACCCGATTGCCGGACGCGCCCGTGCCGTCGAATTTCACCGCGCGCGTGCTTCAGGCGGTCGAACGCGAAGAGGGCCGGCCGCGCGCCTGGAGCTGGCGTTGGAACTGGCACACGCTGGTGCCGCGCGTCGCATTCGCGGCAGCGGTGATTACGTTCACCGGTTTGGCCTTTCATCACCATGAAATTTACAGCCAGCGCGCCGCGTTGGCCAGGAGCGTTGCGTTCGTGACCGGGGGACAACCGGTGCCCAGCCCGGAAGCGCTGGAAAATTTTGACGCCATCCGCCGCATGAGCCAGCCACAGCACGCGGACGACGAATTGCTGGCATTAATGCAATGATTCGTTCGTGGCAGGTGCGTTGCTGGCTCGCCGCCGTTTTCGCAGTCGGCCAGTTTGGCGCTTTTCAGCTCATCGCCGAAACGGCCACGAAGGTTCGGGCTCCGCAAAAATTATTTTCCACGACGACGAATCTTTTGCTGCCGCCGATCCCGCACTCAAAGTCACCCGTCGATTTTTTCCGTGAACTCCTAGCGATGACGCCCGCCGGACTGGAAAATTATCTGACGAATCGGCCGCCGGAAGTCCGCGGACGCATTCTCGCCAAGGTGCGCGAATACGAAGCGCTGGACCCGAACGAACGTGAATTGCGCCTGCGCGCCACCGAACTCCGCTGGTATTTGCTCCCCCTCATGCACGAATCCCCGACAAACCGCGCCGCGCGGCTGGCAGCCATTCCGGATGATCTGCGGGCCCTGGTTAAAACGCGCCTCACGCTATGGGATATTTTGCCACCGCCATTCCAGAAGGAATTTTTTGAGAACGAGCGTGCCCTGCGCTATTTCTCGCACGTGGATTTGCCAATCAGCCCGCCGCTGCCGCCCATGCCGCCGGACCACGGATGGCATCACGGCCCGCCGGACCCCGATTTGGCGCACCGGAACACGCTTTCGGAGGATCAGCGTCAAAAAATCACCGCACAATGCAACCAGTTTTTCGAGCTGACGCCGATGGAAAAAAAGAAAACGCTCAACACCCTGTCGGACGCCGAGCGGCAGCAAATGGAAAAAACGCTGGAGACGTTTGGGAAATTGCCCCCGGTGCAACGCTTCAAGTGCATCCGCGCGTTTACGGAATTTGGCGGCATGAGCGCGCAGGAAAAACAGGATTTTTTGAAAAACGCCCAGCGCTGGTCGCAAATGTCGCCCAAGGAACGCCAGACCTGGCGCGATCTCGTCACCCAAGTCCCCGAATGGCCGCCGTTGCCACCCGCATTGATGCCGCCGATGCCGCCACAGTTGACGCAGCGTCTGCATCCGGTGGCCGCCACCAATCCCAACTGACCTCCGGCGAATTTAAATTCCCATTTCCGCCGCCACACCTTAATTTCCCGCCGTGCATCCGATTGCGTTTCAACTCGGCTCCTTCACGATTCATTGGTATGGCGTGATGATCGCGCTGGCATTTTTGGCGGGGCTTTGGACAGCCACCCGCCGCGCCCGGCGCGAAAACATCTCCGGCGAAAAAATCGCCGACATCGTGTTCTGGCTGATGATCGGCGCGATTCTCGGCGCGCGCGCCGTTTACGTGACAACTTATTGGAAGGACGAATTCGCCAACCAGCCGCTCCTGGAAATTTTCATGATTCAGCACGGCGGGCTGGTGTATTACGGCGGCCTCATCGGCGCGACGATTGCTGGCATGATTTACATTCGCTGGAAAAAACTTCCGCTGTGGAAAACCGCCGACGTGTTTGCGCCAAGCATCGCGCTGGGAAATGTTTTTGGCCGCATCGGCTGCCTGCTGAATGGCTGTTGTTACGGCCGCGCGTGCAGCCTGCCGTGGGCCATCCGGTTTCCATCCGACCATTCGACTGGTGGCGCACCCGTGCATCCGACGCAGATTTACGATGCGTTGTTGAACTTCGCACTTTATCTTTTTTTGGCGTGGCTGTTCCGGCGCAAAAAATTCGACGGCCAGATTTTTGCGACTTATCTCATTTGCTACGCGGTGTTTCGTTCCGTCGTGGAATGCTTTCGGGGCGATTATCCGGCGGACCACATCCATAACGGCCTCACGTCGGGACAATTGGCAAGCATCCCCATTTTCATCGCCGGTCTCTTGCTCGCGGCCATGCTGTCTCGCCGCGAGGCAAAGCGAGGATAGAAGATGGAGGATTGAAGTGGCGACCATGCACAAAATCCATCCTCCATCCTCAAGAAACCGCCCCACAAATTCATTCGTTCGGAGGGACGAGCTACGCAAGTCCCTCAATTCCGAAGTCCCAAAACATTCAGGGACTGGTGTAACTCGTCCCTCCGAATTTTAGGATGAATTCCATCTCCCATCTCCCAATCCTCATCGCCGGCCCGACCGCCGTTGGCAAATCCGAAATCGCCCTGCGCCTCGCGGAACAGCTCGGCGGTGAAATCATCTCCGCCGATTCGATGCAGGTTTATCGCAGACTCGACATCGGCACGGCCAAGCCATCGCCCGCCGACCGCGCCCGCGTACCGCATCACCTCATTGACATCTGCGATTTGACCGAGTCCTTCGATGCCGCGCAATTCGCCCGGCTCGCGCACCGCGCCGTCGCGGAAATCCAGTCACGCGGCCACGTGCCGGTCCTTTGCGGCGGCACCGGACTTTACTTCAAAGCCTTTCTCGATGGACTCGGCGAAGCGCCGTCTGCCGATCCCAGACTGCGCGCCGAACTCGAAGCCGCGCCGTTGGAAAAGTTGCTGGCCGAACTGCGCGAACGCGACCCGATCACTTACGAAAAAATTGACAGAAAAAACCCGCGCCGCGTCATCCGCGCCGTGGAAGTCATTCGGCTCACCGGAAAACCATTTTCCGCACAACAGTCACGTTGGGGCGAGACTTTCCCCGGGTCTCGTAGCGCGGACATTCCTATCCGCGGGTTCACGGGACATTCTTGTCCCGTGTCCGGGGAAGCGGATGCGGTTTCACCTCCGCACGAACTGGCGACTGGAAAGTCGCCAGAACCGGCAGACAAGAATGTCTGCCCTACATCCATGATCGTTTTCACCCGTTCGACGGACGATTTGCACGCCCGCATCAACGCCCGCGTGGACGCGATGTTCAAGCGCGGTTTGGTGGACGAAACCCGCGAATTGCTCAGGCGCGGCCTCGCCGAAAACAAAACAGCGATGCAAGCCATCGGCTACCGGCAGGTGGTGGAACATTTGCGCGGTGAACGGTCATTGAAGGAAACCATCGAGCTGGTGAAAATCCGCACACGACAATTTGCCAAGCGGCAATTGACGTGGTTCCGCGCCCAGAAAAATGTGGAGTGGATTGAATTGAAGCCGGGCGAGGCGTTGGAAGCAGTTGTGGAAAAGCTGGCTTACAAGGAACTGGATTTGGACGATGAAAACTTTGGTCTCTGAATCAATGCAACTTGATTATTTTGGGGGAGCGTACGCGCCCCGCGTGCGGTGTTCGACGCCTCGCCGAACACGCTGGCACGGATGCGCCCGTTGGCCCGTAATCCGCTTCAAGGAACCGGTACAATCCGATACAACCGACGAGGCTGGCCGATGGCGGACACATCGAAATAAAGCTGCGAAGTGTTGGTCAACGTCACCGTGTCGAGCGTCACCCAGGCATTGGTCGGCCCGATGGCGTTGATGTAATCAAGACGCAACGAGTCGCCCACGTTACCGGCCAAGGTGATCGCGGGAACCATGTAGGGCAGGTTCAGCGAAGGAAGCACACTCGGCGTGCCCGTCTGCCACGCCCGATAAAACCGCTCCGGCGGGAGCGGCTCGGAAACATCGAAATAGAATTGCGAAGTGTTGCTCAAAGTCATCGTGGCCATGGTTTCCCAATTCGCCGGAGAGCCAAGAGCATCGGTGTATTCAACATGCAAAGAACTTCCGACTTCGCCCGTCACCTCGACGCCCGGAACCGGTCTGCGCTCGACGATTGGAATCACATTGAGCATGATTGGCGCGCTGGTGATGGCCCCGGCAGCGTTGCTGACCACAAGCGTATATGCGCCGATATTCGACGCTTGGACGCCGGACAGGGACAGAACAGAGTTAGTGCAGCCGGCGATAGCATTGCCGTTGACGAACCACTGATAGGTTGGGGGTGGATAACCAGTGACGCGCGCGGCAAGGTTGACGTCACATCCATCTTCAGCCGTTTGGCTCTGCAGAGGGGCTGGTATGCCTGGAGGGTCATACACTACCAGCCGCCCAATATAATTACGCGGCTGTCCGCCCAACATCGTGAAATAGCCACCCACGAAAATCTTGCCGTCGGCTTCCAAAGCCAAGGCATTCACCCAATTATACTCGAATCCGCCAACTCCTGGGTTGAAGCTCCCGTCGAGTGTACCATCGGCGTTGAGCCGACCGATACCGCTGCGTGGCTGCCCTCCCAGCATGGTAAACGAGCCGCCCACCAGAATCCTGCCGTCCGGCTGAAGAGCAAACGAGTTCACCTCGTTGTTGGCTCCGGGATTGAAGGCGGTATCGAGTGTGCCATCGGCGTTGAGCCGACCGATACCGCTGCGTGGCTGTCCTCCCAGCATGGTGAAATCGCCCCCCACCAAAATTTTGCCGTCCGGCTGCACGGCCAGGCAATGCACGCCAGAGTCGGCTCCCAGATTGAACGTGGTGTCCACGGTACCATTGGCATTGAGCCGACCGAGGTAGTTGCGCGTCTGTCCGCCCAGTGTGCTAAACAAGCCGCCTACCAGAATCTTGCCATCAGCCTGTAGAGCCAGAGAGAGAACAATGAAATCTGCTCCGGGATTGAAGGTCGTGTCTAGCGTGCCATCGGCATTGAGCCGACCGAGGTTGTTGCGGGTCTGTTCGTCAAGCGTGTTAAACGAGCCTCCCACCAGAATCTTGCCGTCCGTTTGCACGGCCAAGGCAAACACCCCCAGGTTGGCTGCCGCGGAGAAGGTTGTATCTACTGTGCCATCAGCATAGAGTCGCCCGATATTCCCGTGTGGCTGACCCCCTAACGTCGTGAAATAGCCGCCCACAATGATTTTGCCACTATCTTGGAACCCTATAGTCCACACCGAGCGGTTTGGACTCGGATCGAAGGCCTTGTCGACAGTGCCGTCAGCGTTCAACCGACCCAGATAGTAGCGCGCATATCCGCCCAATGTTGTGAAATAGCCGCCCACAATGATCTTGCCGTCGGGCTGAAGAGCTAAGCACTCCACTTCGCCGTTCGCTCCAGGATTGAATGAATCCGCTACCGCCAAGTTCACCGTCAGCACCGCGACCGCACTGGTCACGCTACCATAGACGTTGCTGATGACCATCCAGTACGCGCCCACATCCCCGCCAGAAACGCTGCTCAACGTCAGCGTTGAGGACTGTGCGCCGGAAATATTGCCACCATCGTTCAAGCTGACGCCGTCCTTGTACCATTGAAAGCTCCACGGCGTTGTCCCGCCCGCAACTACGCTGAACACCGCAGTTTGCATCGGGTGGACCGTTTGGCTCACCGGTTGAGTGATGATGGACGGATCCTGCACGATCAGTGTGGCCACCAGGCTGGTTACGCTGCCGTAGGCGTTGGTGATGACCACAGTATAGGCACCGGACTGGGCAAACAGGGCGTTTGTCAGTTCCAGAATCGAATTCGTGGCGCCAGCAATGGCATTGGTGCCGTTGAAAAACCACTGGTAACTTGGCGGTGGATAGCCAGCGGCATCCACTTGAAAGTCAACTGTGGACCCGGCCTGAGCCGTTTGACCTGCCGGCGGCGATGCGATCATCGGAGGACCAGGTGACAAACTAAACAGCACACCGTTGCCCAAACCGCCGCCGTTTACGGTCACCCCATAGAAAGTCGTGTCGGATAACACCAACCCCGCATTGGGATATGCCCCGTCACTGGCGCTGAAATACTTCAGTACCGCAAACTCACTTCCGTCCGTGTTGATTTGGAACACATTGCCGCCGCAATAAGGTGTCGTCCCGTACAGCGTTGCGCCGTACAATACCAGGCCCCCATTCGGATTTGCTCCATCGCTGCCGCCAGTAAAACTATACAGGTTCGTAAAACCCGTACCATCGGTGTTGACGCTGAACACCGTGCCGTTCCCGGAACTGCCGCCTCCATACGTCGTCCCGTAGAGCGTTGAACCGGACAACACCAGGCCCCCATTCGGAGTTGCTCCATCGTCCCCATTGAATTGCTTGAGCACGGTGAAACCGGTGCCGTCAATGTTGACGCTGAATACCGTGCCGTTCCCGGAACTACCGCCATAACCAGTCGTCCCGTAGAGCGTGGCGCCGGACAACACCAAGGCCGCTGGAATAGCTCCATCGCTGTTGGTACCATAAGTCGGATCAATTGCCGTAAAAGTATACAGGTTCGTAAACCCCGTGCCATCGGTGTTGACGGCGAACACCGTGCCATTCCCGGAACTGCCGCCACAAACTGTCGTCCCGTAGAGCGTTGAACCGGAAAGCGTCAAGTTCGCATACGGATTGGCTCCATCGCTGTTGGTTCCTGTGTTAGGATCAGTTGCCGTAAAACTATACAGGTTCGTAAAACCCGTGCCATCGGTGTTGACGGCGAACACCGTGCCGTAACCGTAATTACCGGCAGAGACTGCCGTCCCGTACAACGTCGTGCCGGACAACACCAAGCCCGCTGCCGGGTTAGCCCCATCGGCGTTGGTGCCGTAAGCCGACTCTGTGAAATTGTAGAGTACTGCGTAACCGGTGTCGTCGGTGTTGACGCTGAACACCGTGCCGTTCCCGGAACTGCCGCCATATCCTGTCGTCCCGTAGAGCGTAGAACCAGAAAGCGTCAAGCTCGCATACGGATTGGCTCCATCGCCGCCAACGAAGTTCGTAAGCACGGTGTAACTACTCCCATCGCTCCCGACACTGAACACCGTACCAAAGCCGTCATTGCCGCCATATTCTGTCGTCCCGTAAAGCGTTGTGCCAGACAACACCAAGGCCGCTACTGGATTGGCTCCATCGCTGCCACTGAACTCTTTGAGGACAGCGAAACCAGTGCCGTCGGTGTTGACGCTGAATACCGTGCCGTTCCCGTAATTGCCGCCATATTCTGTCGTCCCGTAAAGCGTCGTGCCGGACAATACCAGGCCCGCATACGGATTGGCTCCATCGCTGCCGCCAGTAAAATTATAAAGGTTTGTAAACCCCGTGCCATCGGTGTTGACGCTGAACACGGTGCCGTTCCAAGAACTGCCGCCGCCCAACGTCGTCCCGTAAAGCGTCGTGCCGGACAACACTAGGCCCGCTGCCGGGTAAACTCCGTCATTGCCGGTGAAATCCTTGAGCACGGTGAAGCCACTGCCATCGGTGTTGACGCTGAACACCGTGCCGCCGGAAATGCCGCCTTGATACGTCGTCCCATATAAAGTCGAGCCGGACAACACCAGGCCCGCATACGGATTGGCTCCATCGCTGCCGCCAGTAAAATTATAAAGGTTTGTAAACCCCGTGCCATCGGTGTTGACCGCGAACACCGTGCCGTACCTCATACCGCCGTTTGCGGTCGTCCCGTAGAGCGTTGAACCGGACAGCGTCAAGTTCGCATACGGATTCGCTCCGTCGCTGCCGCCAGTAAAACTATACAGGGTCGTAAACCCCGTGCCGTCGGTGTTGACTGCGAACACGGTGCCGTTCGCGAAACTACCACCGCCTACGGTCGTTCCGTACAGCGTTGACCCAGAAAGCGTCAAGTTCGCATACGGATTGGCTCCATCGCTGCCGGTGAAATCCTTGAGCACGGTGTAACCGCTGCCATCGGGATTGACCTTGAACACCTGGCCCTGATTGGCGCTGCCACCTCCCACCGTCGTCCCGTAAAGCGTGCCATCCGGTCCTTGCACCAGCGGCGCTTGGGGATTGAGACCCATTACGTTCGTGCCGAAGCTGTGCAGGATCGCATATGTCTGCGCCGGGCTGCTGGCTGCGGCCAGACACAGCAACAGCGCGCCGGCCTGCAAGAGCAGACGTTGTTTGAATTGCATCCACAATCCGTTTTTGAATTCAGCATTTGTGTTCATAAAGTGATTGAGGGTTGAAGGTTGAAGGTTGAGAGAGCAACAATCGAAAACGGAAGGTCAGAAATCGGAGATGGGATGGCAGGACTGGAATTTGCAGGGTGCTTGTCGCCAGTAAGCGTTGTCGTCGAGGTATATTCCACCTACCTGAGGGAAGCTGAGTTTGAAATGGTCTCGCTCCGCTTCGAGTTGTCAACGGCCCCGCGTATTGGCTGATCGCCATACCCCGCCATTCACTCGAAAACGAGCGGTCTAGCTGTTAACAGTTAGACTGCGTTCAAGCATTTGTAACTATAGGTGTTTGCCGCACTTGGTCAAGTTGTTTTTAAATCAGACTGTATAATTTTTAGGACAAGTAATGATTGTGGCGAATGGCAGCCGGATGAATCGTTGAGAAAATACGCGCGGAAAATTTGCAGAAAAATTTAACGCAGAGGCGCAAAGACGCAGAGATGGATTTGTAGGAGACGACGTAAGGAGTCTCCAATTTCAAATCAGAGCCTCGTCACCTCGGCTCCTACGAACTCTCCCTCGGCCGTTTGACGACGACGTCAATTCCCGCCTTGTTTTTCGCAATCATGTTCGCGGGCAGGATGCCGCGCCAGAAGACGTTCGGGTAAACCACCGCGCCGCGTCCCAAGATGCTGCCGGGGTTCAGCACGGCGTTGCAGCCGGCTTCCGCGCCGTCGCCGAGCAGCGCGCCGAACTTGCGCAGACCGGTGTCGAACGGCACGCCGTCCACTTCCACCTCAATGTTGCCGGGAAACAGTTTGTAGTTGGAAATTTTAACGCCCGCGCCGAGGTGCGCCTTGTGGCCGAGGATCGAGTCGCCGATGTAATTGAAGTGTGCCGCATTAGCGGCATTGAACAGCAGCGAGTTTTTGATTTCGGTCGAGTTCCCGACCACGCAATCGTCGCCGATGATGACGTTTTCGCGGATGTAGGCGTTGTGGCGGATCTGGCAGCCCTGGCCGATGATGGCCGGGCCTTTGATCATCACACCGTCCTCGACCACCGTGCCTTCGCCGATGAAAACTTTTTCACCGATGAATGCCCTGCCCTCGCCGGGGTTGTGCCAGGCCGGTTTCAAATTGGCGGCGATGTAGCCCTCAATTTTTTTGAGGGCGTCCCAGGTGAATTTGCAGCCATCGAAGATGGCGGCGTGTTCGGTCTGGCTGAGGTCAAACAAGTCGGCTGGCTTGAACATGGCGGCAAGTTAGGCGAAACGGGGGCGGCAGAAAAGCGAAATGGATGTGGGGGCAAAGATCAGGATTAAGATTAAGATTAGGATTAAGAAATGCCCGAAAGGCGCGGGCTTGCCATTCGCAGCGGCGGGGGTATTTTCACGGTTGGCGCGCTCCCGTAGCTCAAATGGATAGAGCAGCGGTTTCCTAAACCTATGCAAGCACTTTTTTTGAAATTTTACTATCATTCACTTTCGCATATTCACGTTGTTTTTATTGGAGAATTTTAACTTTTAACCGCAATTTCAAGGACATGACCTTTTGCTATTTTAGGCCAAAAAATGCTCTAAAAACTCAATATAGTATCAAATACGGTATCAGATTTTAGGCTCGGAATTTGATGGGGAAATGTGGTACTCCCGCCCGGAATCGAACCGGGATCTGCCATTTAGGAAACGGCAGCTCTAATCCATTTGAGCTACGGGAGCACAAATTTTTACCAGCATACTCGCTCCCTACATTTTGCCAAGACGCATCGTGGCGATGCGAAATGAACGTGGCAACTTGGCCAATCTCCGGGTCTGACCAAATTTGTTGAGAGAGACTGCAAAGTTTACGTCGAGGCTTAAAGCTGCTACAAAATAGCGTCATGCCGCTCGACACCGCCAGCTTGGTCAAATGGTTTCAGGAACGCCCGTTTTGGATTCAGGAAGCCGCGCGGTTACTGCTCACGAAGCAGAATTTAGCTGTGGCAGACATCGCGAAATTGGCAGCTATTTGCCAGCAGCAAAGCGGAATACAATCTCCACGCCAAGGCAATCTGTAGCGACGTTCGAATTTTGGTGGAGCGACTGGTCGAAGACACGCTCTTGAACGAAGTCGTCCGCCGATTCCGGCGTGCTGTCCACACGCAAAATAAGATCGGAGGGTTAGCCAAAATTCAATCCAAAGATTGCCAGATGATTGATGAGTTTATGACAAAGTATTCGCGCTACGAGCATTCCCAGCCAGACGAAGCGCCCGTTCCACTGCCCGAACCAGACGAAATCGCCGCTGACTTGACGCGGCTTCAAATCTGGCTGAAGGAGTTTTCTGAAAGAAAAATTCCGTAATCTCAATGGAATCATGTCCGACGCAAGCCAAAATGTTTTATCAACGGTTGTTCAATTTACTCGCTCTGGCGCGAGACGCGCCGGTGACGATTACCAAGACATCGTTGCAATTGGCTTCTTTTTGGACTGGCTTGAAAAGCCGGATGCTTTTGTATCCATGACGGTTGAAGACGAAGAATCTGGTGTTTTGGACGACATCCGAAAGGAGCGGAGTGACGGAGTTGTTGAGTTGGTGCAAGTCAAATTTGCGACCGCACCTGATGACCCAGATTCAGAATGGGAATGGGATACGTTGCTTAATGAACGTGATTCAAAGCGGTCTCCGGGAAAAAAACTCCCCTCACTCCTTGCCCGATGGGCACAGTCATTTTTTGATGTGCAGGCGGGCGGGAAAAAAGTCGAAGCGTTCGTGCTAACCAATCGTTTGCCTATGACCGAATTGGGGACGGCAATTCAGAATGAACGTCTCTCGTTAAATCGGATCTCCAAAAAAACAATTAGGTCGGAAATAATCCGCCAACTTGGGGGAGAAGCAAAAGCCGTTGAATTCTTTGCCGCAACGCGCTTTCAATTCAATCAACCCGGCTTGGATACTTTGCAGGCACGTTACGAACAACGGTTCCATCGTCGTGGTGGAGAACAATTGGGCTGGTTAAATTTGAAAGACGAGCTTAGGCACTGGGTGCGCGATAAAAATCGTCCTAGTGCAGGCGGGATTATAGTTGATGGATTGCGTGGCCCCCGCACAGTAGCGAACTGGTTTTCACCTAAAAAATGCAATGTGGAAGTTCGCGAGAATGCGATACTCACAACGCATCAGGAAAAGGTAATCGGACGTTGGATTGATTGGACTGATGGATTGACGGAACACACAACACAACATGCTCCGCAACGAAGTGGTGAAGTCTTTTTGGTGAACCGTCGTTGGTTCGAGGAATTATGCAAATATTACCAAGGACATTTGGTTTGGGGATGCGAGATTACCGTATTTGAAATTGATGATCGTCGCGACGCGCCTAAAAACTTCTCTATTTGCAAAACTTTTGGCGGATCACGAATTATTGTTTAGAGATGATCAAAGCACACTAGATTGTCAGTTCGGGGCTTCGCTCGCTTTCCTAATTTCAATGTCCTCGATAATCCCTTCGCTTTTGCCAAGCCCTTCGTATTTTTCAGGCCGCGCCCTGATTCGTTCCACGGCGAGTCGTTCCAACGCATCGCACAGCGGCTCCAAACCTTTTCCTTTGACCATGACGATTCGGTCTTGAAACTGGATTTGCACAATGTCCCTGCCGTTGTCAGCGAGCGGTCAAAACCAGCCAGTCGAGAGCGAATGAAAACCAGCCACTTTGAGGAACGCATTGCGTTGGGTGCCGTGGAGACGGCACAAAGACGCGATGAACCGACTCAACGTGAGCT
>Ga0181533_1002984_pt1 | contig 18929 bp, 12 predicted proteins | sample PEATcosm2014_Bin_45_FD_119772 | JGI IMG/M metagenome (GOLD analysis project Ga0181533, IMG submission 119772) | Peatland microbial communities from MTU Mesocosm Facility, Houghton, MI, USA - PEATcosm2014_Bin11_60_metaG | ecosystem: Environmental > Terrestrial > Soil > Wetlands > Peat | place... | reverse complement strand
TAAGAAAGGAGATTTCAATTCTATCATGCCATGGTCGATGTTTGCTGGTATGACAGCCAACGATCTCTCAAGTATTTACCAGTATCTGCACTCGATTAAGCCGATCAGGAACCTGGTTGTGAAGTTTACACCCATTAAGTAGCCTGTATTAATGCCACCGGAAGATCTTTAATCCGGCAATGAAGAAGATGATGCCTATCCCCGCCAGGATGAGTGTAGGAATGGTTATCTCTGCAAAACCTGCACCTTCAATAAATACACTGCGGACACCATCAGCCAGCATTGTCAGTGGGAATTTCTGGATGATAGATTGACTCCAGTCTGGAAAGTTGTGGTAACTGAAAAAGATACCAGAGAGAACCATCATAGGCATTGAAACAAGATTGATAAGTCCGTTGCCTATTTCTGTTTTAGCCGTATGCGAGGACATAAAAATTGCTATGCCTGCGAATGAGATATTACCCGCCATAAAGATGGTCAGCAGAGCAGTAACACTTCCCTGAACCTTGATTCCAAAGGCCAGCCATGTAAAAAGGAATAAAAATCCAGATTCAACAAAGTTCATCCCAATTCTCACGGTGATCAGGGCGATAAGATAATGTGACTTTTTCATGGGCGTGGCTACCATCCTGCGGAGCAGCTTTTTTGCCCGGTTATCAATAATCTCGTAACTGATACCCCACATAATCGACATCATGACGCCCATGGCAATCAAACCGGGAACAAGGAAATCAATATATCGTGTCCCGGTCACCGTCAGGGGTTTTATATCAGGATTGCTGTTTTGCGTTAAAACAGAAGGATTTTGAAAAAGGTCGGAAAGTTTCAGATATATCAGCTGGGCATCTGGATTTAGCGGATCAAAATGATATTCGATCTTACCGTTATTCTCCCCAATGATCATGGTGAGGTTACCCCGCTTAAGCATTACCATTGCCTTCTGCCAGTCCATGATCCTGAAAGTAAAAGTCGTGTTACCCAGCTTATCGTTTAGAATCGTGAGACGGTAATACAAGTTTCCATCCTTGTCTTTTTCAGCTTTGGCCTGGTGTTCTTCCAGAAAGGTCCTGATCAGTGAACCCTCCTGGCTGGCCGGGATGTTCTGTGTCTTAATCCATGCTACATCCCTGAATATATCTGCTTTTTTTGTGAATGCGAGGCCCAGACCCAGTGACATCAGGATTGGAAAGGCAATGCCCCAGAACAGTACTCCCGGTTCCCGGATGATCTGCCTGAAATACGCCAGGGTCAGTTGTATGAGCTGTTTGTATCGAAACGGGCTATTCATGGAGATGCCTCCCTGTCAACACGGTAAAAAGATCGTCCAGGTTACTGACCTTACTATGCCTTCCGGTTCCCGGCTGCCCTGCATTCTCGTCACTTAGCAATTCCTTGAGCGTGCCTTCTCTCAGGATCAGCCCATTATCGATGATCACAATGTGATCACAGAGTTTCTCGGCTTCTTCCATGTAGTGGGTGGTAAGGATCATGGATGTTTGGGAACGAATTTTTAGTCCCTGGAGAATAGCCCAAATCTCACGGCGTGCGTTGGGGTCAAGGCCTGTAGTAGGTTCATCAAGCAACAGGATTTTGGGATTGTTTAGCAATGCGATACCCAATGCTAATCGTTGACGCTGGCCTCCGGAAAGGTTGACGACATAAGATTTTTTCTTTTCTTCAAGGCCTACAATGGAAATAATCTCTTCTCCCCGTGCATCGTCGAGCTCAAAGAAACTTGCAAACAATTTTATTGTTTCACGGACTGTGAGTTTATCAATGAAACGGGTTTCCTGCAGCGACAGCCCGATGATTTTCCTCAATTCATCATCATTCCCTTTCCACTTCTTTCCGAGGATATAGATCTCTCCTTCATCAGGTTTCTGTATCCCTTCTATCATCTCAACCAGAGTGGTCTTTCCTGCGCCATTAGGCCCAAGCAAAGCGACAAACTGACCCTGGAAGATACGAAGATTGACCCCCCTGACTGCCTGGACAGTTTTGAAAGATTTAACTACATTTTTTACCTCGATTACAGGATTTTCCTGAGGCATCCACTTCTGAGTTGGCTATTGTGTATATTCGTTGATAATGTTTTCCAGGGTGTACCGGCAGACCTTGCAGAATTTCATGTGTCGCGTGTACATTATGCAGTCAACCTGTGGACGGTAAAGTCCGTTTTGGGTATAATCGGCACCTTCAAAAGCGCCCACTTTATCTGCATACTTCTCGGCAGAGAAAAACTGCGTTTCCTGTTTTAATTGTCGTGTGAAAAGATCTTCCATGACACTTTCCGGGGCTTTTGCTTTGCGGAGACTGTCCCGTTCCTGCTGAATTTTGTATCCGTATTTATCAAAAGCTTCCTTATTCCAGGGTGTTGGTATAGGGGTGCCCGGTTCAACCAAAGATTTCCATTTCAGGTTATTCTTATCCAACAGTGCTGTAACATTTGGTTCCCACGGTTCAACAGTGATCTTCTGTGCTTCATAAGAAACAGAGGAAGTATAATATTCATCTGCAAGGGCACCCATATGATGCCCGAACTCGTGTACCATTATATACTCTGAGAATTTATTATCTGCTGAAACGGTGGTATAAAGGTTATAGATCCCTCCTCCTCCATAAGTCTTCTCATTTATGAATATAATCATCAGGTCATAAGGAACCTGGGAAGCAATATTCCGGATTGTTTTATTGTCAAATGTCAATGCATATCTTTCGGAACCGAAGATCCCATAAGAAACAGAAAGAGGACTGCGCTTAAACACACCCGGCTGGGGCTTGGTAACACCTGATTGTGCGGCAGGTGTTTCGATAGCGCGGATATTAAAATCATTCTTTCTGGATTTAAACGGTTCAACGGTGAATAACACATCGGTAAGTCGTTTGATATCTCTCCTGAATTTATCCATTTCAGAGGCCGTATAACCATCTCCAAGGATAACAATATCCAACTTTTGGGATACAGGTCCGTTATCAAGGATGACATCGATCTTGTTGGTCAGGATCAGATCAGTAGGATTGACCTGGGGTGAAGAAGGATCGATGGTCATGTTCCATATCTCCTGGAATTTATTTTCCGGGTTCCTTTTTTTCAGGATAACCAGGACCGGTTTTTTAGGCCATGGAAACCTTATGGATTCATGAAAAGTGCCCCTCTCTTTCTCTGCCTCGGGTGTTGATTGCCATTCCCCGAAAATACTGGAAAAACCACGGGAATAGATCAGGGCTTTGGTTCCTGCATCATGTATTTCAAAGAAGTATGATCCAAGATCGAAATGGTCAATTAGTTTTGTCTTGCTTCCGGGCCATATCCCATCAGAAACGATCTCGTCGATGGCAAAATGTTCTTCAGTAGCATTTCCTGAATGATACAGATCCAGTCTCATGGTTTTATCGAGGAAAAAGTTCTCAAAAGGGACTCCGGTGGGTACATCTAATGTTGCTCCTTCTGCATCAACCGGTCCTGAAAGTACCTGCAGGAAACAAGAAATTGGTGTAAATACTAATCCAATTAGTAAAGCTTTCAATCTCATCTTCTGGTTTTATTAGTGAACATTGGTGAATGATGACAAATCACAGTGGACTTTTGGTTTGCAAAAATACAGATTTTCCGGTTCATTATATCCGGTGCCTTATTTCGGTTAATTATCATGAATGTACTTTGATAGATAGAGCCCTGTTCTTGAATCAACGTTTTTCAGGATATCTGAAATCCTTCCTTGAGCGACAACTGAACCTCCCTGATCTCCCCCTTCCGGACCCAGGTCGATGATCCAGTCAGCTTGAAGGATAATTTCCGGGTCATGTTCTATAATCATTAATGTATGTCCTGAATCTGCAAGACTCCTGAAAAGTTTATTTAATTGAATGATATCCAGGAAATGCAGCCCGGTAGATGGCTCCTCGAAAAGATATATGTTTTTTCCTTTAGCTGGTTTTATAAGTTCTGTTGCCAGCATAAGCCGTTGACTTTCCCCTCCCGAAAGGGTGTCCAGGGATTGTCCTAATTTAAGATAACCCAGACCCACTTTTTCCATGAGTTTTAATTGGAATGAAAGAACCTTATGATCATCAAAGAAAGCTGATGCCTCGGAAAAGCTCATACTAAGGATATCAGAGATGCTCTTATCCAGGTATTTGCATGAAAGGATCGTATTGTTGTACCGTCTTCCATTACATTCTTCGCAAATAACCTGTACATCGGGCATAAAATCCATGCTGATCCTGATCTTGCCGGCTCCCTGGCAATGCGGGCAGCGTCCTTCCTTATTTATAAAAGAGAAATGGTTTTTCCCAAGTTTGTTTTCCATCGCATCTTTTGTCTTCGAAAAGATCTCGCGGATCTTATTAAAGATGTCTGTAAAAGTAGCTGTAGTGCCGTTTGAGCCTGAAAATTCTGAATGTGTATGAACAGGAATTAATCTCTCAAAGTGTTCAAATCCGGTTACCTGGTCACAACCGGTCGCTTTTGAACTTTTCCAGGAATTATACAGAATATCAAATAGAAGAGTTGATTTGCCGCTGCCGGAAACGCCGGTAATAACGATCATACCCCCGGAAGGGATATCCAGGTCAAATCCCTTAAGATTATTGGCATGTGCATTCCTGATTAAGATACCCGGCATCAGCTGATGTTCAGGGTGATGTTCATCGAATTCTTTTTTCTTTATAAATGGACCTGTGACTGAGTTTCGATTTTGCATGATATCTTCCGGGATGCCCTCAGCAACAATCTTGCCTCCCTGGCTTCCGGCTCCTGGTCCGAGATCGATGACATAATCTGATGAGCGGATAATATCCCTGTCGTGCTCAACGATCACAACCGTATTATCCTGCTTTTGCAGGTTCCGGATCATCCCGGTCAGATGATTGACATCATAGGGATGTAAGCCTAATGATGGCTCATCAAGTACATAAGTGATCCCGGTCAGTCCGGCACCCATCTGTCCCGCCAACCTTATCCTCTGTGCCTCTCCACCCGATAGGGTAGATGAACTCCGATTGATCGAAAGGTAAGATAATCCCATTTCCTGAATAAACTCAAGTCGTTTCAAAATATCCTGGATCAGAGGGGAAGCAATTGCATACAATGCCCGGCTTTCTTTCAGGAGTTCGGGATCCCGAAAAAACCGGATGGAAGTTGATATTGTCATCGCAGAGAGTCTGGCAATGGTGATTCCTTGAAAAGTATAGGAAAGCGCTTCGGTGCAAAGCCTGGCGCCGTGGCATGCAGGGCATTCTTCTGTTTTCATTACCCCTATCATCTCTTCTCCCCGGTGATCAGCATGTTTCCGTTCATATTCTTCATTTACAAGATAAACAAATCCCCGCCAACGTCCTTTGAAATGATGTTCACCTTCGCGTTTGTTTCTTTTGTATTCCCATGTGACATTAAAGATCTCATCGCCGGTACCAAACATTGCCAGGTTCTTTGCATGCTCCGGGAGATCCTGCCATGGCTGTGAGAAATCGACTCCATGGGACTTCCCGACAGATTTAAGAGTGGATACATACTGTCCGAAAGGATCCCCGTAAAATTTTCCAGTTTTGGTGCCAACCAGAGCACCCTCCAGGATTGATCTTTCAGGATTTGTTACCAATAAAACCGGGTCACAAACTGTGACAGTTCCAAGTCCATCACATTCAGGGCATGCTCCATGCTGGTGGTTGAATGAAAACAGGGAAGAAAGAACCGGTCCGGCTTTCAATTCGGATTTTCCTGCCCTGGCAAATAACAATCGATAAAGGTCATAAATTCCGGTCATAGTCCCGACAGTTGATCGCGGGCTTATCCCGGGCATTTGTTGATCAACCGCGAGGGTAGGAGTAAGGCCTGAAACTTCTTCGAAATCAGGCCTGTCTTTCATACCCAGACGTGTACGGGCATAGGAAGAAAAGCTTTCAAGGAAACGGTTCCTGCCTTCAGCGAAAATCGTGTCAAATGCAAGTGAGGACTTTCCACTGCCTGATACACCTGTAATTACAGTGACCTTGTTGTGAGGAATTTCTACTGAGATGTTCTGCAGGTTGTTTGTGGTTATTCCTGTGAAATTGATGGTGGATGCATGATGCTTGATACTTAATGTTGTATGCTGGATGCTGGATAATGTATTTTGAGGTGGATGATTTTGTAATGCCATATATTTCTGTAATACTTGGCCTGTAAAAGAGGTACTGCATTGTGCGATGGTTTCCGGTGTTCCGGCTGCCACGACAGATCCTCCCTCTTTCCCGCTTCCGGGGCCAAGGTCAACAACATGGTCAGCAGCAGCAATTACTCCCAGATGATGTTCTACGAGTATTACAGTATTCCCCTGTTGGATTAGGGTATCAAGGGCTGACAGTAGCACTCTGACGTCAGCCTGATGCAATCCTGTGGTGGGCTCATCGAGGATGTAAAGTGTATGTGCTGAATGAGGAAATGCAAGCTCAGTAGCCAGTTTCACCCGCTGGGCTTCGCCTCCGCTGAGAGTCGTTGATCGCTGTCCTAATTTCAGGTATCCAAGTCCCAGGTTATTCATTGCATCCAGGAAACGTAAGATTCCCGGCTGTTCCGCAAAAAAGTCCCTAGCCTCACTGATGTACATTTCAAGGATGTCATAAATGTTTTTCCCTTTAAAGGTTACCTCTAATGTTTCATTATCGAAACGCTTTCCTTCACATTTTTCACACAGGATTTCCACATTCCCCATGAAATGCATCCCGATCTCCTGGTACCCGGCACCCTGGCACTCTTCACAGCGACCTCCTGAAGTATTAAATGAAAAACGGCTTTTATCGTACCCTCGTGCTTTTGACAAAGGCTGGTTTGCAAAGAGATCACGAACATGATCAAACAAGCCGGAATAAGTTGCAGGGTTACTCCTGGGTGTACGGCCAATTGGTGAAGCATCTATATCTATAACTTTTTTGACATCACTGTAACCGGTGATGGAAGTGCATTTAATGATTTGATTGGAGTTGTCTTTAAGGTATTTTTTAAGGAAGTTTCCAAGGACATCCTCTGCCAGTGTGGTCTTACCTGCACCAGAGACACCGGTTATGACATTCAATGCCTTGAGCTTGAAATTTACTTCAATATTTTTCAGGTTATTTGCAAATGCTCCTTTTATGATAAGTTCTCCTTCCCCGGCTCGGCGGGCATCAGGTATCTTTATATTTTCCAGCCCTTTGAGAAATGATAAGGTATGGCTTTTCCTGGCTTCTGGTTCCGGAACATGATCGATTTCGGGAACTGGCATGTTAAAAAGCACTTCACCGCCATGGATCCCAGCTCCCGGTCCTATATCGATCATCCAGTCGGCATGGTGGATGAATTCTTCCTCATGCTCAACAACAATTATAGAGTTCCCTTTATTCCTGAGTTCCACAAGAAGATTAATTAGTTGTTTTGTATCCCTGGAATGTAAGCCGATGGAAGGCTCGTCGAAAAGGTACAATACATTCTGCAGCCCGGTTGTTACCTGGTTGGCAAGCCGCAGACGCTGGGATTCGCCCCCTGAAAGACTGCCAGATTCACGGGCAATAGAAAGATAAGACAAGCCTAAACGCGCTAAGGTATCTATCCGTTTGATGATCTGGTCAAGTATTGGTTGCGCAATTTGTTTTTCACTGGCAGGAAAGTCTATATTGAGTAACAATTCCTGTAATTCATCCAACTGGAGTTCAGCTAATTCAGCAATATTCTTTCCGGAGATTCTGACGGATAGCGCTTTTTCATTCAGACGGGAACCTTTGCAGGAAGTGCAGTTAAATGTCCTGACAAATCGCAGGATATTTTTATTGCGTTCCCGTTTCAGGATCCCCTCCATGATCGTGAGAATCCCCTTGTAATATCCTATCTCCCGTGGCTTTGCTGTAATACCGCTCCAACGCATCCTTGATTCCAATGTATGCTTTCCAAAAGGGATTTCAATTTTATTACTTCCATAAAAGATGATATTTTTCTGTTCAGGTGTGAGATCTTTCCACGGAATATCGACAGAGAACCCTTCAGCCCGGCAAACCTGGTCGAGTACATCCATGGTCACCTGTGAATAAATAATATATCCATTGGGAGCAGTAATTATCAAAGCCCTCTCTCTTAGAGATTTTGTCTCATCTGCAACCAGGAGATTCGGATCGAGCCGGTCTTCTACTCCCAGTCCTTTACAAACAGGACAGGCGCCTTTTTCCGTGTTGAATGAAAAAAGACTACGGTCAATTCTAAGATCAGTATCCTTGAGATCCGTCTTTCCAAGTCTTGCATAAAGTAGCCGGAGATAATCATATATCTCTGTCATTGTACCGACTGTCGATCTTGGATTATTAAGGATGGATTTTTGTCCGACAGAGACAGCAGGTGATAGCCCTTCGATTTTCTCAACATCCGGCCATTTCCGTTTTCCGAGGAATTGCAGGGCATGTGATGAAAAGGAACCCAGGTAGTGGTTTTCTGCTTCCCTGTAAAGGACATCAAAAACAAGAGAGGATTTCCCGGAGCCTGAAATGCCTGTCACTACGACAAATTTATTTCTTGGAATATCCAGGCTGACAGAACGCAGGTTATTTTCAGAGGCGTTTATTATGCGGATGGGTCCTGAGAAAGACATGCAAATGATTTGAAGCAAAAGTACAGGTTTTTCATTGTAACTTTGATCCGCTCTTACAAAATCCGTATTATGAAAGACCGTCTTCATAAGCAGTTGCAGATTGAAATTGATACATCCTACCTATACAAGAAGCTGAGTGAGAATACACTCGACAAAACAGTTGCTGATATTTATAAGACCATGTCTTCCATCGAGGGAACACATGCCAGAAAGATAATATCGAAAATCCAGAATTATGATAAAACTGTCAGCTTTCCATCTCCTTCACTGCATGCAAAAATACAGGTCAGGCTGGCTTCCATTTTTGGCTGGCAAATGATTTCATCCAGCCTTATGGGTACCGAGAAAATGATTGCAAAGAATGTTATCAGTTTTAAGAATGAGAGGGGAGAGAAGGTGGATCCGGGTATTCTTAACCATTTTTCTATTCTTGACAATATCAGCAAGTCTTCGGTCGGGATGAAAGGAGGGATCCTGGCAAAACTTGAGGGAAGACATCAGTCTGTCGGGGGCAATGCCCTTCGTGCAGCAGTCCTGGGGGCTAATGACGGTCTTGTTACCAACCTTAGCCTGATCATGGGTGTTGCCGGCGCTGCTTCCAGTAACAAGGGAATTATCATTGCCGGGATTGCCGGGTTGCTGGCGGGAGCATTTTCAATGGCGCTTGGGGAATGGCTCTCGGTTCAGAGTTCCCGGGAGCTGAACCAGAGGCAAATTGATATTGAAACAGAAGAAATGGAAAACTCGCCGGAAGAGGAGATGCTTGAACTTGCATTGATCTACCAGGCAAAAGGAATGGAAAAGGCAGAAGCTGAGAAGATGGCCCAGAAAGTCTTTGAAAATAAAGAGTCGGCTGTCGATACCCTTATCAGGGAGGAACTGGGACTCGACAGTCAGGAACTTGGAGGCTCTGCATGGGAGGCTGCCTTGACATCTTTCATCCTTTTTGCCATAGGCGCCCTGTTTCCCCTGATACCTTTCCTCTTTATAAGTCATTTCCATCCTGTTTTACTCAGCCTGGGTATAAGTACATTGGCAATGTTCTTCCTGGGAGCAGTTATTACAATATATACCGGGAAAAATATATTTTATTCAGCGTTCCGGCAGATACTGTTTGGGCTTCTTGCAGCAGGCTTAGTATATGGAATAGGAAGGTTTATCGGCGTCATGATACACTAAGTGCCTGTGGGCTGCGGATGAGCTCATAAAATCACCCCATTATCATTTTCCGGGTATCTAACTGGCGCTGTCTTTCTTTACCGCATAAAGTATGATACGGTAAGAAACATAGATCAATATTGGCCAAGTCAAAAACCACGCTATTGATGTCAAATACATAACAGTTAATTGATAATTGACGACTGATAATTCATATTAAATGTAACAAAGAATAAAACTCGCCAGGTAACCGGTTCACCAGCTCACAAGTTAGTACGCGTGATCATCTCCTTCCATCTCAATCGTATCAATCTTTTTTCTGTTCATCGACCACCATGAATACCATATATAAGCGAGAACAAATGGCACCAGCAGTGAAACGTAGCTCATTGCAGTCAGTGTATAATGACTCGAGGAACTGTTCCTGATCGTCAGGCTGCTTTGCAGGTCATAGGTTGAAGGATAATAAGCGGTGTTATTGAACCCGGCAAGCAGGAATACTGAAAAGACGGTCAGAATGGTCCCTGTTCCTGCAAACCATATGCTTTTCGATGCAGACTTCTCAAACTTCCACAAGGGTAAAATAATTCCCCAGAGAACCAGCACTACCCCGGCAAGAAATAGTATGAGGACAACCGGCATTGCGAGTAGATTGTGAAGGTATTTAAAGCTCTCCATCGAGACGACTCCCGATGCAGGATCTGCTGCAAACCCACTGGAGAGGATCAATGCAAACACATAAGCAAGGAAAAAAACCAGGAAAGGAACAGCATTAATAAAGAGCTGTTTCTTAGCCCTGCCAAGTATATTCTTTTCTTCTACAGTATTCATGAAATAAAGCGTCCCCAGGATCCTTGCAAGAAAGAATATCGACAAACCGAGCCCTACATTGCGCCAGTTCAGCACGGCTTCGAGACCATGGGCAGGGCCCTGCCATTGCGAAATCACTGGATTGGCTAAAGTTGCCAGGTTTTCCTTGTGAATGGAAAATTGTGAGCCGGTGAAAAAAGTGGAAACGGCAGCGCCGATCAGGATAGTTCCAAGTGCGCCATTAATGAACAGGAAGATATCATAAGTTTTCTGTCCAAGGAAATTATTCGGTTTTGAGCGGAATTCATAGGATACAGCCTGTATGATAAAGCAGAAGAGGATGGCGATCCATACCCAATATGCACCCCCAAAGCTTGTCGAATAAAATAATGGGAAAGAAGCAAAAAATGCTCCGCCAAAGGTTACCAGCGTGGTAAAGGTAAATTCCCATTTACGGCCTAAACTGTTGACCAGGATCTTTTTTTCGGTCTCTGTTTTTCCAAGCTGAAATATCAGTGTTTGTCCTCCCTGGACAAACATCAGGAATACGAGGATGGCACCCAATAGGGAAATGATCATCCACCAGTATTGCTGCAGTGAAAAAAGGGATAAAGATTCAAACATTATTTGGTTCCTCCATCTTTAGGTCCTAACTTGATTTGCCTGGTCATGATCATCAGTTCGGCGATGAGTAAAGCAGTAAATATTGCAGCGAATAGCCAGAATGTGATCTGTACCGAAGTGGTCTCGATCATCGAAACTGCCGCACGGGTTGGCAACAGATCCTGAATCACCCAGGGCTGACGCCCGATCTCAGCTACTATCCAACCCGCTTGCTCTGCAAGATATACCAGCGGGATTGTCCAGAGCATCACATACTGAAGCCACCGTTTTCCAGTGATCAGGTTTCTGGAATGAAAATAGAGAACCACGATGAATAACAAGATAAAATAAAACCCGAAGATCACCATCGTCCTGAAACTGTAAAATATCAATGCTACATTGGGGACATCTTCTTCAGGGGCTTTAAGATAACCATAGCCAAAATAAGCAAAGTTGGCTTTCATAGTACTGTCAGCCCTGACAGCAGCAACCTTGTCCCCTGCTTTTTTCGCATATTTATAATCCCCGAAGGCTGCAATCGCAAGTTTTCCACGTTCAATTTTTTCACTTACGGGAAACGCCTTCTCTTTTTCGGCTGAAGGGACATTCTGATATTCGGGTTTAAAGTTGCCAGCGAGGATATCCTCTACACCAGGAACGAATGCATCAACATTATGGTATCCCAGCATGGAAAGCAGGCCCGGAACCTCGATCTTTATCGCGAAATCCTTTTGACCATCGCCGGCTTTTTTCCTGGGATTAGGAATGCCAACCAGGACAAGTCCTTTTGATGTTTGTCCTTTATAAAGCCCTTCCATGGCAGCCAGTTTCATTGGTTGTTTCTGGGCGATCGTGTAAGCTGAGCCATCACCTGTGATGGCAAGGAACAGTGACATGATCAAACCGAAAATAGCAGCTACAAGGATACTCTTCCGTGCCAGCAATATCTCCCTTTTCTTCAGCAGGAACCATGCACTGATGCCCAGAATAAAGATAGCAGCAGTCACATAACCGGATGATATTGTATGCAGAAATTTATGGACGGCTACCGGAGAAAATAATACATCCCAGAAATTATGCATCTCATTTCTTGCAGTATCAGGATTAAATTTCATTCCAACTGGATACTGCATCCATGAATTTGCTACCAGGATCCACAGGGCTGAAAGATTTGCTCCTATGGCTGTCAGCCAGGATGAAGCCAGGTGAAACTTTTTGCTGACCTTGTTCCACCCGAAAAACATAATTGCAATAAAGGTCGATTCCAAAAAGAAGGCCATGATCCCTTCAATGGCTAGGGGGGCTCCGAAAATATCACCTACAAACCATGAATAATTTGACCAGTTGGTGCCAAATTCAAATTCAAGGATGATACCCGTCGCCACCCCGATGGCGAAATTGATGCCAAACAGGGTCATCCAGAATTTTGTGATCCGTTTCCATTCCGGATCACCGGTCTTTACATAAATGGTCTCCATGATGGCGACCAGAAAAGATAGTCCAAGTGTCAGAGGCACAAATAACCAATGATAGATTGCAGTCAATGCAAACTGGGCTCGCGACCAATCCACAATTCCAGGGTCGATGTTTAGAATCATAAGCGTGGCATTTGATGAATATACTTAAAGTGGTTTCCGGATAGGAAGCCAAAAATAGAAAAAAATAATATATGAAAAAATATGAATAATTATTTTCTTAGGATCAACTGCTCCCGGACATAGTTCCCGCGCTCTTTGTCACTTTTGAACCGCGACTTCAAGTAATCAGGAAAGAAAAACAATCTCAGAATAAAAAAGATGATAAAAAGCTTGATGAGGATTATGATCCAGAGCTTCTTCCCGACAGTCATGTTCAGGAACCCGGTATAGTAGAAAAGGAATATTTTCTTTATTAAAGACAATTCAATTTACGATTTACGAGTTACAATTGCTGATTGAATTTATGATTTACGCCTGTCTGCCAGTAGGCAGGATTTTGGATTTGCGATTATTCGCGGACTTTGCGTCTTAGCGCTTTTGCTGTAAAATTATTTCTCTTTTCGCTATTTCGGTATTTCGCAATCTCGCTATTTTCCTTTACCAGCTCCCCCCGGCCCCACCGCCACCAAAGCTGCCACCGCCGAAACCACCGAATCCTCCGCCACCTCCGCCGAAACCACCACCTCCGGATTGAAAATCACCCCAGCTCCCGCGACCGCCGCGTCCCATCGATCCCAGGAGAAAGAGTGTGGTCCAGAAAGGAAGGTTTTTCCCGACAGAATGTGTTCCACCCCGGCTATTCCGGATCCAGAATACAAGAACCATCAGAATGATAATGGGGACCAGAATCCCATATGGTTTTTGCTGACCTGCCCTTTTACCATATTGTCCTGCTGTGAATTCACCTTTAGTGATTGACATTACAACATCAATGCCTGCCAGGAGGCCACCATAATAATCGCCCGTTGTAAATTTCGGTATCATCTCATTATCTACGATCTGCTTGCATGTGATATCAGGTAACACACCCTCCAGGCCATAACCGGTTTGAATAGCTGCCTCACCTTTTTCATTCGTGTATTTGGGCTTAACCAGTATAACTACTCCGTTGTTTCTCCCTTTCTGCCCGACGCCCCATTTCTGTCCCAGTCGCTGTGCAAAATCATTTTTGTCATAGCCATTAAGTGATTTCACTATTACCACAACAATCTGTGTTGAAGTGGAATCATTGAATAACACCAGCTTCTGTTCAAGATGAGATGCTTCATCGGGGGAAAGGATTCCGGCATAATCATTCATCAGACGCGGTGGGACAGGACGATCGGGAATATCCTGAGCCGCAAGGGTCACTGCCCATATCAGAAATAACGGGAGAAAAAAGATCTTTTTGTTACTTTTCATATTGGAGTTGTCAATACGCTATTAAAATTAATTTCATGCTTATTCAGAATTCCATAACTGTCCACTCTTCACTTATTTCCGAAGGAAATATCATCCGGAAGCTCGTTAATATCGTCCTTTTTATGAGGAAAATACTTTTTTAGGTGGATTCCTGATTCTGTGATGGCATAAATCAACCCATCGCAAAATTTCTCATCACGAAAGTAATCAAGCATCTTTAATTTAATGTTATCCCAGAAATCAGGCGGTACTTTATTATGGATACCCTGGTCGCCGATGATCGCAAATTTCCGGTTCCTGACTGCAAGATAAATCAGGACTCCGTTTCGTTGCGCTGTCTTTGACATTCCAAGCTTTTTAAAAATATAAGCTGCCCTGTCGAGGACATCTCCTTTACAGACACTTTCAATATGGACGCGGATCTCACCAGAGGTGTCCAGCTCGGCATTCATAATCGCCTGCTTGATATCGTCCTGCTCTTCAAGTGAGAAGAAATCACGTGCTGAAACACTCATTTATATATAATTAAGATTGATGAAGACAAAGAACGCTTAGAACTGCACATTTGGTGCAACCTCTGCTCCTTTTTGTGCTTCGAAATAAGGTTTCTTCTGGAAACCGAACATCCCTGCAATAATGTTTCTCGGGAAACTCCTTAAATAGCTGTTATAACCCTGGGCAGCCTCATTAAAGTTCCTTCTTTCCACTGCGATCCGGTTTTCTGTTCCCTCCAGCTGGGCCTGCAGTTCAGAGAAGTTCTGGGTGGCCTTTAGTTCAGGGTAACGTTCAACAACCACCATCAGCCTTGACAAGGAATTGCTGAGTCCGTCCTGTGCCGACTGGAACTTCTGAAGAGAAGCTTCATCAAGGTTTTTGGGATCGATGTTGACAGAAGTAGCTTTTGCCCTGGCTTCAATGACTGCGGTAAGGGTGCTCTTCTCGAAATTTGCGACCCCTTTGACGGTTGCAACGAGGTTAGGGATCAGGTCAGAACGGCGCTGATAAACATTCTGGACATTAGCCCATGACTGGTTGACATTCTCCTGCGATGAAACTAATTTGTTATAGATACTTATTCCTGACAGTAAACTGATCAGAACAATAAGAAAGATAAATCCGAAAATGGAGATCGCAACGATCCCTCCTGTTGAAAGTTTCATAAGTTTCGTTTTTGATTGATGGCTAAATTAATGAATTAAGTGACAAGGTGACAAAGTAAATTTGTGCTTTGATTTCGTTCATCATCAGGTGGTTAAATTCATGCTCCTTTTGATGAACTCTGACAGGTCTTTTCCTTTAAGCATATTCTGTGCAAGCTGGGCAAGATCAAAAAGGTGCTTGATTGTTGATTCTTTTTTAGTCTCATCGGTCTCAGCTAAGAGCTTCCCCATTACCTGGCTGTTTGAGTTTACAATGAGGTTATAATGATCAGGAAGATCCCCCATATATGACATTCCTCCACCAAGGACCGACATGTCCTTCATCCTGCGCATGAATTCAGGCTGCATGATCATCAAAGGCTGTTCTGTCTCACTCATACTTTCAAGTACTACAGTGAATTTGTTTTTGTCCACATGCTTTTCGATCAGCTCCTTTAGGTTCTTCTTCTGATCTTCATCTAATTTTGATGGAAAAGTCTCATCTTTTTTAATCAGCTTATCGACGGTATCGGCATCAACACGGGTAAACCGGGTTTTCTCTAATTTCTGTTCCAGCGCGTTGATAAAATGTGCATCGATAACACCATCCATTAGCAATACATCATAGCCGCGTTCTTTGACAGGCTCAATAAAATTATATTGCTCATTAACATTATTGGTATACAGGTAGATCAGGTTTCCGTCTTTATCTTTTTGGGATTTTTTTACCATTTTCTCATATTCTTCAAAAGTAAAGTACTTCCCTTCGGTGTTTTTCAGAAGGCAGAATTTTTTTGCCCGGTCATAAAAGTTTGGTTCTGAGATGATACCATATTGTATGAACACTTTGATGTCATCCCATTTTGCTTCAAAGTCATTACGGCTTTCCTTGAATAATTCTTCCAGTTTATCTGCTACTTTCTTAGTAATATGATTGGATATCTTTTTGACATTGGGATCGCTTTGGAGAAAACTCCTGGAAACATTCAAGGGAATATCCGGTGAATCCAGGACTCCATGAAGGAGTGTAAGGAAATCCGGAACGATACCTTCTACCGAGTCGGTCACAAATACCTGGTTGCAATACAGCTGGATCTTGTCTTTCTGGACTTCAAAAGCTTTTTTTACTTTCGGAAAATAAAGAATACCTGTAAGATTGAATGGATAATCTACGTTCAGGTGGATCTGGAATAATGGATCATCGAAGTTGTATGGATAAAGTTCCCTGTAGAATTTCTTGTATTCTTCATCCTTGAGATCAACTGGCTTTTGTTTCCAGAGGGGATTGGTATTGTTGATGATCCTGGGCTTCTCAACTTCGATTTCTTTATCCTTCCCGTCAGCATCTTTCTCTCCTTCAACTTTTTCCCAATGCTTCTCATTCCCGAAACGGATAGGTATAGGCAGGAATTTACAATACTTCTTAAGTAATTCAAGGACCTTATATTCTTCCAGGTAATCTTTGGATTCATCTGATAAATGCACAACGATTTCTGTCCCGCGATCTTTCTTGTCACACTCTTCCATTGTGTACTCGGGGCTTCCATCACATTCCCAGTGAACGGCTTTTGATTCCCCGCCTTTTTTATAAGTTTTGGAGAAGATCTCAACCTTATCCGAAACCATGAAACTGGAATAAAAACCTAATCCGAAATGCCCGATTAAAGCATTAAGTTCCGATTCAGACTTCGTTTTAAATTTCTTTACAAACTCTTCAGCGCTTGAAAATGCGATCTGGTTAATGTACTTGTCAACTTCATCTGCCGTCATTCCTATCCCTTTGTCTTTAACAGTCAGGGTCTTCTCCTTCTTATCTACCGAGACTTCAATGGTGATATCATCCATCTCACCATTAAATTTCCCAAGCGAGGCAAGAGTTTTTAGCTTTTGTGTTGCATCAACCGCATTAGAAATAAGTTCCCTGAGAAAAATCTCGTGATCTGAATAGAGGAATTTTTTTATGATTGGAAAAATGTTTTCCGTTTGTACATTGATCTTTCCTTTTTGCATAGTCATATGATAATTTAAGTGTGGATGCCAACGGCATGTCAAAGTAAGTGCCATGGTTTTGAAGTCTGACAAATTGACGTGATTTCGGACTGATTTTTTCATCAATCTTAGTCTTGGAATCAAATAAATATTCTAATTTTACATTGTCTTTCAACTGATCATACTGATAACTAACTTAATTTGAACAATATATGAGCGCAATTGATTGGAAAGGTCTGCCATTCGGTTATTTTAAGACCGATTTTAACATTCGTTGTAATAATGTAAATGGTAAATGGGGGGAACTTGAGGTTTCAGATTCGGAGTATATTACTATACATATGGCCTCAACCTGCCTTCATTATGGCCAGGAAGCTTTTGAAGGAATGAAGGCATTTACCGGCATAGACGGGAAAGTCCGTATCTTCCGGCTCGATGAGAATGGGAAGAGATTGAATCGTTCAGCCGTTGGGTTGTTGATGCCTGAAGTACCTCCCGAATTGTTCCGTGAGGCCGTAATCAAGGCTGTCAGGTTGAATATCAAGTACGTTCCGCCTTATGGTGAGGGAGCTTCTTTATATATCCGTCCCTTGCTCATTGGCGTCGGCCCCCAGGTCGGCGTTAAACCTTCAAAAGATTTTATGTTTTTGGTCTTTGTGGGACCGGTGGGCCCCTATTTTAAGGAAGGTTTCGATCCGGTAAAAATGCAGATTGTTAGAGATTATGACCGTGCAGCTCCATTGGGAACCGGTAGATTCAAATGTGGTGGAAATTATGCTGCCAGCCTTCGTGCCGGCGAACGTGCTCACAAGGAAGGTTACTCATCGGCAATTTTCCTGGATGCAAGGGAAAAGAAATATATCGATGAAGCAGGCCCCGCTAACTTCTTCGGGATAAAGAACAATACTTATGTGACACCTGATTCTGAATCGATTTTACAGTCAATAACAAATATGTCACTCAGGGTTCTTGCCCAGGAGATCGGTATGAAAGTGGAACAGAGACATATTCCAGTTGAAGAGCTTTCACAATTTGAAGAAACCGGCGCCTGCGGAACTGCAGCAGTCATTTCACCCATATGCAAAATAGTCGACAGGGAAACTCGTAAGGAATACACCTATTGTAAAGATGGAAAAGCCGGCCCTATTTCCGAAAAGCTTTACAACCTGCTCAAAGGGATCCAGGAAGGTCGCGAACCCGATAAATACGGCTGGATCACAATCGTGGACTAAAACTGGTATTAAAGTACAATCTGGAATTTCCTGCTATTTGTTGATGATTTCATTTTTATGCCTCTCGGCATAAGCATCAATATAATAATGCATGGTCATCATGCTGAATTTGTGTTCCTCTTTTTGATACAGATCATATAACTGGGGATCATCTTCAAGTATCTTTTCTAACTTAAAGCTGGACAAGGGGGAGATCATTCCTGTCTCATAATCCAACAGATAGATCATGATTTTCGGATACCGTCCATAACGGTTTTCATTATATTCATCTGCTGCATCGGCGACAATACCACCCACAAGCCCGAAAAACAAAGCTGAATTGAAAACATCATTCTCATATCTTGCATTTGAGTTTGGATTAATGCTATGAAAATAACCCAGACTACCTAGACAAAATACTTTATCGAAACCTTTCTTTCCTAAGTAAACCTCTCGGTTAATGTACAGGCTGTCATTATAATACACTCCCCAGATACGAGCAACCTTGATTTTCTTTCGGGTATCGCTGGCTGGTTTTGTCTCCTTTTC